>OLRT01001326.1_pt1 | contig 17361 bp, 20 predicted proteins | sample 1672021 | NCBI WGS metagenome assembly OLRT01 (sample SAMEA3136637, study PRJEB25190) | human gut metagenome | reverse complement strand
TAAGAGACTTCCCAACCGCTTGATTAAGAAGTCTTTTAGAGCATACAACACCCGCCGCCATCTTGAATTTGCGGTACTGCTTGACGGCAAAGTGGTCCGGCTCCCGTTCCTCCAACTGAGAAAAAAGCAGGTCCACCGGGCTTTGATAGGTTTCGTCGTCCTCTCTGGCTTCACTGGCATTGATAAGGTCCAGAAGTGTGATGAAGTTCTTTTCTTCCTCCGTGGCCTCGTACCAGATGTAGCCGATCAGTGCGGAATAATAGAGGCGTTCCGCTTTGACCCAGAAATCTTCCGAAGATTTTTCGCCTTCGCCCTTCGTGTTCATAATCAGGGCGTTCACCAGCTTTAAGATATCCTTCTCTGACCGAATGTAGGCCAGTGGGTTGTATTTCATGGATTTTCGGAAGTTTATCAGGTTGAGGCACTTGATACGGTATTTCTTCCGTTCCAGGAAAGCGCCGATCTCCGGCAGCAAGGTTCCTTTCGGATCAGTGCAGACATAGGACGAATGAGCTTGCAGCAGCGACGGCTTACAGAAGAACCGCGTCTTGCCGCTGCCGGAACCGCCGATCACCAGAATGTTTTTATTTCTGGCATACTTCGGCTGCTTTGGGCGGCTCGCCATCGTGATCCGCTCCGTCTGCGTCATGGGGATGTTCTGGAAAAAGTCCTTGTCAATGTAGGGAGCGATATCTGCCGCCGTACCCCAACGAGCAGAACCATACTCGATTCCGTGGCGGTATTTCTTAGCGTTTTTGCCTTTCAGGTAGACCGCCATGCGAAGGACCACCGCACCGGCTATGCCGATCAGCAGGTCCGTGGGATGGAAACTGAGCCACGGGGAGGAAAGCACTGCCGTGAAGCCGTCCCCAATGGAAAGCAGCTTTGTGGAGAGGTCAGCACCGGGCGCAAGCCGGAAAGCCTGTGCCAGCTTATCGAAGGGATACACGAACAGAAGATACGGAAGGTTCAGCAAAAACAGTTTTTTCATGTTCATCTCTGCACGCTCCGATCTTTGACCTTTACTTTCTCCCGGTCAATGGTGCGGTGTTCCGCTTTCTCCGCCGTCTGTTCCTTCGCCTGGGTCAGCCGTTCCCGGATGGAGGGCTTTTCCTCACGGCTTATTTTCCGGCTGGCAAACTCCTGAAATGCCGCTGTGATGGCATCCGCATCCCGGCTTTTGAAAAAGACCAGGTAACGGGGCTGCTCTGCGGCGGTGTCTTTCTTCAAGGCAAAATCCACATGGTATTTCTTCGCCACACGGGAGAAAGCCTTGATATTCTTGTCACTGATTTCAATATTGGCAAGACCGGCGTTCTGGCTGGCAAGCTGTTTAAGGCTCTGCCTGCCGCGGTAGATTTTGGGTTTCTGGCTTTTCTGGATTTCCTCCAGGAACTTTTTGACGGCCTTTTCAAAGACCTGCTCACTTAGCTTGGCTCCGTCAACAATGAGCGTCACGGCGCCCCGCGTTACTTCCTCCTGCATTTAGCCTCGCCCCCTTTGCCCGTCCCCGTACATATCGTGCTGCACCAGGGAAGAATAGTAGCTGTTGATGGTGGTCGGGGCGTTATACAGCGCCGCCAGAAGGTATTTCTTGATATTGCGGACATAGGTGGTGTTGTCCTTCATGCAGTCCATAACATACTGAACATGGGAACTGTCCAGCTTCATAAACCGGGACTTTACCACCTCCGCCGGATAATCATCTCCGGCAATGCGGATGACTTTGCGGGCAGAACACACGGTATTCACGATCAGGTCAACGATTTCGTCAAGCTGCTCACGGTCGATATGGCTGTCCTGCACCAGATAGCTGTACTCGATGTTGTCCAAAATCACTTCACGATAACATTCTCTGGCTCCCATCCGATCCATTCCCATCCTTGCCCCTGTGGGGGTAGGGGGATTTGATGGGATAGGATTTGATAGTTCCGTACTTGATAAATCAGTTCTTGATGGATAGTTACTTGATTCTTCTTTATTTAATTGGGCGGGTTCTTCCTGAACAGGCGTGACCAATGTTGGATTTACCTGTACGGGATTTTCCCGTATAGGTTTTTCCTGTGCAGGTGTTGGCTCTTTAGGCTGCTCCAGAATGGTGTACTCGATCGAACCAAGCTGACCGTTTGCACCTCTCACGCGCTCACGGATCAGATAGCCGTGTTCCTCCAACTCTCGGATGCCGCCGCTGATACTGTCGATGCCGTCCTTGCAGATACGGGCAAGCCCCTTCATGGTGTAGTCCCAGTTCTCCGGCAGGGACAGCATGAGGGATAGAAGTCCCTTTGCTTTCAGCGACAGGGACATATCCCGCAGATGATGGTTTGACATGACCGTGTAATCTCTGGTCTTTTCAATGCGAAAAACTGCCATGCCTGATACCTCCTTCCTCATGGTTTGAAAAGTGTTGATTTTCGGTGTTTCCTCCGTCTGTATCTCTCCCTACCCTTCACATGGGAAAACATCCATGCCCCTTTCGGTTCGTGGCACAGAGGGGAAGGAACAGCGGATTTTCCACCTTTTTTGATACAGTTTTCAGTTCCCTACAATTCACGGTCTTTGTGGTCATAGCGGAGGTTGCCAGCTATGACCTTCGCATGGTTCTTTATTTTGATAAATCCCTTGTCCTGGTTCTCCAGGGCCTTTCCGTATCCGGCTTCGGTCAGGAACAGGCGCATTTTATCACCCTTGTATCCCATGGGGGACTCATGGGAGAGGACGTCAAAGACGATCATGTGGCGGGTATCGGGATCGAACCGCTCCAGGGCCATGATATCGTGACCGGCCATCTTCTGGGCACCGGATTGCTGCCTGGCCTCCGCCAACATTTCCCCGATAGTCCTTGCCTTGCCGGGCAGACGGTAATTCTTCTGAACATCCCGGATCACATCCATGCACTCCTTATCGGAGAGAGGACGGAGCTTTTTCAAAAGGCCTTCCGCCGTGTCCTTCATGGCCTTGTCAGGTGCATAGCGCCAGGTCATGTAAATCTCATTCAGAGCGGCCCCCTGGCTGGTGCCCTCGACCTGATAGATCATCCTTTTTTCAGCTTCACTTAAATTCATTTATCCGGCTCCTTCCTAAAATGGGCAATAAAAAAGCCACAGGTTTTTTATGCCTGCGGCTTGTGCCATGCTTCGCTTATGTGGGAGCGGAAGACAACAGAAAAGGGATACCATTCGTGAAAATAGTATCCCTGCTCTGTAAACTTATTCAATTTTTGATGGTTGCATTGTCTGTCACTGTCCACAAAGCCTTGATTTTACTTGTTTTTCTCAACCATCCTTATCAAAGCCTTGCATTTCCGGGCTTTTTGAACCATTTTGATATAGTCTGAGCAGTCGATTATCGTTTGCTGAACTGCGGAGCGCGACGAGCTGCTTTGAGACCGTATTTCTTTCTTTCTTTCATTCTCGGGTCACGAGTCAGGAAGCCTGCTTTTTTCAGAACGGGTCTGTAATCAGCGTCTGCCTGGCAGAGTGCTCTTGCGATACCATGACGGATAGCACCAGCCTGACCAGTTGTACCACCACCACGAACGTTTACAAGAACGTCGAATTTGTCAGCGGTCTCAGTTGCTGCCAGCGGCTGACGAACGATCAGTTTCAGGGTCTCAAGACCAAGATACTCATCGATATCTCTCTTGTTGATGGTTACTTTACCGGTTCCCGGTACTAAGTATACTCTTGCGATGGATTTTTTTCTTCTTCCAGTGCCGTAGAATTTATTAGCCATTGTTTCCCTTACCTCCTAATTAAAATGTTAATGTTTCCGGTTTCTGAGCCTGATGGTCGTGCTCAGCACCAGCATAAACATGAAGTTTGGTCATCATCTGTCTTCCCAGGGGTCCCTTCGGAAGCATGCCTTTAACAGCAAGCTCGATAACCTTCTCCGGTTTCTTGTTCAACATTTCTCTCAGAGTGGTCTCTTTCATTCCACCAACGTAATCAGAATGATGATAGTAAACTTTCTGATCCAGTTTCTTACCGGTTACTTTGATGTGCTCTGCATTGGTGATGATCACATAATCACCTGTATCTTCATGAGGGGTGAATACCGGTTTATTCTTTCCTCTCAGGATCTTTGCTACTTCAGAAGCCAGACGGCCTAAGGTCATGCCAGTAGCGTCTACTACATACCATTTTCTCTCAATCTTTGCTGGATTAGCCATAAATGTTTTCATGGATTTACCTCCTTGGAAATTTTCATTGCATTATAGTAAAACGCCATTACCGGGGCTTTGGCTTATGCGTTTACAAACTATGTCACAGTGATTTATTATATTATACGTTGCCACGCGTGTCAACCTTTTTTTGAAATTTCCTTTGCGGAATTTCGGGAGTTTTCCACATTTTCTGAAAAAAACCTTCCTTTTATCCACAGAAAAAAGGCAGAAACACACAAACACTGTTATTATATCAGCTTTTTTCCACACGTCAAGCGAAAAATCCACATTTTCCACATTTTCTTCTAGTAATTTTACCCGTGTCTACGAGGATATCTTTCCCTTGCCTGCGAATGTCCCTTTCCTATGCTGTTCTGAACAGTCACGGAATCCCTCTTCATTCCGGACGGTACAGATAAACACCTCTGGCATAACCGGCCATATGACCATCCACCAGCCACTTTTTATACGCCCGCTCAAGACCGGTATTCTCCGGCAGGTTCTCAAAGCCCTTCTCTTCCGCTCCGTAGTAAATTCTCCAGAGATCTCCGTTGTCCTCGTTTGTCTCATAGACGTCGTAATCACTCAGGAAGGCGCGGATATTGGAGTGTTCCGGCAAGATCTCCTTATGTGCCGGGAAAAGCAGCCAGGAATTGCAGACAAAGACCAGCGGCTGATCCTGAAACTCTTCCCTATAAAATTCCGCCGCCTTTGCATAAGATGCCTTGAACGCCTCCGGATCCAACGGCCCGCAGGAAGGAATATGAACATTTATCACCGGACTGTCCTTATGAAGAATCAGGCCTTCTTTTTCATATTCGCTTCCGAAAGTGGTAAGCTCAAATTGCAGTCTTCCCAAAGCAAAGCGTTTCAGTCGGAACCACCAAGGGAACCATTCGATCACAAAGGTGCCCCAGATGCCATACATTTTGTGGCACTCCAGAAGTTTCCAGTGCATATCCGCCATGGAATCGTGGAAGATCTCCATGCTGATGCCCTGCTCCTCATAAAGTTCTCTGGTGCGTCTGCTGATTCCGATGATAAAAAGAAGCTCCAGCGTATATTTGGAAATTCCGTCTGTTCCATCCAAAGCCTCCAGAGTCGCCCAGAGTGTCTGATAATCCATATCCGGATCTTTCCAGTAATTTTCTTCCCAAGTGCGGAAGATTGCATACAGGCGGTCATCCGCTCCGATGATCTCCAGAGCATCCTGCAGGCTTTCTGTGGCCTCTACAGGAAATTCATGCTCAGATGCAAAATCCTGCAGGTTTGCCTGCCAGTCTTTTAAAATCTCTTCTCTTGCTGTTTTGTAGACAGTCATATCTCCTTTTCCTCCAGATAAAAGTTTGGGGAGAAGCGCTCTTCTCCCCGTTTTCATGCTGTCTTTTATTATAGCTTATTTTGTACGGCCATACAACCGTAAACTCGTTTACTGGGCGACAAACTGTACTAGTTTCATGTCCTCGTCGTAGCCCACGGTATACTTGATTTCGCCCTCCGCATACTTGACCACATAGATCACAGCCGCATATTTCTGGCCGTCTTTTTCCTGACCCACAAAGGCGGTTTTTCCGAAGGATTCAAAGTCGCCTTTCTTCGCAAGCATATCCAGATAGGGCTGATACACATCTTCCGTGATGCTACTCTGCAATGAAGCCGCAAAACGCGCTTTCCAGCCTTCAAAGTCATTGGATTCTGCCAGCTTGATATCGGCTTCCGCCTGGGTCTTCACGCCTTCCTCCGTAAAGCCATCGGGAAGCTTGCTGCTCTTGCTGCAGCCCACAGCCAGAAGGGCCATCAGCGCTGCCAGAACTAATAATTTCCAACCATATCTCTTTTTCATCATGATCTCTCCTCTCTCCGGACAAACCGGACAACCAATAATAATACTGCCACGGCTTCGATGGCCAGGAGTCCCTCCACGACAGCCAGATTTCCGATAACCAGCTGAAAATCCGTCAGTCCGTGAAGGAGCACCGCCAGAAGCCACCAGCGGGCCTTTTTTTCTTCTACTCCTTTGAAAATCAGGAAACTGAAGCCCACATGAAGCGTCATGGCAAAGAGCCGCTCCACGCCTCCCAGCAGGGTCCGGCCGCCGGCTGCGGTAAAATCAAAGTTTCCTGCCATAAGACCGGACACCGCCACCCAGACCGCTTCCACGCCTCCATGGCCCAGGCCCAGAGCCAGCGCATCCTTCCAGTCTAAGGCCCGCCGTCTTCTCTTCATCAATCCGAAGGCCGCCCAGCGCCCCGTCTCCTCAAAAAGCCCCGCCGTCAGTCCCAGAAACCCATAGTAGAGCACCAGGCTTGTGTAGGGAAGAAGCATCAGCCACTCCCATTTTTTCCCGGCGTACTGTAAGAGCGGGATCCGGATCAGAAGCTGGGACACCGTAAAGGACAGAATCCCCGCAAAAAACATCCAGATTCTGCCGTCCCGCCTCCATAAATAATAAATACAGGCCGCCAGGGGAACGCCCAGCATCAGTAAGAAACCGATGACGTTCCCCAGTATATTTCCAATCATCCTCTCACCTCTTTTCCATAGGAAGCATCAGCCGCACCTGAAACTCTTCTTTCGTCTCCTCCGTTTTCATCGTGCCATGATACTTCTCCAGCGTATTGCGGACATTTCCAAGGCCAAGGCCCATATGGCCTTCCTTTTTCTTCAGCTCCGGCTGGATGCTGTTTCGGATCTCACCCACCCGGAACTCCCGGAACTCATCCAACTTGATGGAAAGCCTGCCGTCCTCCCCCGCCGCCTCTATGGCATTGTCCAGAAGATTGGCAAAAATCGTGGTAAGATCGATCTCCTTGATATCAGAAAGGTCGATGTCTCCCACCCGGACGGTCACCGTGATGCCCTTTGCCTCCGCCTCCCGGATTTTCTCATTCAGAATGATGTTGAGCATCTGATTTTCTGTGTAGCGCTTCTCTCCCAGCACATTTAACATATGGTAGAGATCCTTCACATAGCGATCCCCAGCCTCTGTTTTCTGGCCGGCGTAGAGATCCTCCACGGCCTGCAGATGATTTTTCATATCGTGAATCACCTTCCGGGACTCCCGGTATTTCCGGTCCAGCTCCTCATAATAATGGTAGCGGAGCTCATTTTCCCGCTGATAAAGCGCCAGCTCCTCCTCCAGCCGCCGGGAGCGGATGAGATGGGAAAGCAGATAGAAAAAGTACACGTTCATCAAAAGGACCGCCACGATATTGGCCGTCAGAAGCTCCATCCCGTAGAGCTGCAGGTAAACGCCGCTTATTTCCGTCAGAGAAGTAATATAAAAAAGACTGAACCCTGGCAGGATCAGGATAGATAAAAGCTGCTTTCCTGAAAGTCTCCCTTTGAGCTTTTTTCCCATAAAAAAGGTCAGAAGCCTGGTGCCGATAATCAGTAACAGACATTTCAAAAACACGGCGAGATTCCCATAGAGCAAAATGCTGCTAAATTCCAGTCGGACCGAAAGCCACATGGCCGCCAGGATTCCGCCCTGAATCGTCAGGAGCAGAAACACACCGTAAAGCCCGTCCAGCACCAGCGCTTTCGCCCTCCGGTGAAAACCGATGGCTCCCATCACCGGCACTCCGAAAATAATCACCAGAATCGACAACAGATTTCCCACAGCAGCCGGTATTCTGCCGTCCGCCCCCGTCAGAGCGGTTGCCGCAAAAAGTGCCGCATAATCCACAAAAAACAGGAGAAAATACCAGCCTTTTTTCAGATAAATCATCCTTTCATTGTGGGAAAGGAACTCATACTGGCAGACGCTTAATGTCAGAAATTCCAGCATAAGCAAAAAAAGATTCAACCAGGCCACTTTGCACCTCCTTCAGATCTGTTCTGACAGCCAGACCGCCAGCTCTTCCCGGAACACGGATGATTTCTTCTGGGAAAGCGGCACCAGACTGCCGTCCGACATCGTAATATCGTAGCCTTTCAGGTTCTTCACATGGAAAAAATTGACCACGAAGCTTTTGTGTGGCATGTAGAAACCATAGGGCACCAGTCTTTTTTCCATGGCTCCAATGCTTTCCCGCAGCCAGAACTCTCCCGCCAGAGTTACAAGACGAACTTTCCGGTTCCGGTATTCCAAGTAGAGAATATCCCGGCTTCCGATTTTGCGAAAGCCAGTCTCCGTCTCAAAGCCCAGAAGAACGTCCACCTCTTCCTCCGTGTACTCCATGGCTTCCTTTAAAATCTGCCGTATTTTTTCCCCGTCCAGAGGCTTCACAAGGTAAGCGAAAGCGTGGACGGAAAAAGCGTACTCCCGGAAGTCATCGTAGGCCGTCACATAGATAATTTTCGCTTTTTTGTCTTTTTTCCGGAGGAGGCGGGCCGTCTCGATCCCGGAGATCCCTTTCATATCAATATCCAGGAAAATGACCGGAAAGGTTTCTTCCAGGCGGAGCAGCGCTTCTCCGCTTTCAAATTCCTGTATGGAAACCAGAAAGCCCGTCTCTTCGAGAAATTTTCGAAGCCGTTTCCGGTCCTCCCGACTGTCATCACAAATGGCTATGTTCAGCATGCTTTTTTCTCCTTCTGTTTTGACTGTCCTCAGTATAAACGGAACTCTCCCGCTTCGCAAGAGGTGTCGCACAAGGTACGGTTTTTCCGCCTGAAAGACAGAAAAAAACTGCAAAACCATTTCCGAAGAAACAGCTTTGCAGCCTTTTTATAAGTATTCAATTTTAACTAACGTCAGTCCTTCCGGGCGGGCCGTCTCTCCTGCCGCTCCCCGGTCTTTTGCTTCCAGGATCTTCGGAATATCCTCTGGCTCCAGAAAACCGCCGCCCACACGGATCAGGGTACCGGTGATGATCCGGACCATATTATAGAGAAAGCCGTTTCCCCGGATCCGGAGAGTGATCATATCGTCTTCCCGTTTCAGATCCAGCGAATATACGGTACGGACCGTATTGGTCACTTCCGGTTTTGCCGTGCAGAAGCTCTTGAAATCATGCTCGCCGACAAGATAGGATGCCGCTCTCTGCATTTTCTCCACATCCAGAGGATAATGATAAAAATATGTATCCAGCCGCCTGGTCGGCATGCGGAACCGCCGGTTTAGTATCCGGTACTCATAGGTCTTTCGGCTTCTGGAAAAACGTGGATGAAAGGTATCCGGCACTTCGCAGGAATCCTGCACCACGATATCTTCCGGCAGCCTCTGGTTTAATGCGTAGCTGATCTTCTCCGCCGGCATACGGGTATCCGTATCAAAAATACAGACGTTTCCCAGAGAATGTACCCCCGCGTCCGTGCGGCTTGCGCCGGTCACGCGGATGTCTTCCCCAAGAAGCGCCTGCAATGCTTCATTTAATTTCTGTTCAATGGTCACACCGTTGGGCTGAATCTGCCAGCCGCTATAGTTGGTTCCGTCATATGCGACGACCATTTTTACTCTCATATTTCTTAATCCTGTTCTGTCAAATTTCCTGTTTTCAGATGATTTATATACTGCTGCCGGCGGTCACCGTCCTGCTACTGTGGCCAGCGCAACAGCACTCGTGCAACAATCACAAGCACAAGAAATGCAATCAATATCACATAGGCTTTGCGGTCTGTTCCCTGATAGCGCAGCGGTTTCATCTTTGTTCGTCCCTCTCCGCCACTGTAACAGCGGGCTTCCATGGCCATGGCAAGATCGTCCGCGCGACGGAACGCCGATACAAATAACGGAATCAGAAGCGGCACCATGCTTTTGGCTTTCTGGATCAGATTGCCGTCCTCAAAATCGGCACCACGCGCCATCTGTGCCTTCATGATCTTGTCCGTTTCCTCGATGAGAATCGGAATAAACCGCAGGGCAATAGACATCATCATCGCAATCGCATGCACCGGTATGTGAATCCGGTTCAGCGGAGACAATGCTTTTTCAAGTCCATCGGTCAGCTGGTTTGGCGTCGTGGTCAGTGTCATGAGAGACGTTCCAATGATCAGATAGATCAGCCGGATCGTCATAAGCACCGCATTCATAATACCTGTACTGGTCAGATGAAACGGTCCCCAGTGCCAGTACTCCGTACCGGTCGGTGTAAAGACCAGATTAAACACTGCCGTAATCAAAAGCAGCACCACAATGGCTTTTAACCCTTTTACGATATACGAAAACGGTACTTTTGAAATTTTGATCATAAAAATAAGCATACCGGTTATGATCGCAAATCCCAAAATGCCCCGGAACGTAAACAGCGCAATAATATATATCATTGTCGCAAATAATTTTACACGCGGGTCCAGTTTGTGTACGACAGAATCTGCCGGATAATACTGGCCCAGAGTAATATCTCTTAACATAAATTTCTCCTGTGCTCTGCAAACACTAAATGACGTTTTTCTCCCGAAGTGCCGACAGAATTGTCTGTGCTGCTTCTTTTGCCGTGGTTGCCTGTGTATCCACAGGAAGTCCCCGTTCCGCAAGTTCATGTACCAGATACGTCACCTGCGGCGCAGCAAGTCCTACCGCCTCAAGCTCCTTATAATGCGCAAACACCTGCTTCGGCAAAGCATCAAACATCACGGCACCGTGATTCATCACAATGATGCGATCCACATATTCCGCCACATCTTCCATACTGTGCGATACCAGAAGAATCGTGATTCCAAGTTCCCTGTGCATCTTAGAAACCAGTCCAAGGATTTCATCGCGTCCTGCCGGATCAAGTCCTGCTGTCGGCTCGTCCAGAATCAGCACATCCGGTTTCATTGCAAGTACTCCGGCGATTGCCACACGGCGCTTCTGTCCGCCGGACAGATCAAACGGCGGCTGATAAAATAACTCTTCCGGAAACCCGACGTTGCGCAGCGCTTCAAACGCCCGCAGTTCTACATCCCTGCGATCCAGTCCCTGATTCTTCGGTCCAAAACAGACATCCTCAAAACAGGTAGTCTCAAACAGCTGATGATCCGGATACTGGAAAACCAGCCCCACTTTGCTCCGCAGGGCTTTCATATCATACCCTTCATCATAGATGTCCTGCCCATCCACATAGATGCTTCCCGATGATGCCCGCAGCAGTCCGTTCAGCAGCTGAGTCAGAGTCGATTTTCCCGATCCCGTATGACCGATAATTCCGATAAATTCGCCCTGATGAATCTGCAGATTGACATCCTTTAATGCCTGAATCTCATAAGCAGTACCGTCGCTGTATGTGTAATTGATCTTGTCTAAAATGATTTCTGCCATCTTTTATCTCCTGCCTGTGCGCATATCTTTGTCTAGGCATTTGCCACGGACATAATCGCATCCACCAGTTCTTTCCTCGTAAGGATTCCCTGTGGAATCGGTACGCCCGCGCTGCGCAGTTCATCTGCCACAAGCGTTGCCTGCGGTACATCCAGACGATGTTCTTTCAGTTCGTCCACACGCGAAAAAATATCGCGCGGTGTACCGTCCATCACGATCTTTCCTTTCTCCATGACGTACACATAATCTGCGTCAACCACTTCTTCCATATAATGTGTAATAAGAATGATGGTAACGCCCTTTTTCTTATTCAGATCATGTGCGGTAGCAATAACCTCTTTGCGTCCGTTCGGATCAAGCATCGCTGTCGGCTCATCAAAGACAATGCATTTCGGTTCCATTGCCACAACACCGGCAATTGCAACACGCTGTTTCTGTCCACCGGAAAGTTTATTTGGAGAATGTTTGCGGTATTTTACCATATCCACAGCTTCTAAACTCTGATTGACACGCGTCCAGATTTCCTCTGTCGGCACCCCGATATTTTCGGGACCAAATCCCACATCTTCTTCTACCACACTGGCAATGATCTGATTGTCCGGATTCTGAAATACCATCCCGGCAGTTTTCCGGATCGGAATGGTATTGTCCTCATCGAGTACATCCATTCCATCCACCCAGATCACGCCTTCTGTCGGTGTCAGCAACGCATTGATATGTTTGGCAAGTGTCGACTTGCCCGATCCGTTGTGTCCGAGAATGGCAATGAACTGTCCCGCTTTTACATCCAGATTTACATGATCGAGTGCCGTCGTAATAGACTCAACATTGCCTTCCTCATCTCTGCGGAAAAATTCATGTACAACATTTTTTGCTTTGATAATTCCCATTTTAATCGTCCCAGCTCAGTCTGTGAAGCTGTCCTTCCAGCTTCATATGGTCAAAATCGTTCTGGCGCAGTGCCTCATAAAGCACAATGGCAACAGAATTCGATAAGTTCAAAGAACGGGTTTCCCCGATCATCGGAATACGCACACAGGTATCCGGATTCGCCTTTAAGATTTCTTCCGGAATTCCCGCACTCTCTTTTCCGAACATAATGAAACAGTCCGGTTCATAATGGACATCCGAATACACATGACGTCCTTTTGTTGTCGCATAATAAATTTTTGCACCCGGATTTCTTTTACAGAAATCCTCCCAGTTTTCATATACGGTGACATCAAGATCTTTCCAGTAGTCCATGCCGGCACGCTTTAAATGTTTCTCCGATAAAGAAAAACCAAGCGGCTCAATCAGATGCAGCTTTGTACCGGTTGCGACACAGGTCCTGCCGATATTTCCCGTATTTGCTGGAATTTCCGGCTCATGTAATACAATATTTAACTCTGCCATTTTTAATTCTTAATCTCCCGAATCTCCGTTACAAACTCAGCCACGCGATCCAGTGCAATCCGCAGATCATCCAGGGAATATGCATAGGATATACGAAGGAATCCCTCTCCGCAAGCACCGAACGCCGTACCCGGAACAACCGCAACTTTCTTCGTCTGCAGAAGTTTTGTTGCAAACTCATCACTGGTCATACCCAGATCCTTAATACAAGGGAACGCATAAAATGCTCCAAATGGTTCAAAACAGGAAAGTCCCATCTCTTTGAACCGCTCCAGTACATAACGGCGTCTGCCGTTGTACTCTTCCCGCATCATGGCAACATCTTCATCCCCGTTGCGCAGTGCCTCTACCGCCGCATACTGGCTGGTGGTCGGCGCACACATGATCGCAAACTGATGGATTTTTAACATCTGTTTGATGATTACTTCCGGTCCACATGCATAACCGAGTCTCCATCCGGTCATTGCATGCGATTTGGAAAATCCGTTGATCACGATTGTTCGCTCCCTCATTCCCGGAATGGAGGCAATGGATACATGATTGTCCAGATAGGTCAGTTCCGCATAGATCTCGTCACTCAGGACAAACAGATCATGTTTCTTTACCACTTCTGCAACTGCTTCCAGATCCTTCTTTTCCATAACCGCCCCGGTCGGGTTATTTGGGAAAGGCATAACAAGAAGCTTTGTCTTCGGCGTGATTGCAGCCTCAAGTTCTTCTGCCGTCAGGCGGAATTCGTTCTCTGCCTTCAGTTCGATCGGAACCGGTGTTCCATTTGCCAGTACACAACAAGGCACATAGGATACATAACTTGGCTGCGGAATAAGTACCTCATCTTGCGGATCTAACATGGCACGCATGGCAATATCAATTGCCTCACTGCCTCCGACTGTCACAAGCATCTCCTTGTTATAGTCATAGGAAAGCCCAAATCTCCGGTCAAGATATTTGGAAATCTCAATTTTTAATTCCTTTAAACCTGCATTTGAAGTATAAAAAGTTCTTCCTTTTTCAAGGGAATAAATTCCCTCATCACGAATATGCCACGGTGTATCAAAATCCGGCTCTCCGACGCCGAGAGAGATTGCATCATCCATCTCACTGACAATATCAAAAAATTTCCGGATACCCGATGGCTCAATGGTTGTAATTGTTTTTGATAATGGATTTCTCATTATGCCATCATAATCCTTTCATCTTTTGCTTTCGGAGCCATAACAGTTCCGTGGTCTTTATATTTCTTTAAAATAAAGTTTGTCTTTGTGCTGAGTACCTGATCCAAGGCAGAAAGCTTATCGGATACAAACTGGGAAATCTCACGAAGTGTCTTCCCCTCCAATGTAACCATCAGGTCAAATCCGCCGGAGATAAGATACACGGAATTTACTTCCGGATAATTGTAAATGCGCTCTGCAACCTTATCAAATCCCATGCCGCGCTGCGGTGTCACACGCACTTCAATCAGTGCAGTTACTTTTTCCACACCGGCTTTGTCCCAGTTAATCAGCGTATGATATCCACAAATAATTCCCTCCTGCTCCATAGCTTCCAGCTCATTCATGACTGCTGTCTCATCTACACCGAGAATTACGGCCAGCTCCTGTGTATCGATGCGGCTGTTTTTTTCTATAAAAGTTAAAATCTTCTCTCTCATTTTATTGTTCTCCTAATTACATTTTACCATATTCCATAATTCGTCTGTCTGTGTTGTTTCTAAGAATCTGCGTTCCTCCCCATTGATAAGTACACGGTCATTGCTGTCGATTGTCCTTCCGATAATAACAGCTTCCCCGCCAGCCTGACGGATCGCATGCACCAGTGCATTGCCATCTGCCGCTGCCAGAAGAAGACTGCCTCCCGACAGAAGCTTGTAAGGATTTAAATCAAAAAATTCACAGATTTCTATGGTTTCCTGACGAATTGGTATTTTCTTCAGATCAATTTCCAGTCCGACGCCGGAACACTGCCCCAATTCCCAGAGAGCTCCGAAAACGCCTCCCTCTGAGAGGTCGTGCATTGCAGCAACGCCAGACTTTGCGGCGACTGCGGCCTCCGAACGGATAGAAAGATAATCTATATATTTTGCCGCTTTGTCAAGAAACGGCTGTGCGTATCTGGCCGATAACTCTTCCCGGTGTTCCGTTGCAAGAATCGCTGTTCCTTCCAGCCCGACCCATTTGGTCACAATCACATCCATATCCGGCTGCGCCCCTGCTGCTGTGACAAATAATTCCCTGTCAGCTTCTCCCACTGCCTGAACAATCAGTTGCGGAGAGGTCACTGTCCGAAGAACTTCCGTGTGTCCTCCGAGAACCGGAATCTGCTCTTTCTCACTTACACGGGATACTGCCGAAATCCATGCACGCAGATCATTTTCGCTTGCGGATGTCGGGAGCAGAAGCGTCATCGTAATTCCCAATGGTTTTGCCCCACTGCATGCAAGATTATTCAATGCCGCATAAACGCCGGCTTCCGGAAACGTGTCAAATGCACGGCAGGCTTCCGCAGTAACGATCTGCTTTCCCGCAGAAGCATCCACTGCACCGAAATCTATTCCCACTCCCGGTGCCCGGACCGCAGAATTATGAAGTTGTCGGAGAACCGAGCGCTTTAATATCGACTCGGATAATTTTCCTGCTTTCATACTGTTATTTTCTATTCGCTTTCTTTGGACGATTGTGTTTTTTTCGTGGATGTATTTGTTGAAGATGTTGTTTCTTTCTTGGTATCCTGTTTTTTGGAATCTTCCTTCTTTGTATCTTCCTTTTTATTATTTTCATCCTTTTTGGAGGAATCCTCTTTCTTGTTCGTATCGCTCTTGTCTGCGTCCTCCTTTTTATCGGTATCGTCCTTCTTTTCTTCTTCTTTCTGCTCTTCTTCTTTCTTTTGCGCGTTTGTCTTTAAACCGGCTGCCGCACTTCTTACTTTTGCTTCATCCCCGATTGTAATTGCTGCCTTTAAAGCAGAAAGCGTCTCGCTTGTCGCATCTTTGGTTCCAATGGTAATAAGCTTTGGAGTTGCCTGATAATTACTCTTGTTGAACAGATCCCTGCTCTGCTGTTTTCCGTCTACCTTCACAATCTTCCACAACTGCGCAATGCATCCGGACTGTCCGGACTGGGTAACAGAAACCGAACCGGCGGTAAGGGAAGCATCCATTGTAAACTGCACCTTTGGATCTGTCTTTGAAACGGTTTCACTTTCAAACGAAATCTCCCGGTTGGATGGTCTCGTTTCTTTTCCATATACATTAAAATAAATGATACCGCCACTGCAATATCCTTCGATATATACCGGCGCATCCAGATTATTTTTAAACTTCAGATCTTTATAATTTCCGGCAATCGCCGCATCCATGGACGGTTCCACATAATGAACCAGCATGGAATGATTAAAACGCATCGTAATTTCCAGTTCTGCCCGGATAACTGCATTATATAAAGTCGTTGCAACCTGACAGATTCCACCGCCAAACGATTCCACTACCGTTCCGTTCTGATAGGCACCGGCCAGTTCATATCCGTTCTCCTGTGTAAACGGGCTGACCGTTTTTGCCAGATCAAACTCCTCTCCCGGATAAAGGATTGTACCATCTACTTTGCTCACTCCGGTTATGACATTTTTTGCACGTCCTGCACTCGAACTTGCAAAGTTTGTCGTATAAGAACCGATCAGATCCGTAATTTCTGCGAGTTCTTTCTCATCCCCGCGCGGTTCTACCGTCTTTGTTACCAGATCAATCTCATTATTGGAGCCGTCCCAGCCCTGTGCAAGAAAATCATTGATTGCATACACGGAATTTACGACATCCACCTCGACGCCTTCTTTTCCCTTTACAAATTCAAATTTTCCATTGACACGCTTTAATCCATTATCAACAGCCCCGACGGCAAGATCATCTGCGCTCTCATATATCTTTTCGGCCGTCGCCTGTTTGTTTACACTCAGATGCATATCGAGAACCAGTTTTTTCTTTTTGAGATCCTGCAGGGTTTTATACCGGTTGATCAGACTTCCGGCGTGTCCCACCGCCAAAGCTTCCTGCACGGCAGTATCCGCATCCGCGGTCACTCCCATATCTTCCGCAGTCATCTGAATGGAACCGGTTTCTCCTTTCAGCGTAAAAGTTGTATCCATCAGCCCATCCACGTATTCTTCTACCGCAGATATCGCCTGATTTTCTGTCATTCCTCCGACGTTTACATTTCCGATGGAAATTCCATTTTCAATGGTAGTCTCCTCTGCTGCCATCGCTGCCTGTGTATGAGAACCGAGTCCCACCACACAAAAAAGTACTGCTGCAGCCATTCCTAACTTTGTTATCTTCTTCATATTCTTCCTTTAAAATAATTTTAGCGTTATCTTGTATTTTAACATAAACAATCACTTTTTCAAGTGCCGCTACCCATAAATCAGCGCTGAAACCAGTGTTGTAACAACCATTGCAGCGATAACAACCAACGATATGAGTGCAATCAGCTGTCTTTTTCGTTTTGAACCATTAAAATTATACATACTATTCACCTCTTTCGCAAAATCAGTTATAATGAATACACAACAATATCAGAAAGGATTTCCATTATGTTTGTATTTCTTGCTATTTTTATCGTTTTTC
>OLRT01001325.1_pt1 | contig 17366 bp, 16 predicted proteins | sample 1672021 | NCBI WGS metagenome assembly OLRT01 (sample SAMEA3136637, study PRJEB25190) | human gut metagenome | reverse complement strand
TGTTCCAGAACCTTCTTCACGCACTAAAAGATGTTCAGATATTAGATCATGAATGGTATGGGGTTCTTTATTAAATTGATGGGATGTAGCACAGACAGCAATATAGTCTTCTGTGCTATATTTTTTATGAGAATAGTTTTCTTTTGGATAATTTCCTTCGACAATAGCCATACTGATTTGTCCATGGTCAAGTAATTCGAGCAGTTTAGATGTGTTGCCATAGTGAAGGTGGATGTTGATTTCTGGATGATTTTGAATAAAGTTTGCCAATTTATCTACAATCGCATATTCACCGATGGTCATAGTTACTCCAATGGAGAGAGTTTCAATGTTGGATGTAATATTGTTGAGTTCATTCATTAAAGCTTGTTCATTATTCTTCATTGTTAATAAGTGTTTATATAGTATTTGACCAGATGGAGTTAGACTTAATTCTTTATTCTTATAATTGAATAGGATTGTATTGTATTGTTTTTCTAAAAAATGAATATGTTGCGATACAGCAGGCTGTGTGATATTTAATTGTTTGGCAGCTGTTGTAAAATTTAATGTTTTGCATACAGTAAGAAATGTTTCAGTTCGATAATCTAGCATATGTACCTCTAATGATAAGAAAATATTATTATTCGATAGAATTATATAATTTTACCTTATTGTTGTATAGTGATAAAATTCTCTTCATGGAGGGATTATTGAATGAATTTTATAAATAAATATGGAAAAGGCATTTTGATTTGTCTTTTGATTGCCATTCCATCATGGATCATCGGAAAAATGTTTCCGGTCATTGGTGGAGCTGTCATCGCAATTCTTGCAGGTATGATCATTGCGATGTTTTGGAGTGATAAACAAAATGCAGAAGCTGGTATTAAATGGACTTCTAAAGTGATTTTACAAACAGCGGTTGTATTGCTTGGTTTCGGAATGAATTTAGGTGTTATTTTTGAGACAGGGAAACAGTCTTTACCTATCATTGTTTGTACGATTACTATTTCACTTGTACTTGCGTGGATTATGAAGAAGGTTTTAAAAGTACCTACAAATACATCAATACTTGTCGGTGTTGGATCATCTATTTGTGGTGGTTCTGCCATTGCGGCAACAGCCCCTGTGATTGATGCGGATGATGATGAGATTGCCCAATCCATTGCGGTTATTTTCTTTTTTAATGTATTGGCAGCTATTTTCTTTCCTATCTTAGGGAAGGCTTTGGGTTTTGATACCATGCATGGCGATGCGTTTGGTATTTTTGCAGGAACGGCCATTAATGATACATCAAGTGTAACAGCTGCTGCGTCGACTTGGGATAGTATGTTTAATCTTGGTAGTGCCACATTAAATAAGGCAGTAACTGTAAAGTTGACAAGAACTTTAGCGATTATTCCAATTACACTAGGACTATCTTTTATTCGTGCAAAAAAAGAAAGACAAGCATCAAACTTTAGTTTGAAACGTGCCTTTCCAATGTTTATACTTTATTTTATTTTGGCGGCTGTTTTTACAACGATTTGTGTAAATGTTGGAGTAGACTCTAATGTATTTGCACCACTTAAAGAATTATCTAAGTTTTTGATCATTGTGGCTATGGCGGCCATTGGACTTAACAGCAATGTAATCCAGTTGATCAAAACGGGTGGTAAGCCGATTGCGGTTGGTGCAATCTGTTGGTGTGGTATCACAATTGTAAGTCTTATCATGCAGTATATAATGCATATTTGGTAAAAATTCATAACTTGAGAAAAATTGTATGTAATGATACAATAAGGCTTGTTTGCGAAAGGGGTTATGACAATATGCAAAATGAAGTAGAAAAAATGGATATGAACGCAATGGCACACCTTATTTTAAAGGCAGTTGCACTTGCGATGGGAATTGGAGTTGCCGTTCTTTCTGTACTGAATCAAATTGATATCCGTTCCGAATTCGGAATGTTAGGAATAGGACTTGCTTGCCTGGCAATGGATTCAATTATAAAGAAAGAGTATCAATAAATTTTCGTGTGGCAATATTGGTTGCACGACTTGCATCCTGGACAAGAAGAATATCTCGTTCAGGATTTTTTATATTTGTTTGAATTTCAAAAATATCAGAATCCTTAGAAATTAATTCTTTAGGATAGAATCCAATGCCAAGGTTGTGTTTGACTAATGGAAGTATTTGATCGGCAGTAGCCACTTCTAAATCGGTATGAAAAGGGATTTTGTGATTTAAAAATAAGTTTGAATAATAGATATATGTACTTGTATTTTTGCCTAAGGTGATAAATGGATAATACGAGATTTGTTGAATGTCTAGAATCTGGTTGTTTAAGCTTTCATATTCTTTTCCACCAATCAAGACTTCTTCAAAGGAATAGAGTGAAGTTGCACGTAATGGCTTTTTAATATTGATTGGACTTGTGACAATCGCAATATCGACAATACCTTTTTCTAAGGCATCAATAGCTTGAATAGAGGAGTGGTTGGATAATTTGATTTTGACTTGTGGATAGGCTTTGTGGAATTGTTCAAGTTTGGACAATAAAAAGATATTTAGAGCCGTTTCACTTACACCAATTGATATATGTCCATGTTCTAAGGTTTTATTTGAAAGGATTTCACTTTCTCCTTGGTAAAGTTGTTCAATGGCTATCGCAACATGTTCATAGAGTTGTTCACCTTCGGGGGTTAGGGTAATACCGGAATGAGAGCGTACTAAAAGCTTACATCCAAATTCACTTTCTATGTTGTTCATGGTTCTTGAGATGTTGGGTTGGTTGTTATGTAGGATTTGAGCGGCTTTTGAAAAGCTTTTATATTTAGCCACATAGTAAAAGATGCGGTAATAGTCTAGTGTCATGTTATAACCTCCATATAATTTTTGTATAATATATATTTAAAATATACATTTCACATATTTTCTTGGAGTTAGTATAATATTTTTAGTCTGAATAGGCAAGCCATCAAAACAGATACAAAAAGTGTGTTAAAGGAAGACCTCTTGTATCTGTTTGCCGAAAGGATTAGAAAAGAAGTGAGAATCATGCCAACAATTTTTCCTCGGGAAGAAAAGGCAGAGGCTTTGTTTGATAAAATTGTCAAGGATCCTAGAGCCTGTAAACGATTAATGGATGCCTTTTATGAAGGTGTTGCCTGTGATGAGGATTCAAGCGTAGAAGAAGAAAGGGTACTTGTGGATAAACAAGTATTTACCAATGCACTATTTACTGCATATAAAAATAAAGATCTGTCGGCATTTTTAATGGCTGTATGCGGCAACAGTATGTTTGATTTATTAAGAAATGCATTTTTGATTCCATTGCGATTTAACGATAAGGGAAAAGAGAATCCGATTCTTTTAAGTGATGAGGATGGAAATATTATAGAAAGTGATATTCATATTTCTGAATCAAAGAGGCATATGTTTACAAAGCTTGTAGAAAAAAATCGATACTTAGCGTATGGCTTTTTAGAACAGCATAGTTTTAAAGAGGACATGTCCATTCAAACTATTCAAAATGAATCGCATTTAGGTATCTTGGTTGTCCAAGAAATGCCTGAAGAGCTTCATGAAAAGTTAAGTGATGCACAAATTTATTCTGGCTTATGGGATTCTATGATGAAGCTTGAAGATTTGTTGTATAATGCATTCTTCTATTGTGGTGATTTTAAAGGAAAGTATTGTGTTGGTGTATTCTTGCCATTTACACATTTCGAACATAATTTAGAAAAGAATATTGAAGTTTCAAATAGTATTTTATATGAATGTATACAAAAAATGCTGAACGATTAAGTTCAGCGTTTTTATGTACAATATCGAAATGAGGGATCGGTTAAGATACGGGCAAATATAAGTCCCATTGGAAGAGCTAAAACAATCAATAAAGATTGAATGAGCCAGTTAGCTCCAATATACATGGTGGATGTGAGTTCGAGATTATAGATAGCTCGATACATATATAGGCCTGGGACCATAATCACAATGGATGGTACGGTTATCGCAATTCTAGGATATCCTGTATTTCCTTTGATCATGGAGGCAAGTAGTCCGGCTGCTAATGCGCCAATAAAGGCTGCGGCTGCAGCAGGTAAAGATAAATCGACAAGTGTTAGTCGTAATGTGTTTGCGATGGCTCCAATGCATCCGGCACTGGCGGCTATTTTTTTTGAACTATTAAACATAATGGAGAATCCAAAGACACCTCCAAAACTGGTTAATAGTCTTAAAAGTAACTTAGTTGATGTTGGAATGTGTAATTTTACAAAATCAACGGGTTGAAGATGTAAGACTAAAGCACAGATCCATGCAGTAAGTGTGGCAGCTAAAATAATAATAATGGCATAGGCTAGTCTTTCTAGACCGGATCGTAAATCTAATTTAGCTAAGTCAATACCGCTTGTGATGAAGGGAAAGCCTGGAATAATGAAAAGCATAGAGCAGATGTATCCAGCTTCGTGTTGTGTGGATATGCCAAAATAGGTTTCTAAAAAATTAAATAATAAGGCATATACAAGACAGGCCAAAGAAACACTGGCAGCGACATTTAAAAATAGGGTGTAATTATGTTTGATGAGTTTCATTCGAAGTGCATTGCCAAGTCCTGCCCCCACAAAGGTACAAAGCATTTCAATGGGGCCTCCACCAAGTAGAAAGGTAAAACAGCTACAGGCAAGGGCTGCAGCTAATCCTAGAATAATGGGGGAGTAACTAGAGTGAATGCTTTCGATTTGGTCTAATTGATTGTGAATTTCATTGCATGTGCATGTTTTACATTCATCTTTAAAGTGATAGACAAAGTCTTCCATACGAGCAAGTTTAGATGTGTTAACACTTGTATTATGCAAAGACAAGGATTGTGCGTGAGACTCAATTCCATCAATGCATGTGTAGGAAATATTTGTAAGTCCAATGTCGGCAATACATGTAATATTTAATTCACTAGCAATGGTGTTCATTGAACTTCTTACTCGCCAGGCACCTGTACCACATGCTAAAAGCATCAATCCAATTCTTCCTATAATGGAGGATTTTTCTGTAAGACTTGCATTTTCAATCTTAACTTTTGAATCTTTGTTCGTATATTCGTGCCACGGAATTTCCATATGGTTGTTCATAAGATCATCTCCTATATCATTTATATATAATACGCATAGTATAAATATATATTCGATATTTAATTCCATGAATAGTATAGTCAACTAAAAAAAGAAGTCAAATTAATCGACTTCTTTATGAATCCATGTCATTAATACTTTAACAATATATGCTTTTTGTTTGGGGCCTAGTGGCTGATTGGGTTTGATCTTATGCCATTTATATAAACATTGTCTGCAACAACAGCCAGTAGCATGTTGAGCAATGAATACAGGGTGTCCTTTGAAAGGTGTTTGTTTCCCATCGTTGGGGATATAGGCTGGAGCTAATCGTTTTTCAACAAAATCTATGGCATGTTTTTCGATGGTGTCTATTCCTTTGGCTTGTATATACTCCTTATCTTTTTGTTTCAGATGAAAACGGCTTCTAAATTTGGAGTGGGATAAGCGATTAAAAAGTTGTTCAAACCATTCGGATTCTGTCATAGTTTCTCCTTACATATATAATAAAAAAAACCAGCTAAGCTGGTTTTATAATCAAGTGGCGCCTGAAACAAGACTCGAACTTGTGACCTGCCGGTTAACAGCCGGATGCTCTACCGACTGAGCTATTCAGGCATTTGTTTTTCACTTGACTGCCTAAATATAATACCAAAAGAATTAGAGTTATGCAAGCACTTTTTTTGATTTTTTAGACAAATTTCAATTCAGAAATAAAAAAACCAGCTAAGCTGGTTTTATAATCAAGTGGCGCCTGAAACAAGACTCGAACTTGTGACCTGCCGGTTAACAGCCGGATGCTCTACCGACTGAGCTATTCAGGCATTTGCTTTTCACTTGACTGCCTGTATATAATACCAAAAGATGTTGTGTTATGCAAGTACTTTTTATAAAATTATGATATATTATTTTTTAAATGGAGGGATGTACTATGTTAGATGCGATTGTAATGGATATGGATGGTACCTTATTGGATCCAAATAATAAGATTTTACCGGAAACGAAGGCGGCATTGATTGCTTGTCAAAAGCAGGGAACAAAGCTTGTGCTTGCGAGTGGTAGAAGTTATACAAGATTACTTTCATATGCTAAAGAATTAGAGATGGATGTATATGGTGGCTATTTGTTAGAGGTAGACGGTATTGCATATTATGATGTTCAAAAGGATGAGCGTCATGTTTTAAAACAGATGTATAAGGAAGATGTTGAGCCTGTTTTTGCGTATTTGATGCATAAAAATTGTGAGACAATGGCTGTATTTAACGATGGATTATTTGATTATATTCCAGATCATATAATGGAAAAGAAAAAAATATTAAGAAATTCAAAAGAATATCCAGAGGATTTTCCTTGGACGGGTGGTCCTTGGTCTTGGCTTGCAGACATGCGTGATGGATATCCTAAGATTACGTATATTAAGGATCTTAGTGAAATTCAATATCCTGTAAATAAGATTCAGACAATTGAGGATGAAGAGGTAACTACACAGTTGGCTTTGGATATTAAAAATGAATTTAAAGATCAATATGAAGTGTTCCGTACTTGTCCTAGAGAATTAGAGATTTTGCCAAAGGGATATAGTAAGGGAGCTACTTTAGTTCGCATGATGGATATGTTTGGTTGGGATAAGGATAAAGTCTTCACATTTGGTGATGGTGAAAATGATGTGAGTATGTTTGGTGTTGTAACTCATAGTTTTGCGATGGGCCAGGCTATGGATTATGTAAAAGAAAAAGCAGCTCATGTGACCAAGTCCAATGTGGAACAGGGTATTGTAGCTGCTTTAAAGGATTTTAATATTTTGTGATATAGCTAACGACAAGCTTCATTGTGTTTTCTACACCATCATAGTGTGTTCTTTCCATTCCGTGGCTTGCATGGACACCAGGGCCAATCAAGGCTCCTTTGATGTCGTTACCACCGCGTAATGCGGCACTGACATCTGAACCGTATTGTGGGTAGATATCAACGGCATAATTAAGCTTGTTTTCTTTTGATAGTTCAACTAGACGAGTAATCATTTCGTAGTCGTATGGTCCGCTTGAATCTTTTGCACAGATTGAAACGTCTTGTTCCGTACAAGCAAGATCTGTACCGATGCATCCCATATCTACGGCTAATAATTCTTCGACTTCTTCTGGAAGACAACTTGCTCCATGACCAACTTCTTCATATGTACTGAACATAATGACTAAGTCTCTTTGAGGTGTGACGTTGTTGTCTTTTAAGTATTTTAGTACGCCCATTAAAGCGGTAGCTGAAATCTTATCGTCTAAGAATCTAGATTTAATGAATCCACTTTCTGTGATTTGTGTTTTTGTGTCAATACAAATAAAGTCTCCGTTGCAGATACCTAATTTTTCAACATCTGCTTTTGAGTGTACAACTTCGTCGATACGAACTTCCATTGTATCTTCTTTTCTTTCTAATGTTGAAGCATCTGGATATACGTGTACGCTTGGTGAACAAGAAAGAATCGTTCCTGTATATACCTTTCCATCACGAGTATAGATCTTACAATATTCTCCGTCTAATGTTGGTAAGCATGGGCCTCCGACTTTAGTAATGGCAAGTTTTCCGTTGTCTTTGATGGAACGAACCATAAGTCCTAATGTATCTAGGTGAGCACTCAATCCTAATGTGTGTTCAGAATCTTTTCCGTCTACATAGATCAATAAATTTCCTTTTTGGTTACGACCTGTTGTGTAGCCTAATTTTTTAGCTTCTTCGTCCATGAAATCGATGGCTCTTTTTGTGTAGCCTGTTGGTGAATCAATATTCAAAATTTGTTTGGCGATGTCACAGACATATTCTTTATCAAATGGTTGCATATTTTAAAACTCCTCCTGTATGTATTATACGCTTTTATACAAATTCAAGACAATGTATTCATCCTTTTTTTGAAAATTGTGATATTGTACTAGAAAAGGAGGCTAATTGTATGGAATTAAATGTAAGAGAAGAAAAATTAAGGAATTTATTTAAACAGTTTCAAGTGGAACATAATGAGAATTGTGAGACAGTATTTATTGATAATAATGATGAACATTTAGAAAACTATTTAAATGAATCAAATACGGTATATTTACATATGGTGGATTATGAAGTAAGACATCTTGATTTAAGTAAAGTAAATACAATATTTGTGAATAAAGAGTATGCGAGTAAATTAGAAAATGGAATTCAGGATGAACAAAGACTTCTGGAATTATTGTTAAATAAATATCCAAATCTTAGAGTTGTATTAATTACCGATAAAAAAGGTGCTTATTATAAAGATAAGGACATGATGATTTACCAGAAAGAATTGGCTTCTAATTTTGATAAAGACTTATTCTTAGTTAAATATATGGCTTCAGAATTAAAGGGGAATTCAGAAATGACATCTTTATATCGAGGTGTAAATCAGTAAGTTGATATTTATCATCTTTCTCGTTATAATACAAATACAGAAAAGACTACTAGATATGGTGGTCACTCTGGATTAGGTAGAAGCGCTAATCCCGTTGTGAGTGGGTGGTTAGCGCTTTTTGTTTTCTTCATGAATAATAATGATAACTCGTATGAGTTGTACAATAGCTATTAAAACAATAGTTATATCAATATTAACTTGAATTTGCATACGCCTATTCCTCCATCCTGGGGATCGAAAGTCTCAAGGATTTATCCAGAGGAAACCACCTGCCATATCTAGTAGCAATTTCAATTATAAAGGTCCAATGTGAAAAAGACATTAAACCTCAAAATTTTTTTAAAATACATGTGTAAATCGGTAAGTTGATATTTAACATCTTTCTCGTTATAATACAAATACAGAAAAGACTACTAGATATGGTGGTCACTCTGGATATTGCAAGAGCGCTAAATCCTTTGTGAGAGGTGGTTAGCGCTTTTTATTTTCTTCATGAATAATAATGATGACTCGTATGAGTTGTAAAATAGCTATTAAGACAATAGTTATATCAATATTAACTTGAATTTGCATACGCCTATTCCTCCATCCCGGGGATCGAAAGTCTCAAGGATTTATCCAGAGGAAACCACCTGCCATATCTAGTAGCAATATCTATTCTAAAGGTCCAATCTGAAAAAGACATTAACTCTCAAAACTTCTTGAAAAAAATTAAAATTAACCTATGAAGATGTCGAATAATGTCTTTTGTGATGTAAAGTCAAAATATAACTTACATATATAAAATCTACTTTATATAAAGTGTATGCTGAGAGCATACATTTTTGTTTTTATATAGAAATTTATAGGAAACGGCTTACACAAGTGGTATAATGCATATAACATAATTACTTTATGGAGGGCGTTACAATGGATAATAAGTATGTATTAGGTTTAGACATAGGAATTAGTAGCTGCGGGTATGGAATTATAGATCTTGAAACAGGTAAATTTGTAGACTATGGAGTGCGTTTGTTTAAAGAAGGCACAGCAGAAGATAATGGGAAACGTAGAGACGCTAGAAGTCGTAGACGTTTGACTTCAAGACGTCATACTCGAGTTATGGACATGCAAAAATTGTTGAAGGAAAACGGTATAATGTCAAATGACTATCATCCTTTGCAGAATGTATATGAATTGCGTTGTAAAGGTTTAAGTGAAAAACTAACAAATGATGAATTAACGGCAGCTATTTTACATATAACAAAACATAGAGGTAGTGTTATTGAAACTGTAGAAGAAGATGCAAAAAAGAGTGACGACGAATTGAGTTTAAAGGCTACTTTGCAACATAATGAGCAGTTAATTAAACAAGGAAAATTTATTTGCCAAATTCAATTGGATAATTTAAATGATAAGAATCATATTCGTGGGCATGAAAATAATTTTTCTACAAAGGATTATGTAAACGAATTGAATGAGATATTACATCATCAAGAATTGGATGAACAATTTATTAATAAGATTATTGATATAGTTGCGCGTAGAAGAGCTTATTATGAGGGGCCTGGAAGTGAAAAATCACCGACACCATATGGACGATTTATAGAAGTTGATGGGCAAATTAAAGAAATAGATTTGATTGAAAAAATGCGTGGGAAATGTAGCGTATTTCCAGATGAACTAAGAGCTCCTAAAATGGCGGTAACAGCAGACTTGTTTAATTTCTTAAATGATATGAATAATTTAACAGTAGATGGTAATAAGTTATGTCCAGAGGAGAAGAAGGGAATTTTAACTATAGTTAGTCAGAAAGGGAATATTACTTTACGTCAATTGGCAAAAGAATTAAATGTGGATGAAGTTGATATTAAAGGCTATCGTATAGACAAAAATCAGAAGGCTATTTTTACTGAGTTCAAGGGATATAAGAAAATTAAATCAATTTTAGAAAAAGAAGGATATTCAATTTCATTAAATGATTATGAAATGCTAGATAGAATTATTGAAATTCTTACGAATAAAAAGGGTATACAAGAAAGAAAAGATTACTTGTATCATTTGGAGTATAGACTTTCTGATTCAGTGGTAGATACTTTAGCAAATACAACAGGAATAACAGGCTATCATTCATTATCTTTTAAAGCATTGAAATTATTAAATAAAGAATTGTTTGAATCTGAAATGAATCAAATGCAGCTGTTACATGAATTGAAGTTGTTTGACAAGAATCGTGTTTCTCATAAAGGAAAAAAGAACATTGAATCAGACCCAGAAGCTATTTTATCTCCAGTGGCAAAAAGAGCGCAGAATGAAACTTTTAAAGTTGTAAATGCATTGAGAAAGAAATATGGAGAATTCGATTCCATTGTTGTTGAGATGACTCGTGATAAGAATTCAGATGAAAAGAAAAAGAGAATTAGTAACTACCAAAAAAATCGAGAGAATGGATCTAAAGAAATGGATAAACTTTTGAATGAAAAGGGGTATGATCCAACAAAAATTAATGGAAAAACAAGAATGAAAATTAGTTTATATTTGCAACAAGGAGGCAAGAGTGCATATACTTTTGAACCTTTAGATTTAAATCGAGTCATTAAAGATTCAAAGTATACTGAAATTGATCATATTATCCCAATCTCTATATCATTAGATGATTCTCAAAATAATAAAGTTTTAGCATTACATTCAGAAAATCAAGTGAAAGGTAATTTGACTCCTTTTATGGCATATGCAGCTAATAAATTTAATGGAATGGGATGTAGTTATTCAGAATTTAAGAAAAATGTTCTTTCTAACGATAACATTCCATACAAAAAGAAGTTGAATTTATTAAATGAAGAAAATATCACTAAGGAAGAAGTGGCTAAAAAATTTATTAATCGAAATCTAGTAGATACAAGTTATGCTTGCCGTGTTGTTTTAAATACGTTATCAGACTATTTTAAAGATAATGAGATTAATACAAAAGTTCATACTATCAATGGCCGAGTTACGGATTTGTTTAGAAAGAAAATCCATTTAGAAAAAGATCGTGATGAAGATTATTTGCACCATGCAGTGGATGCACTGATTGTGGCTTCTGTAAAGAAAATGAATCTATTAAATGGATACCTTGCAAAACAAGAACATGATTTCAATGATTTATATAATGAAGAAACGGGAGAAATTATTACAATTCCTGATGATAAGGTATTCTTTGATGAAAGATATATTCAATATATTGTGAATTTGAAAACGTTATATCAAGAAAGTAATCAGTATTACAATCGTGTGATTGACAAAGAAAATATGCATTTTAATCCAATTAAAATTTCTCACAAGGTGAATACAAAACCAAATCGTCAGATTGCAGATGAAACTATCTATAGTACAAGAAACGTAGATGGAACGGATTACTTGATTGAAAGAATTCCTAATATTTACGATTCAAAAGATAAACGGCTTGTAGAAGATATTTTAAATGGAAATGACACAAAATATTTAATGTCAAAGCATGATCCACAGACATTCGATTTAATTAGAGACATTGTGAAATATCATTACGAACAGTTTAAATCGGATTCAAAAATGTATAAAGTAACTAAGAAAAAAGATAAAGAAATTATTACTTTAGTTGGGGAAAATCCATTAACTAAATATAAAGAAGAAAATGGGTCTATACGTAAATATTCTAAGAAGGGAAATGGTCCTGAAATTGTGACAATGAAATTTGAAAGTGAAGTTCTTGGTAATCATTTAGATATTTCTTCAAATTATCATACAAATAATAAAAAAGTTATTCTAAAACAAATTAAGACATATAGAACAGATTTTTATAAGTGTGCAGACGGAAAGTTTAGATTTGTAACAATATATTTCAAAGATGTATCTTTCAATAGAACAAAAGGTACATATGTAATTGATAGAAAATGGTACGATGGTGAAAAAGAAAAGAAGAGAATTAAAAGTACAGATAAATTCCTATTTTCTATGCATAGGGATGAGCTTTTAGGTGTTGTGAAAGAGCAAGGACAACCATATTTTTACGATGTGTATGATGAGGTACCGGATAAAAAAATACTTCACGACGGAGTAAATCCAGAAATTTTGTTGTTTGCATTAACTGGTAACGATAAAACAAATGTAGTTAATTTATATCCGATTTTTGCATATAAAAAAAGACAACAAAAAGTACTAACTACAGCAAAAGATATAAGAAAATATGCTACAGATGTATTGGGAAATCTATACGAAGTGAAGGATAATAAGTTGAAATTGGAATTTAAATAGAGTATACTGAAGGCGGTTATATTCTAGCAAAAATTTTTATGACCTAACAAAACAAGGGTTTATCCCGGATTCGGCTCTTCGGAGCCTTTTCTTTTACCCTTTTTATGGGCTATAGAGTTATATATATTGAAAAATGTGAGTATTTGAGACTGTATTTAGATAATTTGAAAGTGGAAATTAAAAATGACACTTTATTGATTCCGGTTTCAGATATTCAAATTCTAGTGATTGATAATTATCAGTCTAATTTGAGTGTACCTTTAATTAATAAATTAACAGATAATAATGTGTGTACCATTATTTGTGGAGTGGATCATTTACCAAAAAGTTATATATTGCCGATGAATGGACATTTTTCAAGTAGTGGAAATATTTCAAAACAGATTTGTTGGGATTCAAAACGTAAAGAAGATTTACATGCAATGATTGTGAAAATGAAGATTTTAAATCAAATAGAAATATTGAAGGTCAATAATAAAGATTTTGAAGTGGAAAAGAAGCTGTATGAATTTGTAGATAGTGTTGTTTCTGGTGATAAAACAAACAGAGAAGGCTTGGCTGCGAAGATGTATTTTAGAGAACTTTTTGGTCATGATTTTGTTCGATTTGAAGAAGATGTGATAAATGCTGGATTAAATTATGGTTATGCTATATTTAGATCACTGATTACATCAATTATTGTAGCAAAGGGCTATATTGCTAACATAGGTATTTTTCATAAGGGAAAACAAAATATGTTTAACTTGAGTGATGATATTATAGAAGTATTTAGACCAATAGTGGATCATTATGTTTATAACAATATGACGGATGATATTATTTTTAAACAATCTCATAGAGAAGCTTTAATACAATTGACAAACAAGAAAATTATGATTGATGGAAGAAAACAAACAATAGCAAATGCAATTAGTTTTTATCTAGATTCTATATTTAATTATTTAGATGGTGAAGCAGATTCCATTTTGTATCCATTACCAGTAATATATGATATATGATTTTATGCGATTAATATTATTTTTTGATTTACCCGTGGTATCTAAAGAAGATAGAAGAATTTATGCAACATTTAGAAAATATCTAATTAAAAATGGATATATTATGATGCAGTATTCGGTGTATTGTAAAATATTTGCAAATCGTGAAGCAGCAGTAAAACATGTGAGTATTTTGCAAAGAAACGTTCCTCAAAAGGGACAAATACGAATTCTATTGGTTACAGAAAAACAATACGCAAAGATTGAAATAATAGTTGGTGGTAAATCAAATCAAGAACAAGTTGTGAATAGCGATGCATTTATAAAATTATGAATCTATTGACTATAAAAAATGGAACAAATAAATGGAATCTTCAAATGAATCATGTGAAATATATAATTTCAGATTCAAGTACGAATTATACATTGCTACAAGCAATTCGATTGTTTACTTCAAAAGATAAAAGTGAAAATAGAACAGAAAATAATATTAGTACGAAAATGCTTATAAACGAAAAAGAGATAGAACTTAAAAATAATATGTTTATAGAAATATCAGAAATGTACTCTCTTAATGAGGATAAAAAGCTCACTACAAAGTCATTGATGTTAAAGTATTTGGAAATTAAACTTCAGAATCAAGATTATTTTGATACTATCAGTACAATTGACATATTGTTGAATTCATTATCAGAAGAAGTCAATGATGAATCAACGCTTAAAATTATGTTTAATGGAGCTAATTATAAGCAATTGATAAAAATGTTGTCACCATATTATGAAGACGAATTACAAAAAGATGAATTTGATCTAACGAGAGATGAATTGATTTTGTTTCAATTGGATTTAGTTGAATATATTTCCAATCATAATTCAAAATATGATAATATCTTTGTTTTTGGCAAACTAGATAATTTAAGTGATAAAATTCTTCAGAAAATCAATAAAATTGAGAATGTCATATTAATGATTTTTACAAATTATTACAACGATTTAATGAATGTACAAAATACAGCTTTATTGCAAGATAAAATAATAGATTTAGCAGACATGGAACAAATTTATTACGATCTATCACAAAAATCACTTCAAACATATACATTACAGGAGGTAGAACAAATGACAATTAATTATTTACAACAAATATACACTCATAAAACACATGATATTTATCAAGAACTAGATCATTTATCAATTAAATAATTAGTATTCTATTACATTCAAAAATGTGCTACCATATTTTTGAGGTTTTGTTACCATATGAATTTTTGCTAGAACAGAACCATCAGTGGCTGAAGGTCGTAAATTGAATAGTTTTGTTACCATATGAATTTTTGCTAGAACAGAACCAGACGTGCTTTCGTGTCCTTTCTGCTTGCGTTTTGTTACCATATGAATTTTTGCTAGAACAGAACTCACCACCACCGAATCCAAAGCCACGACCAGTTTTGTTACCATATGAATTTTTGCTAGAACAGAACTTTCAATTACCGATGATACAATCATCTACTGTTTTGTTACCATATGAATTTTTGCTAGAACAGAACTCTTTTGGTCCATTCATCATGTACCCACTTGTTTTGTTACCATATGAATTTTTGCTAGAACAGAACGATGGCTAACGTGTTGTAACTCGAATGTCAGTTTTGTTACCATATGAATTTTTGCTAGAACAGAACATGTAGCAGAAGGCGAATCAATTCCATTAAGTTTTGTTACCATATGAATTTTTGCTAGAACAGAACTAAGTGGTGGGGAAGTGCCTACGGATGCGGGTTTTGTTACCATATGAATTTTTGCTAGAACAGAACGAAAGGAGAAAAATATGACAGTTAAACCTAGTTTTGTTACCATATGAATTTTTGCTAGAACAGAACGGGCGTTTGTGGTATATCCCGAATCTGCGCGTTTTGTTACCATATGAATTTTTGCTAGAACAGAACTACACAAGCCAAAAAACAAATTGAAAGGATGTTTTGTTACCATATGAATTTTTGCTAGAACAGAACACAAGCACGGTAAACAATTATTTAATGGCAGTTTTGTTACCATATGAATTTTTGCTAGAACAGAACATTGATTTCATGGTTTGAGTGCCTAAATCAGTTTTGTTACCATATGAATTTTTGCTAGAACAGAACTTAATTTCTTTGAATAGCTCAGTAACTTGAGTTTTGTTACCATATGAATTTTTGCTAGAACAGAACATAACCTCTTTGCAAAGTCTGTCTTGTCTAGTTTTGTTACCATATGAATTTTTGCTAGAACAGAACTCATGTCTTTGATGTAATAGTTGAGTATATGTTTTGTTACCATATGAATTTTTGCTAGAACAGAACATAAACGCTTTGCAAAGTCTGTCTTATCAAGTTTTGTTACCATATGAATTTTTGCTAGAACAGAACTTGATTTCTTTGAATAGCTCCGTTACTTGAGTTTTGTTACCATATGAATTTTTGCTAGAACAGAACTGATAGCAGGAACGGATACATCATCTGCACGTTTTGTTACCATATGAATTTTTGCTAGAACAGAACCAAGACAAAACATTGATTGATATTTTGAACGTTTTGTTACCATATGAATTTTTGCTAGAACAGAACTTCAGATGCCGAAGTACACGATTGCTTATTGTTTTGTTACCATATGAATTTTTGCTAGAACAGAACAAAAACGAATCCGGTCAAACAGTGGACGAAGTTTTGTTACCATATGAATTTTTGCTAGAACAGAACAAAGGAGAGAAAGTTAAAGTCATGAAGATTGTTTTGTTACCATATGAATTTTTGCTAGAACAGAACCAACTGAAGGTGTCATGCAATATGGAAAGAGTTTTGTTACCATAAAGATTTTTGCTAGAATATCGTTTATTTCTCTTGTGTGACATTGACTACCGCATACTCACATATACCCTCTGTTCTCATTGTAAAACCCCAACCAACAAGGCCTGAGCTAATGATTTTTGTTTGTGTAGTCTTTTCTGCCGATTAGAGTTATGTTGTTTAAATGTACTTCTTGATCATTTAGAATGATAATATTGTTTTTAGTGATTTTGTGATTGAGTTTATTTCTTGTGAATTTTGTCTTGCTTTTATGATTGCCATATACAAAATAAATAGGGGGGCTACTTTAGTAAGTCTTCTGAGTTTCTTAAATAGGATTTCCATATCATATTTGTATGTGTATTCATCTACGAAGTCTTTGCCAAGTAGATAGAAATTTGGTGTTTGTGATTTCTTTTGTGGTTGTGATGTTGTAGGTGGTTTTATGGATGGTATACATATTCACAGAGCCAAAAGTAACGATGGATGTGGATATGGTAGCTGATACTATTATGCAGAATATTGGTTTTCTTTTCTTGAATACGATTAATAATACAAATTATGTATAGCTCACATAGCTTTATATGTACGCATATTTCAACAATTTAATAGTAATGCGATACAAATGGCGTATCGTATTTTTTGTTTAATGTATCCTTTAATACGTTGTTAATTAAATAACATAATCCGATTTCTAGAATGAGAATTCACATTTGAAGATAGATCATACTATCGCTTCCTCTTTGTTTTATCTTACAGCATTGTTAGAAAGATTTATTAGTTTATGCAGTATAATAAAGTGGGTGAGACTATGTATAAAATAATGATTGTA
>OLRT01001316.1_pt1 | contig 17449 bp, 14 predicted proteins | sample 1672021 | NCBI WGS metagenome assembly OLRT01 (sample SAMEA3136637, study PRJEB25190) | human gut metagenome | reverse complement strand
TCTAATCTCATCACGCCCAAGAAGGACCAGGTCAAAGGCCGCGCATGATTGAGTGCCGGGGCGTTTCCTTTAGCTATGACGGTGCTGTACCGGCGCTCGATGGCATCAATCTGAACATCGAGGATGGCGAGTTTTTCTGCATCCTCGGCGGCAATGGGTCGGGCAAGTCGACGTTTGCCAAGCATTTGAACGCGCTGCTGCAGCCCGATGCGGGAACGGTGTGCGTCAACGGCTTGGACGCGTCCGATCCCGAGCTGGTCTACGACATTCGTTCGACCGCGGGCATGGTATTCCAGAATCCCGACGACCAGCTTGTGGCGACGCTTGTCGAGGACGATGTTGCGTTTGGTCCCGAGAACTTAGGGGTCGAATCGGCCCAGATCGCGCAGCGCGTGCGCGAGGCGCTGAAGGCCGTGGGCCTGGTGGGCTTTGAGCGCCACGAGACCCACGCTCTCTCGGGCGGACAAAAGCAGCGCGTGGCGCTTGCCGGCGTGCTCGCCATGGAGCCGCGCGTGCTCATCTTGGATGAGGCCTCCTCGATGCTCGATCCGCGCGGGCGCAAGGGCCTCATGAAGGCCTGTCACGCGCTGCACGAACGCGGCATGACCATCGTGATGATTACGCACTTTATGGAAGAGGCCGCTGAGGCCGATCGCGTTGCTGTCTTCCAGGCGGGCCGCGTTGCCATGCTCGGTACGCCCGAGGAGATCTTGACGCGGGCGGACGAACTCGCGCGGCTGAACCTGGATATGCCGGCATCGTGCTGTCTTGGCAGGGCGCTTTGCGCGAAGGGCGTGCCCATTTGCGCGAAAGTGCGCGAGGCGGATATGGTTGCCGAGGTTGCGCAGGCTTATGCCGAGCGGAGTAGGACAGGCATCGCCGGGCGGCCTTTCGCATCCGATCCTCGTATTCCCGACAACGTCTCCTCTGCAATCGATGGCGCAGACGCGCAGCAGCCCGTCATCGAGATTTCGCACCTTTCGTATAGCTATTCGCTGAGCGCCCGCGAGCGTCGTCGTTGGCACAAGCGCTCAGCCGCCGAGGGTGCATCGAACAAACAGGCCCTCTGGGGCAATGACCCTAGCAGTCCCTGGGCGTTGCGCAATGTATCGCTAACGGTGCGTCGTGGCGAGTTCCTCGGCCTTGCGGGCCATACCGGTTCGGGTAAGTCGACGCTGGTTCAGCATCTCAACGGCCTGATTCGTCCCCAGGAGGGTTCCGTTTACGCGCTGGGACTCGACCTATCAAGCAAGAAAGATGCCGCTGCGGTTAAGGCAAAGGTCGGCGTGGTGTTTCAGTATCCAGAGCGTCAGCTGTTTGCCGAGACCGTGGCACAGGACGTGGCATTTGGTCCGCATAACCTTGGCTTGTCGCAGGCCGAGGTTGCCCGCCGCGTTGAGTCATCGCTCGCGCGCGTGGGCCTCGACCTGGCCACGGTGGGCGACAAGAGCCCCTTTGAGCTCTCGGGCGGGCAGCAGCGGCGCGTGGCGTTTGCTGGCGTGCTTGCCATGGAGCCCGAGGTCCTGGTGCTCGATGAGCCCATGGCGGGGCTCGATCCGGCGGCGCGCAGTGATTTCTTAGAGCTCATCGATCGACTTCACCGCGATGGCCTGACCGTCGTCATGGTTTCGCACAGCATGGATGACCTGGCCAATTGCTGCGACCGTATCGTCGTAATGAACAAAGGTGCGGTGTTTGCCGAGGGCACGCCCGCTCAGGTTTTTGCGCATGCCGATGAGCTCAAGTCAATCGGCTTGGGTGTTCCCGCTGCCCAGCGCATGGCGCTGGCGCTTGCGAAGACAGGCGTGCCGCTGCGCTTTGACGGCCTCTATACGGTTGAGTCGTTGGCCGACGAGTTGGCAGATTTGCTAATCGGTCGCTCGGACGGTCCTTCTAACGTCGCGGACAAGGCTAAATCCAAGACGGTCACGCGAGAGGAGGGCTGTTAATGGAGGCGTTTTCGTTTGGTAGCTACTATCCCGGCGATAGTGCAATCCACCGCCTGGACCCGCGAACTAAGTTGCTCTTGGGCTTTGTGTTTCTGATCACGACACTCACGGTCAGCAGCTTCCGCGGACTGGTCCCGATCGCAATCTTCGTTGTCCTGATCTATGCCGTGTCCCGGGTGCCGGCTCGTCGCGTCCTGTCATCGATGGCACCGCTGCTGGCGATTGTCGCGGTGGTCGCGGTGCTCAACCTGTTTTCCGACCAGAGCGGGCGCATTCTGTGGCAGCTCGGCTTTTTGCAGATAAGCGAGGGCTCGCTGCATTCCGCCGCCTTTATGGCGTGCCGCCTGACCTTGATGATGGCCGGTATGAGCGCTATCACGCTCACCACACCGACGCTCGACCTCACCGCGGGCTTTGAGCGCCTGCTCGCGCCGTTTGCGCGTGTGGGACTTCCTGCGCACGAGCTCGGCATGATTATGGGTATCGCGCTGCGCTTTATGCCGCAGTTTGCCACCGAGATGAAGCAGACGGCCGATGCGCAGGCGAGCCGCGGTGCGCGCGTGACGGGAGGCCCGCTCGGCGGCGTGCGTATGCTCGGCAGTGTGGCGATTCCGCTGTTCACGGGCGTGTTCCGTCATGCCGAAACGCTGTCTGCCGCCATGGATGCCCGTTGCTATCATGGCGAGCAGGGCCGCACACGTCTGCATGCGCTTACATTTGGCCGCGGCGATGCGTTGGCGGCGGTGGTGACGGCGTTGCTGCTCATCTGCGTCATCGTCATCAATCTTCAACTTGTTTAGGCGCGATTCGAGCGCAGGAAAGGGGTCCCTATGACCGACAACGACCGCACGGCGCAGCTCGAGCGCGCCTGTTCGTATCTTAGGCGTATTCCGGCGTGGTATCTCGCCACGATCGACGTGACGGACGGACATCAGCCGCGCGTGAGGCCGTTCTCGTTTGCCATAGTCGATGATGGCAAGCTGTGGTTTTGCACCTCGCGCGATAAGGACGTGTGGGCGGAGTTGAGCGCGAATCCCAAGTTTGAGCTCTCGGGCTGGAAGCCGGGGGAGTGCTGGATCGTGTTAACTGGCGAGGCCGCGCTCGAGGACGATGCGGTCGTGAGCGACAAAGTGCGCCAGGCAGGCTTTAAGCACATGGTGGGCATTGGCGAGCAACACGATAGCGCCAACGACGGTCGCCTTGCGTTCTTCTCGGTGCGCAATATCGCCGCCCGCTTCTGTGATATCGACGGCAGCGAGGAGCGTCTGGAGCTCTAGTGCTCACCAGCCAGTATTCCGGGGTAGTCAATTTGGGACGGGGCTATTTTAGCTACCCTGGGCACATGGGATGATTTTACTGGGACGGGGATTAAAAAATCATTCGGCACCCAATGATTTTTTAATCCCCGTCCCAGAAAAATCATCCCAAAATTGCGAGCGTCAGGAGGAAACGTGGACGGATTGAATACGGTGTTGGAGTATCTGACGTCGGTGCCGGCATGGTATTTGGCGACGAGCGTTGACGGGCAGCCGCATGTGCGTCCGTTTTCGTTTGCGCAGATCCAGGACGGCAAGTTGTGGTTTGTAACGGCGCGCACCAAAGACGTGTGGCAAGAGTTGCTGCAAAATCAACGCTTTGAGGCCACGAGTTGGTGGCCGGGCCATGGCTGGCTCATCTTGCGCGGGCGTGCGGGTCTGGATGACCAGGCCGCTCCCGATATGCGCGAGACAGGCTGGAAGCACCTGGAGCGCCTGGGCGAGCACTACGAGGGCGCAGGCGATCCCACGCTCGTCTTCTTTAGCGTGGAGGAACCCGAGGCCTTTATCTGCAACCATGACGAATGGGTGCAGATCGAGCTCTAAACGAGTCTCTCAGCAAGCTTCGACAATTCAAATTCTCGCATGTAGCGGGCCCCACATTGCAACGTCACCGTAAGGCGCACTGGGCAATATGGGGCCCGCATTTATTTGTCAATTCCTTCGAGTGAATGTGTCGGGACTGTTTCAATGCATGAATATGCAAAAGATTTGCGTAGATATGCATCTTTTGGTGCTAAAGTTTCAACCCACTTCATAACGACGGCTGCGGGATGCGCATTGGTGCATAACTGCAGACAAGGAGTCTGATATGTCTTTAAAGGTTGGAATCGTCGGTGCGGCTGGATATGCTGGCGCCGAGCTCATTCGCCTCGTCCTCGGTCATCCCGAGTTTGAACTTGCTGCCATTACGTCCAACGCCGATGCCGGCCAGCCGTTGTCTGCGGTGTATCCGAGTTTCGCCGGCGTAAGCGATCTTGTCTTCACGACGCATGACGCCCCCGAGCTCAAGAACTGCGATGCGGTCTTTTTGGCCGTGCCGCACACGGCTGCCATGGCACAGGTGCCCGCCCTGCTTGCCGCGGGAGTCTCCTGCATTGACCTCTCGGCCGACTACCGTCTGAGCGATCCGGCCACTTTTGAGGCCTGGTATGCCGCCGAGCACACGAGCCCCGAGCTACTCAAGAGCCGCGCCTTTGGTCTGCCCGAGCTGTTCTGCCAGGATTTGGAGACCGCTGCATCCGACCACGCCGACGGCAAGCCCGTGCTGGTCGCCTGCGCCGGTTGCTATCCCACCGCGACGAGCCTTGCCGCCGCGCCTGCCGTGCGCGCCGGCTGGGTGGCCGAGAACGGTCCCGTGATTGTCGATGCCATCAGCGGTGTGACGGGTGCCGGCAAGTCCTGCAACGCTCGTACGCATTTTTGCAGCGCTGACGAGAACTTGGAGGCCTACGGCGTGGGCAAGCATCGCCACACGCCCGAGATTGAGCAAATCCTTGGCCTGACCGATCGCGTCGTCTTCACCCCGCATCTGGCACCGCTCAAGCGCGGCCTGCTCTCTACGGTGACGATGCCGCTTACGGCGCAGGCTATCGATACCTTGACCCTTGAGGACGTTGTCGACCATTACAAGCAGTTCTACGCCGGTCGCACCTTCGTGCGCGTACTCGATGCCGGCCAGCAGCCCAAGACGGCTTCGGTCGTCGGCACCAACGCCGCCCAGATCGGCCTCGCGCTCAACAAACGCGCGGGCGTTCTGGTGGCTACGGGCGCCATCGACAATCTGTGCAAGGGCGCAGCAGGCCAGGCGGTCCAGTGCGCCAACATCGTCTTTGGTTTTGATGAGCGACGAGGCTTGCCCACAGTGGCGTGCCCGGTGTAGCACATTCGATTGTTAGCGATTTGGTAGTCGGGCATCGAGTGGGACGCCACTCTTAAGCTGGTCTCATGATTGTGGCTGGCATGGCGCACCAACCGATGCCCCTTTTTTGTTTGACATAAGGAGTCATAAAGACGATGAATACAGAGCAGTTCGATATCAAGATTCGTGCCGTCGAGGGTGGCATTACGGCAGCGGCCGGCTTTAAGGCCGCGGGTATTCATGCAGGTTTTCGCAAGAATCCCGAGCGCTTGGATTACGCGCTCGTCGTGCCCGATAAACCCTGTCCCGGTGCCGGTGTGTTTACCACCAACCGCTTTTGTGCAGCGCCCGTGCAGGTGAGCCGCGCCAATTTGGGCGGTGCCGATAAGGGCTATGGCATCATCGCCGGTGTCTCGGTCAATTCCGGTAACGCCAACGCGGCCACCGGTGAGACGGGCCTTGCCTGCGCGCGCGAGACGTGCAACATCGCCTCGCAGGTCATCGGCTGCGAGCCTCAACAAATCCTGGTCGCCTCCACGGGCGTGATTGGTCAGATTCTGCCGATCGACACGTTTGAGACGGCGATTCCGGCAGCTTATGAGGCGCTCTCCGCTCATGGTGGCGCCGATGCCGCCCGCGCTATCATGACGACCGACACACACTCCAAGGAGTATGCCGTGTGTTACCGCAGCGAGGCCGCGGGGCACGCAGGCAATGCCTATACGGTGGGCGGTATGTGCAAGGGCTCGGGCATGATCATGCCCAACATGGCCACCATGATCGCGGTCATCACTACCGATGCCCCCGTCGAGCCGGCGGCGCTCCACGCCCTGTTGCTCTCCACCGTCAAGCAGACCTTTAATAAGGTAACGGTCGACTCCGATACCTCGACCAACGACACCTGCATCATGTTTGCTTCCGGCGCTGCCGCAGATGCCGAGCCTATTGTCGAGGGCTCTGACGCCTTCGACGAGCTGGCCTTTGCCGTGCATGAGGTGTGCGAGAGCCTGGCGCGCAACATTGCCGCAGATGGCGAGGGCGCATCCAAGCTCGTGACGGTTAACGTCACCGGCGCCGCGAACGACGAGGAGGCCGATACCGCCGCTCGTGCTGTCGCCAACTCGCCGCTCGTCAAGACCTGCATCGCCGGCCACGACTGCAACTGGGGCCGCGTTGCCATGGCGCTCGGCAAGTGCGGCGTGCAGTTTAACCAAGAAGATGTGTCCATCGACATGATGGGTATGCCCGTCTGCCGTGATGGTCTGACCGTTCCCTTTGACGAGGACGAGGCGCTGCGTCGCTTTGAGGCGCCCGAGATTGTGATCTCGGCAGACCTGGGCGCAGGGGACGCGGCGACCACCGTGTGGACTTGCGACCTCACGCACGAGTACATCTCCATTAACGGTGATTACCGTTCCTAGAGTCCCGATGTGCCGCGCGTCCCGCTGCAATCGCGGGCAACGAGGTGCGGCGCGATAGCTACACGAAAGACGAGGCAGACTATGAAGTTCGCACGCGATTGCCGCTCGAGCGAATCCAACGAAGTTACCGCGCAGCTGCTGTTCGAGGCGCTGCCATGGATTAAGAACCTGACCGGTAAGACGGTCGTTATCAAGTACGGCGGTGCCGCCATGGTCGACGAACAGCTGCGTCGTGACGTGATGAGCGACATCGTTTTGCTCAAGATTATCGGCATGCGCCCTGTTATCGTGCACGGTGGCGGCAAGGCCATCAACGAGGCACTCAGCCACTACGACATCCCCGTCGAGTTTAAGAACGGCCAGCGCGTGACTACGCCTGCCACCATGGACATCGTGCGCGAGGTACTGGGCGGCAAGGTCAATCAGGAGCTGGTCGCGGCGCTCAACCACCACGGCAACCTGGCCGTGGGCGTGTCTGGCAGCGACGCCGGTACCCTTATCGCCGAGCCACTCGACCCAGAGCTCGGCCGCGTAGGCAAGGTCACTCACGTCAACACCGACTATATCGAGCGTTTGCTCGACAGCGAGTACATTCCCGTTATCGCCACGGTCGCGGCGGGGGAGGACGGTGGCTTCTTCAACATCAACGCCGATACCGCCGCCGGCGCCGTTGCAGCGGCGCTTCATGCGCACAAGGCGATTTTCTTGACCGACGTCGACGGCCTGTACAAGGACTTTAGCGACAAGGATTCGCTTATCTCCAACCTGACGCTCGATGAGGTCAATGAGATGCTCTACGGCGGCGAAGTCGACAAGGGCATGATCCCCAAGCTGCGCGCCGCCGTCGATGCGCTTACCGCTGGCGTTTTCCGGGCCCACATCATCAACGGCACGACGCCGCACTCGCTGCTGCTGGAGCTGCTGACCGATGCTGGCGTCGGTACCGTGATCCACTCCACCGAGACGGCCTACGAGTTCGATACGCATCCGCACCCGCTTTCGACGTTTGCGGCGCGCCTGACCGAGAACCTCGACGAGGTCGAGAAGCTCCAGACGGTTTAACGTCCTGGCGCCGCATCCTAACACCCATAGCCCGCGCCGCCCGGCGCTCGACGAAAGGCATCCCATGTCACTTGCTGCTCAACAATCGCTCGAATCCCACTACGTTATGCATACCTTTGGCCGCTCACCGGTTGAGTTTGTCGAAGGTCACGGCATGAAGCTCATCGGTGACGATGGTCGTGAGTATCTCGACTTTCTCGCTGGTATCGGTGTGTGCAGCCTTGGCCACGGCAACGTTGCAGTGCTCTCGGCGCTCGAGGCGCAGACCAAAAAGCTCATGCATGTCTCCAATTACTTCTACATCGAGCAGCGTGGACAGGTCGCGGCGCTGCTGTCCAAGCTTGCCAACGACGACGTAGATGGTGCGCGCGTTCTGGCCGATGCCATTGCCGCCGGCGATGAGACCACGGCCGCTGCGCTCGGCGCTCCGGCTGCGGGCGAGCAGGTGTGGGAGACGTTCTTTGCCAATTCTGGTGCCGAAGCCAACGAGGGCTCGATGAAGCTCGCGCGTCTGTACGCCAAGCGTGCTGGTAACGGCGGCAACACCATCGTATGCATGCGCGGCGGCTTCCACGGCCGTACGCTCGAGACCATTGCCGCCACCATGCAGGATTGGCTACAGGACAGCTTCCGTCCGCTGCCGGGTGGCTTTGTGGCCTGCACGCCCAACGATGTCGACGAGCTGCGCTCGATCTTTAAGCAGCTGGGAAGCGAGGTCTGCGCCGTCATGCTCGAGCCGATTCAGGGCGAGAGCGGTGTGCACCCCATGACTGAGGAGTTTATGACGGCGGCGCGCGACTTGGCGCACGAGGTGGGCGCCGTTCTTATCGCCGACGAGGTCCAGTGTGGCATCTTCCGCTCCGGCAAGCCGTTTGCATTCCAGACCTATGGCGTGGAGCCCGACATTATGAGCCTTGCCAAGGGCATTGCCGATGGCGTGCCCATGGGTGCCGTGGTGGCAAAGAAGGAGATCGCCGACGTGTTTAAGCCGGGCGACCACGGCTCGACCTTTGGCGGTAGCTGCTTGGCTGTCGCGGCGTGCGCCGCGACGCTCTCCGCGCTCGTGCGCGGCGATTATGGCGAGCATGCTGCCAAGGTGGGTTCTTATATGGAGCAGGCGCTGGCCAAGCTTCCGTACGTGGTTGAGGTTCGTGGCCGCGGCTTAATGCTCGGCTGCGATCTGGATGACGCTGCAGGCGATGCGCATGATATTGTTGCCCGCGCCCTTGCCGCCGGCGCCGTGATTAACGCTACTGGTGTCCACACGCTGCGTTTCCTGCCGCCGCTTGTCTGCGAAGAAGCCGACGTGGACAGCCTGATCGAGATTTTGTCGGACGTCTTGGCCTAACACAGCGCAATAACTCAATTTGGACCGGGTTCCGGACTGCGGACGTGCCATATGCGGCACGATTCAGCGGTCTGGAGCCCGTTTTGTTGCCGATTTGCGATGGGCAAAAGTCCCTCTGGTCAAAAAATGCCAAATATGAGTACTGTCACCAGTTGAATCTCATATCAAACCGACTTTCCAGGATTAGTTAGACCACATATGTTCAGTTTTGTTGTCAGAAAACATGCTCATCCGGACCATTAGCCGTTGCTTTGATGTCAGATTTGCCCTTTGGGACCTTGAAAAGGCTGTTACAAAAAAGGTGGCAGTACTCATATTTGGCATTTTTTGACCACTGCCCTTGAAACGAGCGAGCCGTAGGGTTCGAATCCCTCTGCGATGGGCCCAAACAAAAACGGTCCCCTTTCGAGGACCGTTTCCAATTCAATGGTGGGCGATGAGGGATGTCGCGTGCGGCTGGCGCCGCCCGCTTTCGCTTCGGGCCTGCGGCCCTCGCGTGCTGCGCCGGAAAACGCTTGCGCGTTTCCTCAGCTCCGCACCCTTGCGGGTTCGAATCCCTCTGCACTGGGCACAAAAACGAAAGGCCCCCATTTCTGGGAGCCTATCAATTCAGTGGTGGGCGATGAGGGATTCGAACCCCCAGCCTTGTGCGTGTAAAGCACCTGCGCTAACCGTTGCGCCAATCGCCCGCAGGGATTGAGTATAGCGGAAACCCTGGGCTGTTCACTGCTAATTCATAACGAAACTTACGCGGCGACTTCGGCGCTCTTGTCCTCGTCGATAAAGAAACGCTTGTACCAGATGAGGAACGTCAGCGTGGTATAGATCTTGCGCTGGTTGAGCGCGCGGCCCTCAAAGTGATCGTCAAGCAGTTTCATGAGCGCATCGGTGTCAAAGAAATCAGCAGCCCACGGTGCGGTGAAGTATTCCTTTACGTAGTCGTAGTACTTTTGCTCGCGCAGCCAGAACTTGACCGGTACGGGGAAGCCCACCTTCTTGCGCGTTGCCCACTCGTCGGGCAACGCGCGGTTGGCAGCGTGACGCAGAACGAGCTTGCAGCCTTCTTCGTTAACACGGTAGTTGGCGGGAATGTGCTCGGCAAACTCCATGACCTTCTTGTCCAGGAACGGGACGCGAAGCTCCAGAGAATGCGCCATGCACATCTTGTCTGCCTTGAGCAGGATGTCGCCCGGCAGCCACATGTTCATATCCAGATACTGTTTCTTGGAAAGCTCGCAGCAGTTGGGAACTTGCTTGTAGTACTCGGCGCACATCTCCGCGGCGTTCTTGCCGGTGTCATAAGCGGGCTTGAGCACCTCGTCGACCTCGGAGGGATCGAACACCTTTGCCTGACCCACATACCAGCGCTCGGGAACCTCGGCGCATTTCGTCAGGAAGTTGTGGCCCTTAAAGTAGGGGAGATGCTGAACGAGCGAGCCCAGGGCGCGACGTACGCCGAGCGGCACGCGCTTCTTAAAGGAGCGCATCTCGGGGGTGTCCTCGTACCACTCGTAGCCGGCAAACAGCTCGTCGGCACCCTCGCCCGAAAGGACGACGGTGACCTCCTCGGAAGCCATCTGCGCCAGATAGTACAGCGGCACGCTGGACAGGTTCGATTGCGGCTCGTCCATGTGATACTGGATATCGGGCAGTGCATCGAAGAACTCGTCGGCGGTAATCATCTTGCGGACGTTCTTGATGCCCAGCTTGTCGGAAAGCTCGGCGGCGTAGTTGGTCTCGTTGAAGTTCTTGTAATCAAAGCCGACAGAATACGTGGTGTCGGGCATGAGACAGGCGGCAATGTAGCTGGAGTCCACGCCGCCAGAAAGGAACGAGCCCACCTTAACATCGGCGATTCGGTGCGCAGCGACGCTTTCGTGCACGACCTTGTCGCACTCGTCCACGTACTCCTCGAAGGTCTTGGAGTTGTCGTCGGTGAAGTCACAGCTCCAGTAACGCTTGATGTCCATGGTGTTGGTCGTCAGGTCATACGTAAAGCAATGCGCCGGGGCAAGCTTGAACACGCCCTTAAAGAAGGTCTCCTCCGTGGCGGGGAATTGCAGCGTCAGGTAGGGGCGCAGCGCGTCGTGGTTGACAGCCTTCTCAAACTTGGGGTGGTCCAGGAAGCTCTTGATCTCGGAGCCAAATAGCAGCGAGCCATCGGATGCCTGGTAGTAATAGAACGGCTTGATACCAAAGATGTCGCGAGCGCCAAAGAGTTTGTTCTTGTTCTGGTCGTGAATCACGAACGCGTACATGCCGCGCAGGCGGTTGACCAGGTCCTCGCCCCACTCCTCGTAGCCGTGTACCAGGACCTCGGTATCGGCGTTGCAGTGGAAGGCGTAGCCGGCTGCCTCCAGCTCGGCGCGAAGCTCCTGGAAGTTGTAGATCTCTCCGTTGAAGACAATCGTGACCTTGCCGTCGTCGCTCGACATGGGCTGAGCTCCAGCTTCGGAAAGATCGAGAATCGAAAGACGACGGAAGCCAAGGGCAACGTTGTCGACGATATGCTGGCCGCCCATATCGGGACCACGGTGGATGATGCGATTCATCATGGCCGTGAGAACCAGCTCACTCTGTTCATCTGTACCGGTAAAACCGACAAAACCGCACATGCAAGATCCTTTCTGCTGACGGCTCAGGTGTACTGCCGCAAGGATCGCGGCAGCTGATGTCAAATAATCTTTACTATCATGCCAATCTTTTGTTTCGTGATAGGGCATAAGCGCCGAGCGAACCGAAAAAACCACGGCGTGGCTCGTCCGGGCTTCCGGTAGCGGTTCCAAGATTTAGCAATCTGTGCCCGATACAAGATTGGGCGGCATATTACGATGGCTGCTAGTATTGAAAGGGTTTTGTTGAATCGGTTTGGTCTCGAGGCAATTGAGGCTGGGCTTAGCGAGAGGGGTCGTTGTATGTCGGATAGCACGCCGCGAGAAAAACTGACACTTAAGCGCTATATAGAATTGCTCGAGGCGGAAGGCGTGGTCGTCTCCAAACCGGCAGTGCCATGCGATTGGCCTATTGAATTTGCGACTGACGACTCGCGCCAGGTGCGTCCGGGCACGTTGTTTGTCTGCAAGGGCCGCGCGTTTAAGCGTGAGTACCTGCTTTCGGCAATCGCCGACGGCGCCGTGGCCTACGTTTCCGAGGTCGATTACGATGTTGATGCTCCCGCGGTGATTGTGAGTGATATTCGTCGCACGCTCGCCGTGGTGGCAGATGCCTTTTATGGACATCCGTCGGGTAAGGTGAAGGTCTGCGCCTTTACAGGCACGAAGGGCAAGTCGACCTGTAGCTTTTATCTGCGCGGCATTCTCGTCAACGAGGCCAAGCTTACGGGCTGTCATCGACCCGCTCTTAATACGGGCATTGAGTTCGACGACGGCATCGAGGCGGGCCCTTCCAAGCTGACGACCCCCGAATCCTTCCTGCTGCAGTCTCGCATCGCGCATGCCGCGGAGGCGGGTGCCCCGTGGCTGGTTATGGAGGCATCGAGCCAGGGCCTCAAATACGAGCGCACGGGCAAAATCGCCTTTGAAGTCGGCGCCTTTACCAATATCGGCGAGGATCACATTTCGCCGATTGAGCATCCGACACTCGAGGATTACTTTGCCAGCAAGCTCAAAATCTTCTCGCAGAGCCGTTTTGCCGTGGTCAATCTCGATATGGATAAGGTCGATCGTGTGCTCGAGGCGGCATCTCGTTGCGAGCGCACGGTGACGTTCTCCCTGACCGACGAGCGTGCCGACGTGCTTGCGCTGGCGATTCGCAATGGCGACTGCGGCGTGGTGGCAACGGTGCGCACGCCCCGCTTTACGCGCGACATTGTGATTCCCACGCCGGTTAAGTTCAATGTGTCCAACGCGCTTGCCGCTATTGCCTGCGCCGAGGCCCTGGGCATTTCCGAAGAGGGTATCGTCCATGGCTTTGAGGGCGTCTTCGTTCCCGGCCGTATGGAGCTCTATCCGTCCGTATCGGGCAAAATCTTGGGCGTCGTCGATTTTGCACATAACGGCATGAGCCTCGAGACGCTCCTGCGTGACCTGCGCGAGAACTATCCCGAGCGCGAGCTGGCGGTTGTATTTGGCGCTACGGGCGGTAAGGGTGTCGACCGACGCACCACGATGGGCATCGCCGCTGGCAAGTATGCCGACCGAATCGTGATTACCGAGGACGACCCCGGCCCCGAGGACGTCGAGGATATTTGCGCCGAGATCGCGCGCAACGTTCAAGCGCAGGGAAATGATAACTGGCAAATCGTGACTGATCGCGTTGCCGCTATCGAGACTGCCGTGCGCGAAACCGTCCGTCCTGCCGTGGTCATCGTGACCGGTAAGGGCGAGGAAGAGCGTATGCTGCGCAAGAACGGACCCGAGCCTTGCGAGCGCGACGGTTCGATTCTCAAGCGCACCCTTGCGGCGTACGACGCCTAAGACCAGAAGCCCCTTCTACGTAAATGGAGTGACCATGTCCCACAATACCCTGCCGACCGTCGCTGAGCTTTCGGGCGAGATGCGCGAGCGTCTTGCCAAGGTTAAGTACGTCTTTACCGACCTGGACGCCACCATGCTCGCGCCCGGCTCGTGCGTGCTGCGCGACAACGACGGCAACCCCTCGACCAAGCTCGTCGAGGCTGTCGTGGCACTTGCCCGCGCCGGCATCCAGGTGGTTCCCACCTCGGGCCGCAACCGCACCATGATCCACGAGGATGCGCGCGTGCTCGGCCTCAACTCCTACATCGGCGAGATGGGTGGCCTGGTCATGTACGACCTCAAGGCCAACGATTGGGAGTATCTGACCGGCGATATGCCCTACGACCCCGCCTGCGGCCTCACGCCGCATCAGGTGATCGAGCAGACCGGCGTGTGCGAGAAGATCCTCGCCCGCTGGCCGCATAAGATCGAGTACCACAACGACATGTCGACTGGCTACAAGTACCGCGAGGTCACCGTCGGCATGCGCGGCGATGTGCCCGACGACGAGGTTCAGGCCATTCTTGACGAGGCCGGCTGCGGCCTGGTCTGGGCTTGCAACGGTCACCTGACGCATCTGTCCAAGCCGACGACGCTCGAGCTCGAACGCGTCGAGGATGGCCGCGCGTTTAACATCAATCCCGCCGGTCTCAACAAGGGCGTTGCCATCGCACGTTTCTGCGAGCACCTGGGTATCGAGCGCGAGGAGACGCTGGCGCTCGGCGATTCCGAGTCCGACTTCTACATGGCTGACCACGTGGGCACGTTCTGCCTGGTCGAGAACGGTTTGACCAGTGCCGGCGCGCCCGAGTTCCTGGATACCTGCGATGACGCCTACGTCACGCGAGGCAAGATTGTCGATGGCTGGGCGGCAACGGCAGAGTTGCTCGTCGCGGCCCGTTCGTAGCGCGCCCCTATCGTTCTGAGCCATATCTTTTCGAGAGAGAATCTGGTGAGGTAATGTCCGATATCGAGAATCCGGCAGGCGACACGCGCCCGATTGGCGTGTTCGATTCTGGTCTGGGCGGTCTGACGGTTGCGCGCGCGATTGCGACGGCGTTGCCGCACGAGTCCGTCTACTACTTTGGCGACACCAAGCGCTGCCCCTACGGCACCCGCACCGAGGACGAGGTGCGCTCGTTTGCACTGCAGGCGGGCCGTTGGCTGTCGAAGCACGACGTCAAGATCATGGTCATCGCCTGCAATACGGCGACCGCTGCGGCCTTGCGTTTGGCCCAGCAGGTGCTCGACGTCCCCGTCATCGGTGTGATCGCACCGGGCGCACGCGCGGCAATCAACAGCACCCGCACGCGCCGGGTGGGCGTGCTCGCCACCAACCTCACCATTCGCTCGGGCGCTTACACGCGTGCCATCCAGGACCTGGATGCCGGCGTCGACGTATACGGCTGCCCTGCCTCGAGCTTTGTCGAGGTCGTTGAGCACGAGCTCGCCTCGGGCGCGCATCTGCAAGAGCAGTGGCTCGAGAACGAGGACATCTTTGATACGCCTGCCGTACGCGCGCTGGTCGGTGCCACGGTTGAACCGCTGCGCGACCACGGCATCGATACCGTAGTGCTCGGCTGCACGCATTTTCCGCTGCTCGTGGGGCCTATTCGCCATGCGCTGGGGCCCGGGGTGCGCGTGGTGAGCTCCGCCGAGGAGACCACGCGCGAGCTGACCGATATTCTCACGCGCCGCGAGCAGCTGGCGGGCGACGCTGCCGAGCCGCAGCATCGTTTTGCAACGACGTCCGATAACATTGCCGAGTTTACGGTGGCGGGCAGTTTTATCTTTGGCCAGCCGCTCAAGAGCATTGAGCACATCGATATCGACGAACTGAAATAGATAAAAGGTCACCGACCAAAGGCTCACGTTCACCTTTTGCCGAAAGGATTTTTCTATGGAGTATATGCAGGTCAATCGCGCCAACGGCCGCGCCGCCGATGAGCTGCGCCCCATCAAGCTTACTCGCGGTGTCATGAAGTACGCCCACGGTTCGTGCCTGGCCGAGTTTGGCGATACGCGCGTGCTGTGCGCTGCCACCATCGAGGAGGGCGTGCCGGGCTGGCGCAAGGGCGCCAAGGCCGGTTGGGTAACGGCGGAGTACGCCATGCTGCCGGCATCGACCGGCAAGCGCTGCAAGCGCGAGCATGCCAACCGCAAGGGCCGCTCCATGGAGATCGAGCGCCTCATCGGTCGCAGCCTGCGTACTGTCGTCAACATGAAGGCGCTCGGCGAGTACACCGTCACCGTCGACTGCGACGTGATTCAGGCAGACGGCGGCACGCGAACGGCGAGCATTACCGGCGCCTGGGTGGCACTGCACGACGCCCTTGCCATGTGGGTCGAGGCGGGTAAGCTCGAGCGCATCCCGCTCACGGGCCAGGTCGCCGCGATTTCCATGGGCGTTGTCGACGGCAACACCCTGCTCGACCTGGATTATTCCGAGGACAGTCACGCCGAGGTCGACATGAACCTTGTCGCCACCGATACCGGTGAGATGATCGAGCTCCAGGGCACCGGCGAGCAGGCGCCCTTCGACCGCAAGCGCCTCAATGCCCTGCTCGATTTGGGCGACAAGGGCATTGCCGAGCTCATCGAGCTCCAGCGCCAAGCCCTCGCCTAACCTGCCAAAAAGGGACAGGTTTATTTTGGCAGGTTTTATCTGCGGAAACGCTGAACTGTAAGGCTGCTGCCGCGCGAGGGGAGGGGCTTGAGAGCCTAATTACCTTTTGTGTGGCGTTGTTATAAGAACAAGGAGGCCACTCATGGCACTTGAGAAGATCGACATCGACACCCTCGACCCGGCGGCGACCATCGTCGTGGCAACGGGCAACGCCCATAAGCTCACCGAGATCGAGGCCATTTTGGGCAAGGTTATGCCCGAGGTTCGCTTTGTGGCGCTCGGCCAGCTGGGCGATTTTGAGGACCCCGAGGAAAACGGCACGACGTTTTTGGAGAACGCCATCATCAAGGCCCAGGCTGCGGTGGAGGAGACGGGCCTTATGGCCATTGCCGACGATTCGGGCCTGGTCGTCGACGCGCTGGACGGTGAGCCCGGTGTGTATAGCGCGCGCTACGCGGGCGTTCACGGCGACGATGCCGCCAGCAATGCCAAACTGCTCGTGAATCTGGAGGGCGTGGCCGACGAGGACCGCACTGCGCGCTTTATGAGTGTCGTCGCGCTCATCGACACGGACGGTTTGGTCACCTATGGTGAGGGCGCCTGCGAGGGCGTTATCGCGCACGAGGGCCGCGGCGATCACGGCTTTGGCTACGACCCGCTGTTCCTGCCGGTCGACACGCCGGGCAAGACCATGGCCGAGCTGACGGCGGACGAGAAGAACGCCATCAGCCATCGATTCCATGCGCTCGAGCACCTATCCGCCAAACTGACGGGCGAGGAGTAGGCCGTGCGTGCGGTGGTGCAGCGCGTGCTCAACGCCGGCGTGACGGTCGACGGCGAGTGCGTGGGCAAAATTGGGCGCGGCTATCTGGTGCTGCTTGGCGTGGGCCACGGCGACACGCGCGCCGAGGCCGATAAGCTGTGGGGCAAGCTCCGGGGCTTGCGCATTAACGAGGACGAGAACGGCAAGACCAACCTGGCGCTTGCCGATGTCGACGGCGAGGTTCTCGTGGTGTCGCAGTTCACGCTGTTCGCCGATTGCCGTCACGGCCGTCGTCCGTCGTTTACGGATGCCGGCGCGCCCGATGTCGCCAACGAGCTCTACGAGTACTTCCTGACGCTCGTTCGCCAAGATGTCGAACACGTGGCGCACGGCATCTTCGGCGCCGATATGAAAGTCGACCTCGTCAACGACGGCCCATTCACCATCGTCTTGGACACCGACAACCTTTAGGTTACGCGGTTTTACCAAACCGCGTAACAACTGGTCATGCGAGGTTGTCGTCTGGTACGTATTTGGGACGGGGCTTATTTAGCTACTTGCGTATGGCGGCAGCAGGGTGCTATAGTATTAGAGTTTTGTCTATCTTAGGGGTATTATCCCCTTTTTG
>OLRT01001307.1_pt1 | contig 17499 bp, 17 predicted proteins | sample 1672021 | NCBI WGS metagenome assembly OLRT01 (sample SAMEA3136637, study PRJEB25190) | human gut metagenome | reverse complement strand
ACACCGACAACGATTAATCGAGCTGCGATATATTTGGAAGTGAATATGGTAGTGCTACACGCATTTACTGTTCTATTTAAAAAAACTGTAAAAAATTTAACAGATGATTCATCAGAATATAAAGGCAGAAAAGTAAACATAAATGTATTCCGATATGTTTCGCTAGCACTGTTGATTGTTTCTTTTGCGTGTGAATTTTTTTTGCTGATTTTTAAGATTAAATTGAATGTTACACAAGGTTATGGTGTTGCGCTAAATACTAACTATAGTGGTGCAGGTGCTTTTTCGCATATAGTTAATTTTGGATCAACTCTTTTCCTTCCGGCATTATTTGCATCTTTTGTTTCGACAAAAGGAAAAAGGAAATCTACAGTATTTGTTTGGACTATTTATATAGTATTTATTGCCCTATACTTTATGTCTGGCAGTAGATTTGAAGCAGTTGTTTCGTTGGCAGGAGTTTGTCTTTATTATAATTGTTATTGCAAAAAAATTGATTTAAAAAAGCTGGTGCTGATTGCACTGGTTGGTGTTGCGGTATTGTATGTATGCTCGCTTCTTTCAAATGTTAGAAGAATAACGAATTATGGAAAAACCAATTCAGCATCACAAATCCTTAATGAAGCAATACATGATACTAATGAGGATAATATTTTCACAGATGTAATTTCCACTGCAGGTATGCAGATTTTGACAGTAACTGCAGTATACGATAATTGCCCTTCAGAAATACCCTATTCATATGGAGAATACTATCTGTTTGGAATTTTAAGAATAATTCCTAATGTGACAGGTGGCACTAATATATTTATAACTGACAGTATTGATACTATGTTTAGAAAGTTTCTGACAGTTACATATGGAATGGGATCATCCTTTATTATAGAAGCATATTATAATTTTGGATATGCTGGAGTTTTGATGATGGTGCTTTACGGCGCACTCATTGCATATCTTGTTAATTTTATGGAAAATAGACAAAAACAGGAGGAAAATCTTGTTTTAACTTATTTTGTATACTATATTGCTGCAACAAGTTTCTTTTGGATTAGATCTGATGCTAGGTTTCTTGTAAGAGAAATAGTGTTCTATTATTGGGGAATAAAAATATTGACCATGTGCGTTCAAGGAACATTTTTTCGCAACATTGAAAGAAAGCAATGAGAAGATAGGAATATAGATACGTATGGATAAACGACTTCAAAAAGGAATTATAGCAGTATTTTTAGCGAATGCAATAAATGTATTATTTAGCTTGGCAACAAATTTTTTGTTACCGAAATTTTTGTCAGTTGAAAGCTACGCTGGAATTAAGGAATTTCAGCTCTATGTATCCTATGTAGGATTATTTCATTTTGGATTTGTTGATGGAATCTATTTGAAATATGGGGGAAAAACGCTTGGAAAAACAGTAGATAAGAGTTTTGCAACAGATCTTTCCACGATGACTGTTTTTCAACTGATAATTTCATGTGTAACATTATTTGTTGCAGTAATATTGAAAGATAAGATTTTGGTGTTCTTTGCTCTGTCAATATTGCCACAAAATATGGGCAACTATTTTAAGTTTTTATATCAGGCTACTGGAGAATTTACGCTTTATGGAAAAGCAATGAATCTCACAACGATTTCTACATTTGCTTTAAACATGTTTTTGCTGTTTGTAGTAAAAACCGATGATATAGTCTGGTATGTTTTAGGATATGTTGTTTTATACTTTGGTGTCTGGATTGTATTAGAAGTTTATTTCCGGGCAAAACACACCATTGAAAAAGGCAATTTATTTTTGATGAACGTATTACTGGATAATGTTAAATCAGGATTCCTTTTAACGCTAGGAAACCTGTCTTCCATTTTTTTAACGAGTATGGATCGATGGTTTGTAAAAGGACTTATGGATACACTTGCCTTTGCTCAGTATTCATTTGCTGTTAGTGTGGAGAATTTTCTTAATTTAGCAATAACTCCAGTGACCACAACATTGTATAATTATTTTTGTCGAGAAGAAAGACCGGAAGCACATAAAGATGCTTATAACTATGTTGCTCTGTTTGCAGTTGTTGTACCAGCAGCTGCATTTCCGGTTAAATTTATTCTTAAGATTTTTTTGATTAACTATATTGATGCGAATTCTGTTATTTTCTTTTTGTTTTCTGCTCAGATTTTCTATACAATTATACGTAGTATATATGTCAATCTGTACAAAGTGCAGCGAAAGCAGAAGGTGTATTTTACAAAATTGATATTCGTTCTTCTTGTGGGATTTATTACAAATTGCGCTTGCTTTGCAGTTGTACATGTCAAAGAATCTTTTGCTGTTGGCACTTTGATATCTGCGATAGTGTGGTATTTTATATCGGAAACGGATTTTAGATATCTTAAAATAAAAATAAAAACTAAGGCGTTTCTCTTTGTGGAACTTTTATCTTTCTTGTTTTTTGGATTAAAGGTGGATTCTGCTGTATACGGTTGTATAGCTTATATGTTGATTACTATCATAATGTCATTCGTTTTAATGCAAGATACTATGATTAAAATTTATAATATCTTAAGAAAAAAATATCAAAGGAGTATTAATGAATGAAAACATCTGTTGTAATGACAGTCTATAATGGTTCCAGATATTTGTTAGAAATGCTGGATTCATTAAGAAATCAGACGCGGGCCATAGATGAGGTACTTTTTTTTGATGATCGCTCAACTGATTCAAGCCGAGAAATAATTCAAACATATATTTCTGAGCATAAACTGAGTAATTGGAAGTTGATAATCAATGAAAATAACAAAGGATGGGAAAAAAATTTTACAAACGGAATAAGTGCGGCTACGGGAGATATTATTTTTCCATGTGATCAAGATGATGTATGGCATCTTGATAAGATTGAGAAAATATCAAATGCATTCGAAAGCAATAATGATATTTTCCTACTGGTATCTGGATATCATGCATTTAGCGAAAACGGGGGAAAAATGGTCGTTCAGCAGCATGTGCAGACCGAAACGGAAGATGAAGTTAGTAAGGTTGTTTTTAATGAAAAGTATTATCAGATATGTAGACCAGGATGCACAATGGCATTTCGCAAAGAAATAATGCCAGCTTTTTTGGCATTATGGAAAGAAGGAACTCCGCATGATGCATTATTATGGTGCATTGCTTCAATTCAGCAAAAACTATATTTGCATAAGGGAACATTTATAGAGTATAGAAGACATGATTCTAATGCATCTAAAGGTATATCGCATGGGTATAAATATAAAGTTAATGAAATAAACCGTACTATTCAGGTGAATAATTGGTATCTGAATGCATTTGATGTAGATTTAAAAAAGCGTAAACTAATCGAGAACTGTTCAAGGTGGTGTGAATTTAGAAAAAAACTGATTGTGGATAAAAAGGTTATTTATTGGTTCAAACTTTGGCCATTGAGAAACTATTATTTAAAGCCAAAAAAATATTTTGGGGATTTATATTATTATCTTAAAAGATAAGAGGGTGCAATTTTGTGGCCGGAGTAGAGTGCCATGCCCATGCAGACCAGAGAGCCACAAGCGAAATACTTGTGAGCCTGCATCAGTTTCTTGCAGCCCGTGTAGAAGCATCCTGCCATGTAGGCAAGTGCGCCGAGAGACCAATATTTATGTGCTTTCATTTTGTGAGTCCTCCTTATCTTTTTTCTGTATTTTGAGCAATTCCTCGATTGCCGTTTTACTCGCTGAAATAAAAATGCTCCAGAAGTTATATTGCTTACAGTACTATAATTAAACTACTAAAAAGGAAAGAGGTTATCACGATGCCAAGAACAAAAGGCAGCAAAAACCGTCCAAAAACCAATATCACCAAAGGTTGCGCATCCCAGATTGCGGAGAAGCAGGACACTATAATGGACAAAAACAAATCACCACTTGACAATCAGCGAGATGCCATATGTTCTGAGAAGAGAGTAGAGGAAGACAGAGAACACTGCTTATATGTAAATAAACAAGATAAGTTTTGAATAGTTAGGAGAAAAGATATGGCAACTATACTTAATCAGGCGAAAGAAACATTAAAGACCTGCAGAAAAGTCAAAAAAGAAGCTGAAAACATGTATGTATATAAAAATGATAAAAGAGCTATGAGGGATATAACAACCGCAGAAAATGTAAAAGATGCTGCAAGTGAAGCAATGGGAAAGATCGAACTTACCATGAGTGGATTGAAGAAAACAAAAAAGAATAATGAGAAGTATGTAGCGGAATATAAAAATATGAAAGAAATACGTGATGAAGCTAAGAATAATTGTAGAAGAATTCCTATAAAGTAATTAAGAAGGATTGTATGTAATAGAATGTGTAGAAATCCCAAGAGAAACAATGTGAAAAAGTTGCCCGGTGTCATGTTATGATGGTACGGCATACAGTTTGGAAGCTTACAGTGATAATAGATTCAGATTTAGCACGGATAGTAAAATTAAAGGAATTGTTGATGGATTGAAAAGCCACTCGTGGCCACAACAGGAACCGGCAGTGCGATCTGTAAATGAAATTGATTTTCAGACTGCAAGTGGTAATGAATTGTTCGTTTTGGGACGAAATATTTAGCAGGTGGCAGATGCTTTTATAGATAGAAGAAATAATGTGACGCAATTGGATAAGAAAAAACGTTTTACTGTCAGGGATGGGATGACGAGATACTCGAAAAGATAAAGAAAAACTGTGTGGACACACTGAGTTTCAGGAGCTCACTCAGTTTTTTTAAAATAACAGTATATAGTTTATAACGGAAATAAAAGAAATAGAGTGCAGAGCAGACTGTGAAAGAGCTGGAAGAGGTTGAAATTGAATGTGGACCGATTCGTGTAGATGATTGTATCGGCAAGAAGATGACTTTTTTACATGACCCGGACGGATGCCGTAGGGACTGCATGAATAAAGTTGGGAGAGAAAAGGCTATCTAAGGCGCATAATATGGTAAACGTCATAAGAATTCATGTGCAAATTGAATAAAATCGATATGCCACAGCCGTGGCAAGTCATCGCGTAGCAACTTTGTTCTTCACTTCATCCTGCCATTGCTAGAAATGATAGATGCAAGCATTTTACTCTATCTGGTTTATATTTTTCTACCTGTATAATAAAACGGTTTCCAGTATGAGTAAATATCACAATAAAAGAACTTTTAAAAGATGTGAACGTACATTTGACGAAGAGAGATGAGGAATAACTACGGCATTGTGTTAAGAATATATTCCACAAGAACGATTTGGCATAGTATCCATTGGTGAGGGAATAGATGTGATGATGTATCTGGAGATTCCGACAGTTTTTCCAGCCTGTTTTTCCTTCTTGAATTATAAGATAGATCTTTTACCGTCAGTATATTGACAATCGCAGATCATATTGTTATAGTGGATACAACATATCTGGGAAGCAATTCTTCAACTATTCGGTTATCTGATTCCCCGTATGAAAAAAGAAAATCTGGGGGAACGGAATGTTTGGGCAGGAAACTCTGTTCCTCTTATAAAGGAAAGGAGTATGCCTATGGGAAAGGTGGATACAGCCACCAAAGCCTATATGAGAAAAAATAACATTTTTGCAGATGCATTTAATTACCTGATCTATGATGGAAAACCTGTCGTTAATCCGGAACAGCTGAGAGAACTTGATACAACAGAGATTGCCTTGCCGTTTGGCTTGCGGGGAAATGAGAAGAGCCCGTCGAATGACCTGGTTCAGAAGTATCGTGACATCCTGAAATCAGCAGTCGTGATGCAGGAAGATGAGGCAGCATATATCCTGCTTGGAATCGAGAATCAGACAGACATCCATTATGCGATGCCTGTTCGGAACATGATATACGATGCCCTGCAGTACGGAAAGCAGGTTGCAGATACAGCTGCAAATCACAGAAAAAATGATAAAAGTTTCAGAAAACGTACAAGTGGGGAATATTTATCCGGATTTTACAAAGAGGATGTATTGAAACCCGTGGTTACGCTTGTGATACATTTTGGAGCGGACGAATGGGATGCCCCGTTATCGTTACATGAGATGATGGGAACTCAAAACGAGAAACTGATGCACTATGTCCAGGATTACCAGATCCATCTGATTGACCCGGCGAAACTTACGGAAGAGGATCTGAAAAAGTTTACATCGAGTCTGCGGGAAGTGATAGAGTATATTAAATATTCGAAAGATAAAGAAAAATTATCGAGAATCTTAAAAGACAATTCACGGATGCTGATAGACCGTGAGGCAGCGCTGGTGATAAAAACAATCACGAATACAGCGATAGAGATTTCAGAAAAAGAGGAGAAGATAGATATGTGTAAAGCAATTGATGATATGCTGAGCGAGAGAGAAGCAAAAGGAGAGATAAGGGGGATTGAGATCGGAGAATTCCGGATGCTGGTTAAGCAGGTAAAAAAGGGACGGCTAACGATAGAAGAAGCGGCTGAAGATGCAGCGATGAGCGTGGAAGAGTTCAGAAATGTGACAGATGATATGTTGAAGGAAGGTTAGAGATGTGACACTTGTGCAATTGCACACGGATGTGTTGATAAGCGGAGAAGGTCAAAAGAATGACGTGCAATTACCCCAAGCTTGTGTTATAATAATAACACTGAACATATCGGAAAAATCATTTTTTGTAATATAATAACAGCAGGTATAGCATACATATGAAAAGTTTTGGAATGTGGTATCAGGAACAGAATAATCAGAATTTGGAGCATAAGAGTCCGAAGTTTGATTTGCATGTGAATTTCTGGTCGTTGGAAGATATTAAAACAAGTAGTGGTGTGAGAGAACCTTATCTGGATCTTGGAATTAAGATTGAAAATTATAAGCAGTTGGAATGCCTGACATTTTTCTGTCCATTTGAAGTGGATGCGAAGGAAATAGAGGATTTGTCAGAAAAGATGTCACTAAAGGACAATGCGAATATTATTTTTAATGACGATTGTGAGATAGAGACGAAAGATAATTACACTATTGTGCAGATGCCGGATGAGCAAAGGTTGTTAGCGTTTCCACTTTTTACAGGAATGAAAGGAATCTGTACGGTGGAAAAGAGTACAGAATGTGGGGAAACGAGAATTGTATTTGATTTTCAAAAATTTCACGAGTATGTCAGAGAAGTCGATAAGTTAAAAGATTTAGAGATCATTTATATTCGGTTCCGGATTAAAGACGTTGAGTTACGGGATCATATTTATTTTGACAGTGAGCCGTTAAATAAATCTTTTGAAAGTGCATTTTCAGGCACTCGTATTATTGATTTTAAAGTAAATGAAAAAAGAAATATTCCGGACAGTATCAGAACGGAGATTATTGTGAATCGGGAAAAATGGGTAGAATTTGGCAATATCCATTTCCTGGCAATGATGCCATCGTCCTACAATTTGACGCCTTTATGTGAAGAACGTATGACCTGTCGTGAGTTGGAACAGGAATTGTGGGATGATTATCTTGGAACAAAGATTGATTTTTCTAAAGGTCATGTATTAGCATATCATTGGAGAAAGAAAGCAACGGAAGAGAAGACAATAGAAGATTTTTCATGTTTGATGAAAGTGGATTATTCAAAGACGAAACTTGTTACTATCATAGCATATGCGTTGAGTGTGGTTGCTTTGGGTATGGTGGGAAGTCTTCTGGCTAATATTTGGAAGGGAGACATCGGTTTTGGAATTGCTGCTGTGCTTTTGTTAGTGGCAGTAGTAATCGGAAAGAAAAAATAGATGAGAATGGATAGTATGATAGATGAGTCATGCAGGAGAGGGGAGATTTATGATTACATATAATGAGAATCAGTATTTTAAATATTCAGAGCTCTCTGCGCCTGAAAAACCATTATATTATGAACTGGTGTTTCGGTTTGTGAGAAGATTATCCTGGGAATATCCGGATTTTTTGCAATGGTATGAAAAACTATTTACAGATGAGAAAGAACTGCATTCGGAACGGGAGATTATTGTATGTGAGAAGCATTTTACCATTGTTGGTCTTGCAATCTTAAAATCGGATATATTTGAGAAGAAGATTTGTACTTTGCGTGTGGATAAAAAGTTTCAACGCCAGGGAATCGGTACCAGATTGATGGAGATGAGTCTTGAATGGTTGGAAGATGATCATCCTGTTATAACCATGCATAAGATGAAGCAAAATCAATTTGCTCCGTTGTTACAGTATTATGGATTTCAACTGGAACAGACACAGCCACATTATTACAGCATTTTCGGTACGGAATACGTATACAACGGTACCTTACCGGAAAAAGATTTCTTTTTTAATAAATTTGAGTTAATGGATATACAGAAGCTGTGTCAGCAATTTATGAAAACAGGCCGGTATAACTTTAACGAATTTGTAGATGAGTGTCTTACTGTATGGTATAAAAGGGAATTAAGAAGAAAAAATATAATGAGATTTTAAAAGAGAAGCTGTATGATAGCTTCTCTTTTAAAAATGGAGGAATTATGATTTTTGTATGTGGAATACATGGGACGGGAAAAACGCATTATTGTAAAGCCTTAAGTGAGAAGGAACAGATATCTTATTATTCGGCCAGTGATCTGATTTTGAAGAGGGAAGCGCAGAATTTTGAAGCAAAACGCGTGGATCATATAAAGGAAAATCAGGTAATGTTGTTGGAAGAACTTCAGAAGATACGACTCTGTAAAAATGATTTTGTATTGGATGGTCATCTGTGTCTTTTGGATTCACATGGAAACATAAAAAAGATTCCTGCGGAAATCGTTGAAAAGATGGACATCAAGTGTCTGATTGTTGTGATCGCCGGTGTGACGGAGATCAGACAGAGGATTTTCGAACGTGACGGGATAGTCTGGGACGAGCATTTTATCGAAGCTTTTCAGAACAGGGAAATTGCCTATGCCAGAGAAATTGCACGGAAACAGAGAATTGATTTAAGAATAGTCAAAAGCCCGGGAAGCATGTCGGAAAATCCGTTTCACAGAAATCTTATATTGCCGGTCAAACCGGTCTATGCAGATAAAATATTATCGAATGAGAAGAAATATGAATTCAGAAAAAAAGTATGCAGAGAGAATATCGACAGTATATATCTATATGCGACAAGCCCGGTGCAGGGAATTGTCGGTGAGGCTGAAGTACTTGAAAAGATAATAATGGATAAGGCAAAGTTATGGAAATTAACAGAAAGACAATCAGGAATATCGACGGATTATTATGAACAGTATTTCCAAAACTGTGAAATTGCATGTGCGTATAAAGTCGGAAGAGTAAAACGCTATGATAAGACCAGAAATTTGAAAGAAATGGCTATCTCGTATGTGCCGCAAGCGTTTGCGTATGTTCGTGAATGAATATAGGATAGAAGATATGGAAAATTTCAGTTTTACAAACACAATAATAGAGAGTGTAATAGGTGTAGTTGGTTCTTTGGTGGTGGCTTATGCGGCAAATCGAAAGACAACGGAAGAAAGTAGTTTTTTTTCTTATATAACATTAAGTGAAGAAAAATTTGTAAAGAAGAAAAAGCAAATAAGCAATATTTTAATGATTGTCTTTTTGATATTGTATTTAATTGTCGGATTAAGTGGAATGTTGTATTCGCTACCGATAAACGAAAGTGTTTTGGAACAGGCTAGAATAGTTGGGATATCAGTCTTGCCGATAATGATGATTGGGCAGATAATCTGTAATTTTATTCTTGCATTTTCAGACATTAAACAGTTGGATGAGAAAATGCAAAAGCAAAAAAAAGATCTCTCTGATATGGATGAAGAGATAAACTTATTCATAACAGTAGTATGTGTTGCCGGTTGTGTACTTGCATTATTTTATAAAAAGAATTTAGGCGCAGTAAGATTAATTACATATTCAACAGCACTGATAATAGTAGGCGTGGAGGCTGTGTATAATTCATTTATTTCTTTGTATGTAAAGGTTCGCCGTTGGTACCATGTTGAAGAGATAATTATAAGAATAAAAACGCCCCAAAAAGTTTATAAAAATGTTTTTAATTACAGAAAGAGATCGGACATGTACGAATTTGTCTGTAAAGAAGATAACGTATTAAAACGTATGAGTGTACCAGTCGATGAGATAGAATCCATAGAAAAGAAAATAGATAAAGGAAAAACATATTTAGATATAATGAGAGAAAAAGAAGTAAACAGTGTGAAAAAAGAGAATAAGGCAAAAGAATTCTGGTATGATTTTGCGAATCAGAATAAGGCTATAGTAGTGGTTGGCTTTATTGCGGTCATCTATTGTCTTGTATGGGTGTGTTTCAAAAGTAATCCAACATTGAATGTAAGTGAAAAAATATATCCATGGGGGGAATTCATCTATAATGTGGCTGTTTCAGTAATTGCAGCAGTGATTTTCTTTATTGTACAAGTGTATATACCGAATAGAAAAAAAGAACAGACATTAAAGAAGTATGCAAAACGATATATAAAAGAAGTTTTATTAGTTGAATGTAATATGTTAAAAATCAGGACGGAATTGATTCGTGAAGGAAAACATAGTGAAGATGAAATAAAGGAGGCAATTAATTCAAGCTGTGTAAAAATAAAGACTGCATTAAACGAAAGCCTGAATAATTATTTACAAGTATTATCGGAAGAATTAATTGATGACATGAATGGAATGCTGTTTGACAATATGCTCTATATGATTAGCATCCGAGCCAATGGTTCTCTGGCAAATAAATCGTTAGAAAAAATTCTGCAAGATCAAGGAAGCTATAACCTTTTATGGAAGCGAGTTGATAAAATAAAATCAGAGGTCGAAAAGATATAAAAAGATTGTTAAAGAGTAGTGAAAGTATAAATTTTTTATCTAAAATTCACATAGAGAACTCCAAGAGCCACATTGATTATATGGAGAAAATCGGACGTTTTCATGGTGTACAAAAAGGCATCAACATTATAAAGGCCTTCTATGATAAAATATTGTAGACGGAATCATTCATCGCTTATACTTGGAGTAACGGTAAAGATTGGTAGCGGCTTGGGCCTGTAGCCCGTGAGCTAAATTGATTTCCGGTACTCTCATTTGAACCACCATCTGTCCAGCTTTTAGCGAAAGGACGTACAGTAAACTAACAAAAGACAGAGTACCGTGCCGTAAATATGATCCAGGAGGTAGACTTATGGAAAAAATTTACGACATATGTTGTGGTATCGATGTACACAAAAAAATAATTGTTGTCTGTCTCCAGTATCCACGTAAAAAGGAAATCCGTGAGTTTGGTGCAACCACCTGGGAACTGATGGAGATGGCGGAATGGCTGTTAAAAAATAACTGTCAGATCATTGCCATGGAAAGTACAGGATTCTATTGGAAGTCGATATATAATATCATGGAATCTTACGATCTGCATGCGATTGTAGTCAATCCAGCGCATATGAAGGCGGTTCCAGGAAGGAAAACAGATGTGAAGGATGCTGAATGGATTGCAGAACTGTTGCAGCATGGACTGCTTCAGCCGAGTTATATCCCGAGCAAAGATCAGAGAGAACTGCGCGAATTGGTACAGTATCGGAAAAGCCTGGTAGGTGAACGGACCGGGGAGTTGAACCGTCTGCAAAAGATGCTGAAAGGTGCGAACATAAAATTATCCGGAACGGTAACAAATATCAATGGAAAAAGTGCAAGAAGCATCCTGGAGTATATCCTGGAAGGAAAAGAGATTGATGAGACAAAATATGATGAGATGTATGAAAAAAGGATCATAGCCCATAATCTGAAAGCTTCCAAGGAACAGATCGTTGATGATTTGAAAGGATTTATGAGTCCGCTGCAGAAAAGGATGTTAAAAGAACTGCTCCAGCATCTGGATGAATTAAATATCCACATTGAGAATCTGAATGATGAGATCGATCACTTCATGAAACCGGAAGAAAAACATGCATCACAGGTGATACAGGATGTCACAGGGATTGGGAATACCAGTGCCCAGACAATCATAGCAGTGATCGGAACGGACATGGAACGATCTCCAACTGACAGACATATCTCATCGTGGGCAGGGCTTTGCCCGGGAGATCATGAAAGTGCGAAGAGACGGAAAAGTGGACGGACAAGAAAGGAGAATAACCTGCTGAAATCCACACTTGTGTTATGTGCACATGCAGCGGTGAGACATAAAAGTTCTTATTTTCATGCGTAATTTAAGAGAATCAGTACGCACAGAGGAAAAAAGCGTGCATACGTGGCAGTTGCCCATTCGATGTTGGTAGCTATTTATCACGTTTTAAAAGACGGCGTGAAATATGAGGATCTAGGTGCAGAATATTTAATTTTGCAAAGGAAAAGTATCTTATTGTTACGAAATCTTTTCATATTAGCGAGTGTCATGTTTATAGGTGGCATTTATTACAGATATTCAACATCAACGAGTAAAGAAATACAGAATATAGCCTTTTTTATGAAAATATCTCTGTTGGTGTTGTCACTCATATTAATATTCACCGGGAAGGAGTTTATTTTTATAGGAGATTTAGCTTTTGGTGGAAGAACTCCGGTGATGGTGCTTGTGCTCATTGAAATTGCAGATACTTTCATTGACAGAAGAAATAATTTGACACAATTGAATAAGAAAAAACGTTTTACTGTCAGGGATGGTATGACGAGATATTCGAAAAGATAAAGAAAAACTGTGTGGACAATCTGAATTTCATGCAAGTTCACACAGTTCTTTTAAATGCTATCATATAGTTTATAACGGAAATAAAATGGAGGATTATTATGGGAGCAACACGTAAACCAGGCGGCGGTCGAAAAAAACTGAAGCCGGAGTATGATGCCGGAAAGAATATGAAGGAGCAGATGGATGCTGCTGTGGCTCTTTATGATTCTGAGATGTCCTTACAGGCCATCGGCGATGTTCTGAATCTGAACCCTATCAAAGTAAGAAAGCTGCTCATCACAGCTGGTGTGTATGAATCAGAAGTGGCGAAAAAGGTACAGGATACCTTTAAGGAGTATCGAGAAACACAGAACTATAAAGAGGCAATCCTCTCAGCCGCAAATACTCTCCAGCTTTCCAAGGCCTCCGTCACCTCGTACCTGCCTTATAAAAAAGGCGTGTACTACCCAAGTGCAGAAAAAGATAAGATCAGTGTTGGTGCAGAGCGGCAGCGGAGATACAGAGCGGTGAAGCGGTGGAGGGCTGATCCGACAGAAGAAAACTTCTGGAGAGTGGTTCTGGCTTATGCTGGTGTGAAGTTCAAAACCTACTCGGGGTTGCCATTTTCTTACGAGGTGCGGAAAGGCAGAAACGGCGAGTACACGAAAGAGCTGTGGATTGACAGACGGAAGAAGAGCAAAAGTCTGGCATGGAGTTCTGTGCTACTGGCACTGAGCGATATTAAAGAAGTAGGAGTAATAGTGGATCGGCCGAAAGCTCTGGGAGATATCCGGGGCGTGACTTACATATATGGGATGTTCTATCGGTTCGGAGTGATTGATGTGCCGGACAAAGTGAAGAGAAAAACGGGAAATATACGGAGGTAAAACATGAGTGTGATTAAATGGATTCATTTTTCAGATTTGCATTTTAACAAAACTAACATTAATACAAGATTGTTAAGAGACAGTATTCGTTCGTTTTTGACAGAGAATCAGATCGAATGTGATTATGCTTTCTTTTCCGGAGACTTAAGAAATGCGCCAGACCATTGTTTTCAAAAAGATTCGGTGAAATATCTGAGAGAATTATGTGAAGCTGTTAATGTGTCACCGGACCATTTTTTTATGGTTCCCGGAAATCATGACGTAGATAGAGAAATAGAAAAAAGAGATCAGGCAGTAAAGCGGATTCTGAATAATCATGGCAGCGAAAAAGGATATTATAATACTGCTGATGGAAAAATAGAAGAATCAGATTTGCAAGATATAAAGACGGGTCAGAAACAATATCTGGAAATAATCGAGGAATTTTATGAAGGAAATCCGGATAGAATTGAAAAATACAAGGGAACCAGTCATTTTTTGGTAGAAACAGAAGATTTTAATATCATACACCTGGATTCTACACTTGTGTATACAAAGGGTCAGGAAGAAAGTTTGGTGATTGGAACAGACCTGTTATATGATTTGTTGGAGAAAGTAAATCAGCATAAGTATACCATTATTTTAACGCATTATCCGTTTGATGCTTTAAAAGCAGAAGAGAAGACACAGGTGTGCAGAATATTGGAACAGTTTGGAGTACAGATTTGGATGTCCGGTCATCTGCATGATGTTCTGGTACAACAGCATAGAAAGGCTTTTTATGAATTTCAGTGTGGGAACTTGTTAACGGACGGAGGAATACCGAATATTTTAATTGGGCAGTTGGATATAGAATCTGGAGCGGGTGAAGTTCGTGCATATATGTGGCAGCAGAATGGAGGATGGACTTTAAACAGATTTTTGGACCGCATGTCTAAGGTAGACAAATCATTATATTGCTTTGAATTGTCACCAACAGAATTTATGAAACGATCTGGAAAAGTTAGTGTGAAAGAGACGGATAGGCCTGAAATAAGTGAACTTAGAAGTCTGGCAGTCGAAAAGATTGAGAAGATGTATGAGGATCGTCACACTATTTTGAAAGACTGTATATATGGTGATCTGAAATATCCGGTAGTTGTAAAAGCGTGGACGCCAGCGGAAGCTGATACGATATATGTGATAGACAAACTGGAACGGAATTCATATTGTCTTGAGAAAATGGAAAAGTGGATACAAATACTAGACGAATATGAAGAGAATTATCGAAGAATCGTACAAAGAAGTAGCATTGGGATATTACAATTGGTGGTAGAAGAGGCATGCTCAGATGAACAGAAGGAATACTACGAGAAAGATTTTCGAGATATTTGTGAGAAATTCTATAGAAATCGAGAGTTAGAGATAGATATTATAGAAAGAGATACTCTTGAAAAAAATACAAATTTGGAAAAAGATAACAAGATTTATATCAGCAGCATTTCAGTGTTGCCGGTAAAAAAAGAAATGATTTACGCAATGGATATTGGAATTGTTGCGCAGGTATCGGCTACCAGGCCAGTACTTGTTGGTGATTATGATTCTATACAGGAAATTAACAGACAGATCGAACAATATTATCAAAAAACCTGGGATGAATGGAAGGAACATATTGAGTGCCATCAAAATGATGAAATGATATTGGAAAGGATAACCAGTCAACCAAACAAAAATGAAATTTCAGATGGTACGCTAACTGATGAATTAACATATGAAGTTACACATAATGATAGTAGCATTTTATCTATATTATTTGATAGATATCTGTATCTTGGAGGTGCACACGGTATTCCATTACGTAAAAGTATGGTGGTTAATCTGAATACGGGTAAACCTATAAAATTGCATGAAATACTGCCGGTATCGTTTTCAGAATTGATGGATATACTGAGAAATCAATTGTATGTAAGATATGGAAATGAAGATACGGAAATCCTAGAGGTGTGTTACAAGAATATTGCTGATTTGTACCATGAGGTTGATGCGTTTAAATTTTATATCAGATACTCTGCATTGTATATTTATTTTGATGTGTATGAAATTTCCAGTTATTCGATGGGATATGTAGATTTGTATATAATGGATTTACAAGAGTTCTTAAGTGAAAGTTGTGATATAAGCGAGTGTGACATAGTAAGAAAGCAAGCTATATTTGAAAAAATATTAAAACCCAATATAAGGTGAAAATCACAAGTAAAGAAATAGCATGAGAAGCACACAATGCTTATCGGGTTTAAACTGTCATTTGGCAAGCATATAGAAATTGACTTTACTCTCACGATATGTTACCTTAACCATATACATATCTGGGAAGCAATTCTTCAACCATTCGGTTATCTGATTCCCCATATGAATAAAAAAACTGGTGGAACGGAGGATCGATGGAGCGTACTCCTTTCACCGCATAAAGAAAGGAGCATGCGAATGCAGCAAATGACAAAACACAGACCCCTGGCAGAACTGGATCTGCTGGACGACTTACGCGAGCAACGAGCCAAAGTCCGTGCTTGCACGAGACCTTGGCGACTGCCGCGATAACTTGAGAAACTCGCGTAGCGTGTTTCTCATAGTTTCTTTTTAATGCCTTATTGGCTTATCCGGAATATGGAAGGAAATTCTGTCGAAAATTTCTAAAGATTCTTTTCGGAAGAGAGTTCAAAAATCTGAATATCGTAACTCAGAAATCCTATGGCGGAAGGGATACCGGTCTTCACGGAGCCAGACTGGACGTATACATCGAAGAGGGAGATGAGGTAGAGATTGATTCATCAAATGTCTCTACGATTTATGATATTGAGCCTGACAAGAACAATAAAAGGAAGGATATAGATTTTATCGCACAGAGAACCCGGTTCTACCATGCGATCATCGACAGTCGGAGTTTAAAAAGCGGTCAGTCATACGACAAGCTGAAGAAGGTCTTTGTTATCTTTATCTGTCCCTACGATCCATTTGGGGATGACCGGATGATCTATACCATCCGGAATCATTGTGTAGAGAATCCGGAGCTACCGTATGAAGATGGAGCCAGAACGATTTTCCTCTACACAAAAGGAAGAAAGGGGCGGGATAATGAATCCCTGAGTCAGCTGCTGGACTATATGGAGAATACAACCCGGGAGAACGCAGTAACGGAAGAGCTGGAAGATATCCAGGAGATGGTGGATGTAGTGAAGGAAGATGCGGAGGTGACGGTGGCATATATGAAAGGATTCGAGAGAGACCAGATGTTTCTGGAAGAAGGGAAGGAACTGGGACGAAAGCTGGAGCAGGAAAATACCCTGAGAGAGAAGAACCGAGCGGATACCGAGAAGAATCGAGCAGATACCGAGAAGAACCGTGCGGATACCGAGAAGAACCGGGCAGATGCCGAAAAAAATCGGGCGGAAGAAGAGAAACGGAGAGCGGATGCAGCCGTGGAAGAAATCGAGAAACTGAGGAGACAGTTGGAAGAGTTACAAAAGCAATAGTACGCAGAATCTGAGAACGTTGACAGAAGATATGAAGAGATACCAGAACATAGCGGCTAATATTGTGGAATTTATCGATACAGTAGCGGATGCAATCAGGGAACAATTGATAGAAAATAGATTTATCCAGTTGATGAGCATATACAGAAGCAAAAAATCGAAAGGAGAACTATATAAGCACGCAATATGTAAAGTGCAAATTATAGTTTCATATGTAAAACACTCGACTTATTTTACTTGACTTTGCAGAATAGCTGATTTATTATACTTGTAAAGAAGTAACTTACGAGTTACTAACTCACGAGTATAATTATTGGAGGTAAGCGTATGAGTCAATTCTATTGCCGTGAGGATGAGCTTCGGAAACTGAATAAACGGTACGCTGGTGATAAGTTTGAGTGCATCGTCATCTACGGAAGACGACGTGTTGGTAAAACGGCATTGATCAATGAGTTCTGTAAAGATAAGCCTACCATTTTCTTTTCTGCATTGAACACTACAGGAAAGGAAAATC
>OLRT01001303.1_pt1 | contig 17513 bp, 10 predicted proteins | sample 1672021 | NCBI WGS metagenome assembly OLRT01 (sample SAMEA3136637, study PRJEB25190) | human gut metagenome | reverse complement strand
CCGAGGGCGACACCTTCGACAATGAGGGGCTGTCCGCTTAGAATGTACGCAATGGAACATGAAAACAGATAGGACAGATACGGAGGTTTTATTATATGGCAGGAATAAGAGCGAAAAATATGATTTATGATGTCGGCAATTACTGCCGTCTGTCAAAGGATGACGGGACGGACAATGAGAGTGCAAGCATCGCAACACAAAAATCCATCCTCACAGATTATGTAAAAAAGCAGGGATGGAATCTGGTAAAAACGTATGTGGACGACGGGTATTCTGGGACAAATTTTCAAAGACCAGCTTTTCAGGAAATGCTTAAGGACATTGAAAACGGTCTGATAAACTGCGTTATCACGAAAGATTTATCACGTCTGGGGAGGAACTATCTTGATTGTGGGTTATATCTGGAAGTCTTTTTCCCAGAGCATAACGTGAGGTATATAGCGGTCAATGACGGCGTGGACACCTTAAACAAATCCGCTATGGACATCACGCCTTTCCGCAACATCCTAAACGAAATGTATTCTGCCGATGTGTCAGTCAAGATAAAATCGGCGTACCGTGCGAGGTTTCAGCAGGGGAAATTCATGGGGACGACAGCACCATATGGATATGTCAAAGACCCTGCTGACCATAATCACCTATTGATTGATGATAAAGTTGCACACGTTGTAAGAGAAATATTTGACCTTGCGTTAGCGGGCAATGGAATCTCCAAAATCCGCAAGCACATCAACAAACAGCATATCTTACGCCCCGCCGCTTATGCGGTTACGCAGGGGGCAACAGGCTATGAGCGGCACTTTGAAGATAACGAGGAAAACCGTTATATTTGGAGCGAGAACAGTGTAAGGGGCATTTTAAGAAGCCCGATATATGCGGGAAACCTTGCAGGCTACAAGCGGATTGCCGCCAACATGAAAAGCAAGAAACGCCCCTCTAAGCTGCCCGAAGAATGGGAAGTGATACCAGACACCCATGAGGGGATAGTCACGCAGGAGGAATTTGATACCGTACAGCAGCTTATTACAAGCCGCAGATTACCAGAAAACAAGGGCGGCTTTGAGAACATCTTTGCAGGCGTTATCAAGTGTGCGGACTGCGGCTATGCTATGCGGGCTATGAGTGCCAACAGGAGGAAACGCCCCGACATCATCGACTGCGTACAATATTCCTGCAATAATTATGGCAGATACGGTAATATCATGTGTACCGCACACAGCATTGAAGCGAGGGACTTGTTCAATGCTGTTCTTGCCGACATCAACCGATTTGCGGATATGGCGGTCAATGATGAAAAGGCGGTGAGGGCGATTGAAAAGCGGCTCACGGAAACAGACCAGAGCAGGGCAAAGGCACTGGAAAAGGAGCAGAGAAAGCTGAACAAACGCCTTGCGGAACTGGACAGGCTGTTTTCTTCCCTTTATGAAGATAAGGTGATGGAGCGTATTACGGAGCGGAATTTTGAGATGATGTCGGGGAAATACCAGAAAGAGCAGCTTGAAATTGAAGCAAGGCTGAAAGAGGTAACGGAAACGCTTAACGACAGCTATGAGAAGTCGCAGGGTGTCCGTGACTTCCTCTCCCTAATCCGCAACTATCAAGGCATTAAGGAACTGGACGCAACCATCATAAACGCACTCATAGACAAGATACTTGTTTCGGAACGTGAGAAACTTGCGGACGGGACAGTAAGGCAGGAAATCAAGATTTACTATAAATTCATCGGCTTTGTCGGTGAATTACATATCACACCGACAAAGCGGTGGACAGCGTTAAAGCCTAAGAATTGTACGGTGTGCGGCATTGAATATGTTCCCCGCTCTGCAATATCAAAGTATTGCCCAGAGTGCAGGAAAAGGATAAGAAAGGTTCAAGGAACGGAAACGAAACGCAGGAGCAGGGAGCGAAACAGACAGGCATGTATTGAACTGTCCGCAAAAAATGACCGACTGAAGGTGGCTGCACAGGTGGACGGTGTCGATTTGTGGCTGTGTGGACATGAGCATATTGAACTCAGTGAATCTGTGACGACACCGGATGGTTCAACAACCTATGTATCGGAAAGCGGATATTATTTAAATACTGTGGGTCTGATCGATCTGAACTGTACTATGGATGAGGATGGAAGCGTACATGTGGATTATAAGAAGACATCGGTCGATTATGAAGCGGCACAAAATTATCCGAAGGATGCTTCCGTGACAGCTGTATTGGATTCGATCAAAGCGGAAAACGAGACAGTACTGAATCGTGTCATCGGTACTTCACCGGTGGAATTAGACGGTATCTGGGAACATATCCGTATTGGACAGACAAATCTTGGAAATGTCATAACGGATGCGTACCTGCTTGCCACAGGGGCTGATATAGCCTTTGAAAATGCTGGTGGAATCCGTGCTTCTATCGCCGCCGGAACGGTAACGTACGGAGATGTCATCAATGTCAGCCCTTATGGAAACTATGTGGTGACCAAAAAACTGACCGGTGCACAGATAAAGGAAATGTTGGAGACCAGTCTTACTATTCAGAAAAACTGTATTGCTGCAAATGACAGTGGTGAGTGGGATGCATGGCCAAATGACAGCGGAAGTTATCTGCAGGTTGGCGGAATTACCGTCCGCTTCGATCCGGCGCAGCCAGCGGGTGCCCGTGTGCTTTCTGTGCAAAAAGATGGGCAGGATCTGGATGATACAAAAGAGTATACCGTAGCAGTTAACAATTACCTTGCCGGCTCTGACAGCTATCCACAGCTTGCCGGTGCAATGGAGACCGGAGAATATTCCTGCTGCGAAGAGTTGTTGATTCGCTTCTTTGAACAGGGTTCCGATACCGTTACTGCAAGTGCAGCGAAGCAGAATATGATTCAGACAACCAAAGAGGCAGAAGAACCGGGACAGCCACCTGTGCCTGTTACACCGCCTGTACCGGAGCAGCCAGCGAAAGAACAGCCGGAAGCTGTGAAAACAGAGAAAAAAGAAAAAGCAAGTGGAACAAAAACTTCAGTAAAAAGTCCGAAAACAGCGGATAGTGATGAGATATTCTGCTGGATGATACTACTGTTGCTCAGTAGCGGAGCAGGAAGTATCTGCCTGGTTCGGAAAAATAAAGGATAATTCAAGATGCGGAAGCCCTTAAAAAAAATCAAGGACTTCCGCACTTTTTTTGTTTACAGAAAAATAGTTTTGTAATCGCATGCGCCAAATAGCAGAAAATTAAGACGGAATCAACACACATGCACAATATCCCGGAGCAGGTTGAAAACAGTAGATGGTCAGAGTCTTGTCGGCTTCGACAGCAAAATGTAAGGACTCCGGTTTTATTAAACCCGGAGTCCTTTTTGAAGAAGTTCATCGAAAGAGCAAGGTTTTCCCCACAGATATCCCTGACTATAATCAGGATCCAGCAGTCGAATCTTTTCCCATTCATCCTCCGTCTCCACGCCTTCTATGCAGATTTTTATGTTCAGACGGTGTATCATAGTGCAGAATCGTTTTAAAAGATCATATTCCTTTGCATCTTTTATAGCTTTTGCGGTAAAGGAACGGTCAATTTTAATGATATCCGGACGAAGTTCATTGAGATAATGGAAGTTCGAATAACCGGTTCCGAAATCATCCAGTGCAAGCCGTATGCCGGCTTTTCTTAATTCCTTCAGGAAATGCCGTGCATTGGAATTGTCTTCCAGCAAAGCACTTTCTGTTAATTCCACGATCAATGCTTCCGGAGGAAGTTTGGTATTTTCAAGTTCAGCAGAGATATCCTGTATCACATCAGACTTTTCAATCTGTATCTGTGAGATATTGATGCTGACCTGGAAGTCCGGAATTGTTTCACGGAGCTTTTTACATGCCTGTAGAGCTTCCCTTATGATCCAGCGGCCGGCCGGAATGATGAGTCCGCTTTCTTCCAGGATAGGGATAAATTCTGCCGGTGAGATAGTTCCGAACTGTCCGGAAGAAAAACGCATCAAGGTTTCCGCACCAAAAGGCTGTCTGCAGCCTGCTTTCACCAATGGCTGTAAGGCAACAGAGAATCCACGGAAGTCATGTATGACTGCCGCATGAAGGACATCGCTGATATCTTTCAGATGTAAGAACCGTTGATAGTCCTGTTCATTGAAAATGTAATAACGGTTTCTTCCCCGTTTTTTAGCTGTGTTCAATGAAAAATCTGTCCGCTTCATCATTTCATCATATTCGCTTTCCAGAAGATTATAAAATGGGAGAATCCCACCGGAAATCGTAAAGATTGCCGTATAATGATTCTTTTTAATAAACTGGTTGATGTTTTCCCTGATTTTATTGTAAAGGTGTACTGCTGTCTGCTTATCGTCAGAAGTAACATCCACGATGATAAATTCATCAGAGGATAATTTGTATACCTGCTGTTCCCCTGAAATACAGTGCGAAATACACTCTGCAGTTTTCCGGAGAATATAATCACCATAATCCCATCCGAATTTTTCATTGATCGGTTTGAAATTATCGATACCAAGGCGTAACAGAAATCCATTTTCCAGAGGAGTCTCCTGGGTCTTCAGGTATTCAATCAGACCATTCTCGCCGAAAAGTCCACTGATATTATCTGCTTTCTGCTTTTCGCCGATCTCATTAATACATCCAACCATGTAGAGTGGCTTCTGATGATCATCCCGTACAAGATATCCGCGGCAGTTGATCCAGACCGGATTCCTGTTCAGATCCAGCCAGCGGTATTCCATATTATGGATACAACGGTTGGTGGTAAGCAGATCACGGAATTCGGCAGTCAGCAGCGGATAATCCTCGGCATATACAAAGTCCCGGTGTGTTTCCATAACATTATAAAAAGCATTTTGAGGAACGCAGAAACGTTCCAGTGACTGTGGCGCAATATAGTAAAAGTCGGTCCGGAAATCAACAAAGTACAGATAGTCATCGGTACTTGGACTGAGCAGGTCAATGATCCCGCATAATTCCGTCGGTGAAATATGCTGGTATTTTTTCTCCTGCGTGATCAGTTCATCCGTGATCCCTTGTGCACGAGATTGCTTTCCGGAAGAAAGCATCGGATGAGAAGAAGCGGAATGTGATATTTTTTTTCTTCGTTTTTCACGGTAAAGCATAGTATCACTGCGTCTTACGATATCTTTAAAATCCATATCGGTGTCAGGCTGATAATAGGCATATCCGGAGGAGACGCTGAGAGAATAGGAAAGATCCTGATCCTTTTCATTTAGAAGCAGCTCCAGTTTATGGATCTTATCGGCAATCAGCTCTTTTTCATCTTTATGGAAAATATAAGCAAATTCGTCTCCACCGATTCGGAAACAATTCTGTTCCGATGGAAAAGCCTGGCGGATACACTGATAGCAAAGCTTTAAGGCTTCATCTCCCTTTTCGTGGCCAAAGTTATCATTAATTTCCTTCAGATTATCAAGGTCTAACAAGACAACTCCGGTTGTATGTAATTCCAGCTCCTGTTCGTCCAGATAACGGATCATATTTTCATAGGCATTCCGGTTCATGGCTTCGGTGAGCATATCTATATTTGCCAGTTTCTGGAAGTAGATCAGTTTTTGCTTCTGGATACACTGCTCATAATATTGCGATACCTGGATCCAGATCAGCATAAGGATAAACAACAGAGTCCCAAGCGGAAGGAATACAGATGTCTGCTGGAATTTGCGGATATAATAAAGCAATAGTTCCGACAAGGCAAAATACATAATGAGGTACATCGGGTATCTGAATTTTCTGGCAAGTTCGTTTCCAAGCTGTTTTGCCTCGTAATGGATCAGTCCGATCGTATATGCTGCATTCACAAGCATGATCAGATGCGTGATCGGAAGAATCAGGAAGATATCGACAATTCCCATACACTGAAGAAGGACGGCTGCGCCCATATTGATCAGATAGGAAACAGACAGGAACAGGGCACCTTTTCGGAATTTACTTTTGCAAATATCATACAAAAGGAAATTAAACGGTACAGGAAAGAGATAAAATGTAAAGAAGTCAATAAAATACAGTGTTCTTCCATCCGGAACTAAAAACTGCAGAAAACCGCATTGATTCAGGGACCATAAGGCAATCAACAGGGAGAAGATTCCAAGATTCAGGAATATTTTAGATGTTTCTTCGGAAAAATCCTCCTGTTTCTTATGGATCACTGCAATATACAATACCAGAGAGAGAAATCCCAAAAATAAAACACCGCAACTGACGATCAGTATTCCTAGACTCTGGCTGAGAATCTTCAGAATACAATCGCCTCTCGTACCCAGAAAAAGATGCACCGGGTTTCCGTAATAACCCTGATATACAGGAATGATTTTGACGGTCAGTTTCTTGGTGTCACTGTTTGCCGGAATGTCTACAATATGCCAGCAGGAGCCGGGTGATTTCATGAATTTGGGTGTGTGTTTTTCGTTTCCGTATTGATAAATAAGTTTCCCATCAAGCCAGACTTCTGCATTGGTATGAGTAGTCTGGAAAAGAATCGCTTTTTGCGTGTGGAATTCATTGGACAGGATCACAGATTCTGTTTTCGCACCGTCAGTTTTAAAACTTGTTGTTTTCAGTGAGGTGGTGTTATCAAAAGGCAGTTCGTTCCGAACAGTATCCTGTCTGAATATCCAGATGGAAAAGATAACGGCAAATAAGACAGATGCGATCAACGAGAGCCATATTTTTTTCTCTATTTTCATAATTTGATTTCCTTTAGATTCTACGTATTCTCAGGTGACAATAATCTATACGTATAGAATAACAAAATTGGCAGATGAAATCAATGTGAAAAGGAGTTTGCTATTTCCAAACTTTTGCTTTACAAATGATATATAAAGTATTATGATAAAAAAAACGAAATCTTCAGGGCAGGGTGCGATTCCCTACCGGCGGTAAAGCCCGCGGGCCGAGAGGCATGATCCGGTGTGATTCCGGAGCCGACAGTATAGTCTGGATGAAAGAAGATGATGGTACAGTTATTTTAAAAGATGAATGTAGTGTCTGAGCTCTGAGATGGTGATCCATTTCAGAGCTTTTTTGGTTAACAGATCATTTGTCAGTTATATGTAACAGATCATTTCCCCTGTAGGTATCCTGCAGGGGTTTTTGTATAACTAAGAAAGAAGGAAGAGAAATGACGGATCAGGAATACATGCTCCGGGCAATTCAGCTTGCAAAAAAGGGAGAAGGATGGACGAATCCGAATCCGATGGTAGGTGCGGTGATCGTAAAAGACGGCCGGATCATCGGGGAAGGTTATCATAAAAAATGCGGAGAACTTCATGCAGAGCGCAATGCAATCGCATCGCTTACAGAATCGGCAGAGGGTGCGACAATCTATGTTACGCTGGAACCATGCTGTCATTATGGCAAGACACCGCCGTGTACGGAAGCAATCATAGAACAGAAGATTAAAAAAGTGGTGATTGGTTCCAGGGATCCGAATCCAAAGGTGGCAGGAAAAGGTGCACAGATATTGCGTGAATCGGGAATTACAGTAGTTCAGGATTTTATGCGGGAAGAATGTGACCGTCTGAACCCGGTGTTCTTCCATTATATTACGACGAAGACACCGTATGTAGTGATGAAATATGCCATGACACTGGATGGGAAAATTGCGACAAAGACGGGTGCATCGAAGTGGATCACAGGAGAACCGGCCCGACAGGAAGTGCAGCATATGCGGCACCGGTATATGGGTATTATGGCCGGTATCGGGACTGTACTTGCGGATGATCCGATGTTGAATGTCCGGGTAGAAGGATGGAAAAGTCCGGTCAGAATAGTATGCGACAGCAGTCTTAGGATACCGCTTGACAGCCAGATTGTAAGAAGTGCAAAAGAGTACCGGACAATCGTGGCTTATGCAGGACGGGAAGAGAACGAAGAAATAACAGAAAAAATAGAATGGTTACATGCGAAAGGCGTGGATACTGTCTGCTGTCCGGATGAAAAAGGTCAGATAGACCTTAAAAAGCTGATGACAAATCTTGGAAATGAGGGCATTGACAGCATTCTGCTGGAAGGCGGGGGCACGCTGAACGACAGTGCACTGCGGGCAGGAATTGTAAAAGAGGTACACTGTTTTATCGCACCAAAATTATTTGGCGGAAAGAACAGTAAGACACCGGTGCAAGGAATCGGCATCGGACTTCCATCAGAAGCATTGAAACTGAAATGTACGGATATCTGCCGGATCGGTGAAGACATCAGGATAATCTGTCAGGTATGTGAAAAAGAACAGGAGGGGCCATGTTTACAGGAATCGTAGAAGAGAAAGGATCGGTCCGCTATATGCAGCTGACCGGAGAGTCGGGAGTTCTGGCAGTCAAGGCGAAGAAGGTATTGGAAAGAACGAAGATCGGTGACAGTATCGCAGTCAATGGAGTGTGTCTGACAGTTACATCACTTCAGCCGGATGGATTTACTGCAGATGTGATGGCAGAGACCATCAGGAGAAGCAGTCTGGGAAGCTGTAAAGTCGGAAGTCAGGTGAATCTGGAACGGGCAATGGCTGCAGACGGAAGATTTGGAGGACATATCGTAAGCGGTCATATTGACGGAACCGGTGTGATCCGGTCTCTGATCCGGGAGGAGAATGCCATCTGGGTATCTATCGGAACATCGCCGCAGATATTACATCTGATCGTAGAAAAGGGCTCCATCTGTATAGATGGCATCAGCCTGACGGTGGCAAAAGTAGAGGAAGAGGGATTTCAGGTATCGGTTATCCCGCATACAGGAGAAGAAACGACGCTTTTGGAAAAAGTGCCGGGCGATTCTGTGAATCTGGAGAATGATGTGATCGGAAAATACGTAGAAAGGCTGTTAGGCCTTGGAAAGAGTGAAGAAGAGAAAAAAGAATCCGGAATTACGATGGAATTTTTGCAGGAATTCGGATTTTAGAACAGGAGGATAAATAGAATGTCACAAAACAATCAGTACAATACAATCGAAGAGGCACTAAGGGATCTGAGGGAAGGAAAGGTTATTCTGGTTACAGATGATCCGGACAGAGAGAACGAAGGGGATCTGGTATGTGCAGCAGAGTTTGCAACACAGGAGAATATCAATTTTATGGCGACTTATGCGAAAGGGCTTATCTGTACACCGATGAGTGCGGAAATTGCAGCAAGGCTTAACTTTCCACCGATGGTTGCGGAGAATACCGATAATCACAGCACAGCATTTACCGTTGCAGTGGACCATGTTGATACGACGACAGGTATTTCGGCAGCAGAACGTTCCTATACAATCATGAAATGTGTGGATGAAGATGCGAAGCCGGAAGATTTCAGAAGACCGGGACATGTATTTCCACTCATTGCCAGAAAAGGCGGAGTCCTGGTGCGGAACGGACACACAGAGGCAACGACTGATCTGGTGAGACTGGCTGGATTGAAGGAATGCGGCGTGTGTTGTGAGATTATGAAAGAAGATGGCACAATGATGCGTACACCACAGTTGTGGAAATTTGCAAAAGAGCATAATCTTACATTTATTACAATCCGTGATCTTCAGGATTACATGAGAATCCATGAAAAACATGTAAAAGAAGAGGCGGTTGCAGACCTTCCGACGCAGTATGGAGATTTCAGACTTCACGGATATATCAATGATATTACAGGAGAACACCATCTTGCACTGGTAAAAGGTGATATCGGAGACGGTGAAGATGTACTTTGCAGGGTACATTCGGAGTGCCTGACAGGTGATGCATTTGGCTCGCTTAGATGTGACTGTGGTCTGCAGCTTCAGACAGCGATGCGTCAGGTAGAAGCAGAAGGCAGAGGGATCATTCTTTACATGAGGCAGGAAGGCAGAGGAATCGGGCTGCTCAATAAGATCAAGGCATATGCACTGCAGGAGCAGGGATATGATACGGTAGAGGCCAATGTAAAGTTGGGATTTGCACCGGATCTCAGAGAGTACTGGATCGGAGCGCAGATATTATCGGATCTCGGAGTGAAGTCATTGAGACTTCTGACCAATAATCCGGACAAAGTCTATGGACTTGGTGGGTTTGGACTGAAGATCAATGAAAGAGTACCGCTGGAGATTCCACCGCAGAAGTATGATCTGAAATATATGAAGACAAAACAGGAAAAGATGGGACACATTTTCAAAGAAATAGAATTATAAAAAGATTTAATGAATAACAGGAGGAAGAAATCATGAGACAGATCAATTTAGTAGAAGGAAAAGTAGTAGCACCTGAGGGAATGAAAGTCGGAATCGTGGCTGCCAGATTCAATGAGATCATTGTGAATAAGTTATTGGGCGGAGCCGTCGACGGGCTGGTAAGACATGGGGTAGAAGAAGAGAACATTACGGCTGCATGGGTACCGGGAGCATTTGAGATTCCGCTGACTGCACAGAAGATGGCACAGTCCGGAAAGTATGATGCAGTCATCTGCGTAGGAGCAGTTATCCGCGGGGATACTTCCCACTATGATCTGGTGTGTAATGAATCGGCCAAAGGAATCGCGCAGGTTGAACTTGCAACAGGAATTCCGGTATTATTCGGAGTGATCACAACAGAGAATATCGAACAGGCTATCGCACGTGCAGGAAGTAAAGCAGGAAATAAAGGATATGACTGTGCATTGTCCGCAATTGAGATGGTAAATCTGATGAAGCAGCTTTAATCAGGTGCAGCCGATGGTGAAAACAATCATTTTTGATTATGATGGAACGATACATAACACTCTTGGAATCTATGAGCTGGCGTTCAGGGAAGCTTATCAGTGGTTGGCGGAACAGAATGTTGTAGAGGAACAGAAGATAGAGACGGCGCAGATCGCAGGATGGCTGGGCTTAAACAGCAAAGAAATGTGGGATACATTTCTGCCGGAATTAGATCAGAGATACAAAGATCAGGCGAGTGCGATCGTGGGAGATTCCATGGTCAGGCAGATCAGGAAGCACCGGGCAGTGTGGTATCCGGGAGCGGAAGAGATGCTTACAGCTTTGAAGAACAGAGGATATCATCTTGTGATCTTAAGCAACTGTAAAGTGGCATACCGCAAAGCACATTGGGAAGAATTCCGAATGGAAAGATGGTTTGAACAGTTTTATGACTGTGAATCGTATGGTTTCTGCCCTAAGACGGAGATCGTGCAGGAAGTTATCAGGAACTATCCGGGTTCCTATCTGGTGATCGGAGACAGAAGACAGGATTTGGAATGTGCCAGATCCTGTAAAAGTCCGTTTATCGGATGCCTGTATGGTTATGGTGAGAAGGGAGAACTGGATGGAGCAGATTATTTTGTGAAATCTGTAGAAGAGATAACCGGAATTATATAATGTGAAAAAATGCACAAAAATAGGACTGTATTTTTGTAAATTATGTTTAATTCCACTCTTGCACTTTACAAGAAAAAAGTGTAAAACATTAAGTAAGCTAAAAAGTAAATAAGAAATGCAATGAAAGGGATACGTCATAAAAGTTAACTGGAATTCAGAGAGCCGTTGGATGGTGTGAAACGGCAGAAAGTATTTTATGATATCACCCAGGAGCATCCCGCTGAAATATACAGGTTGGAAGAATCAACATAGTCAGGTATCGAGTAAGCCGGGACGTTGTCTTCACGTTACAGAAGAAACTGTTAGATATTTTGACAGTAACAAGTGGTTGTGGTTAGTGATGACTGCAGTAAAACAAAGTGGTACCACGGAAGAATATTCCGCCTTTGTTATCCGAAAGGATAGCGAAGGCGTTTTTTTATATATTTACTTTAAAGAGAAAGAAGAGGGATTGTTTTATGAGTGGAATATTAATGATGATCATTGCCATTGTTGTGCTTGGTGGAGCATATCTTCTTTATGGTCGTTATCTTCAGAACAAATGGGGCATTGACCCAAATGCCAAAACTCCGGCATATGAGATGGAAGACGGGGTTGACTATGTACCGGCCGATACGAACGTCGTATTCGGTCACCAGTTTGCATCAATCGCAGGTGCAGGTCCGATCAACGGACCGATCCAGGCAGCAATCTTCGGATGGCTTCCGGTACTTTTGTGGATCTTAATCGGAGGGGTATTCTTTGGAGCCGTTCAGGATTTCGCATCTATGTATGCATCTGTAAAGAATAAAGGACGTACAATCGGATATATCATTGAAGAATATATCGGAAAATTAGGTAAGAAATTATTCCTGTTATTCTGCTGGCTGTTTTGTATTCTGGTCGTTGCAGCTTTTGCTGATGTTGTAGCCGGAACTTTTAATGGATTCTCAGTAAGTGAAGCCGGAAAAGTAACAAAAATTGCAGCTAACGGTGCAGTCGCAACTACTTCTATGATATTTATCTTAGAAGCAGTCGGACTTGGAATGTTTTTGAAGTATACGAAATTCAACAAGTGGATTAATACAGCAGTTGCAATCGTATTATTGGTAGCAGCAATCGCACTGGGACTTCACTTCCCAATGTATGTAGGACTGGACGCATGGCATCTCATCATCTTCGTTTACATCCTGATTGCCAGTGTCGCTCCTGTATGGGCACTTCTTCAGCCTCGTGACTATCTGAATAGTTACCTTTTGATTTTTATGATCGTTGGTGCGGTTATTGGTGTATTTGTAGCAAATCCATCTTGTAACCTTCAGGCATTCACAAGCTTTAACGTAGATGGACAGTATATGTTCCCAATCTTATTTGTAACGATCGCTTGTGGTGCGGTTTCCGGCTTCCATTCACTGGTATCTTCCGGTACAGCATCCAAACAGATTAAGAATGAGAAGAACATGCTTCCTGTATCATTCGGAGCAATGTTAATGGAAAGTATGCTTGCAGTTATTGCACTGATCGCAGTTGCATCTTTTGCCAAAGGTGAAGCAGCAGCACAGGGACTGACAACACAGCCTCAGATTTTCGCCGGAGCGATTGCGAACTTCCTGTCAGTTATTGGTCTGCCACATTCACTTGTATTTACACTGATTAACCTGGCAGTATCCGCATTTGCACTGACTTCTCTGGATTCCGTAGCCAGAGTAGGCCGTCTGTCATTCCAGGAATTCTTCCTCGATGATGATGTAGATCAGGATAACATGAGTCCATTCTTAAAAGTGGTAACGAATAAATACTTTGCAACGGTTATTACACTGGTACTTGCATATTTCCTGACAAAAGTCGGTTATGCAGAGATCTGGCCTTTATTCGGTTCAGCCAACCAGCTGTTATCTGTACTGGCACTGGTAGCTTGTGCGGTATTCCTTAAGAAAACGAAGCGCCAGGGATTCATGCTCTGGGGACCAATGGTATTCATGATGGCTGTTACATTTACAGCACTTGGTATGACGATCGTGAAACTGACAAAAGCATTCCTGACAACAGGGCTGGATCTTGGAAATACATTACAGCTGATTTTTGCCGTATTGCTTCTGATCCTTGGTGTGTTGGTTGCAATCCAGGGTGTAAAGAAACTTCTTGAAAAAACAGATGATAAGAAAGCAACAGCTTAATCATTATTTTATTCGTAATAAGAACATATAAGAGAAACTGTGGTAATAGCGTGAAGGTTATTATCGCAGTTTTTTTGTTTTATATATATAGTAGAGACAGATTCTGCACAATTGGATAAAGTGTATAAAAAAATATAGATCAATATAAAAATATTGATAATTAATCCAAAAATATTCTATGTCAAAAAAATAGTGTTGTAATTATAATGAGATTAGTCAATGAGTTAGACGTGATTAAAAACAAAACGCACAAAACAGGAGGAAAGAAAATGAAAAAGAAAAAAGTATTTGCACTCATGATGGCAGCAACACTTGCATTATCACTGGCAGGCTGCGGAGGATCTTCGTCAGGTGATTCAAAATCATCAGGATCTTCAGACAGCAGTTCTGTAGCCAATAAGGACAAACCGCTTTGCTGGTTTAACCGTCAACCTTCTAATAGTTCAACAGGGGAATTGGACAAAGAAGCGTTGAATTTCAACAAAGATACTTATTATGTAGGATTTGATGCTAATCAGGGAGCAGAACTTCAGGGAGAGATGGTTGTTGATTATATCAAAGCAAATGCTGATAAGATTGACAGAAATGGTGATGGAGTTATCGGATACGTACTTGCAATCGGTGACATCGGACATAATGATTCTATCGCACGTACACGTGGTGTTCGTGCGGCACTTGGAACAGGAGTTAAAGATGGTGACGAAGTTGCTTCCAAGCCGGCAGGAACAAACGTAGACGGAAAAGCAAAAGTTGTCCAGGATGCTAAGATTGATGTAGACGGAAAAGAATTTACAGTCCGTGAGCTTGCTTCTCAGGAAATGAAGAACTCAGCAGGGGCAACATGGGATGCGGCTACAGCAGGTAACGCAATCGGAACATGGGAAGCTTCTTTCGGAGATCAGATCGATATTGTTGTTTCTAACAATGATGGTATGGGAATGTCAATGTTTAATGCATGGGCAAAAGATAACAAAGTTCCTACATTCGGATATGATGCAAACAGTGACGCTGTTGCAGCAATCGCTGAAGGATACGGCGGAACAATCTCTCAGCATGCAGATGTTCAGGCTTATCTGACATTAAGAGTACTCCGTAACGCACTTGACGGAGCAGATGTTGATACAGGTATTGGTACAGCAGATGATGCCGGTAACTGCCTGACAGAAGGTGAAGATTACAGATACAGCGAAGAAGACAGATCTTACTACGCATTAAATGTTGCAGTAACAGCTGATAATTACAAAGACTTTACAGATTCAACAAAGATTTATGACAAAGTGTCAAAACAGCTTGATTCAAGCAAGAGTCCATCTAAGAAAGTATGGCTTGATATTTACAATGCATCAGACAACTTCCTGAGCTCAACATACCAGCCACTTCTTGAGAACTATGATGATCTCCTTAACCTGAAGGTTGATTACATCGGTGGAGATGGACAGACAGAGTCAAACATCACAAACCGTCTCGGAAATCCAAACGAATATGATGCATTTGCAATTAACATGGTTAAGACAGACAATGCATCAGCATACACATCACTTCTCTCAAAATAAGAGACTGGTTAAATGGTAAATGAATGAAACGCAGAGGGGTGTCAGAGATGATACCCTTCTTTCATCAAGAAAAGGAAGCAGAGTTATGACAGTAGATAAGAATAAATACATCTTATCGATCAATGGCATGAGTAAGTCATTCGGTAGAAACAAAGTTCTGAAACATATAAGCCTGAATGTCAAACCTGGGACCATTATGGGACTTATGGGTGAAAACGGTGCCGGAAAATCGACAATGATGAAATGTCTCTTTGGTACTTATCAGAAAGATGAGGGGACAATTATATTAGACGGCAGAGAAGTAAATTTCTCGGGACCAAAAGATGCACTGGAAAACGGAGTAGCGATGGTACACCAGGAATTGAACCAATGTCTTGAAAGAAGCGTTGTAGATAATATGTTTCTTGGACGATATCCAAAGAATTCTTTTGGAATTGTCGATGAAGGAAGAATGAAAAAGGAAACTGCAAATCTCTTCAGACAGCTTGGAATCACAGCAAATCTGACACAGCCAATGAAAAAAATGTCTGTGTCCCAGCGGCAGATGTGTGAGATTGCAAAAGCTATTTCCTATCATTCCAAAGTAATTGTACTGGATGAACCAACCTCATCCCTGACAGCACCGGAAGTTGAGAAACTTTTCAAGATGATGCGTCAGTTGAAAGCACAGGGAATTTCGCTGATTTATATATCACATAAGATGGATGAGATATTCAATATATGTGATGAGATATCTGTGCTCAGAGATGGTAGTCTGGTTATGACAAAAGAGTGCAAAGATACAGATATGAATGAACTGATATCGGCAATGGTTGGGCGCTCGCTGGATAACAGATTTCCACCTGTTGACAATGAGCCCGGAGAGAAGATTCTCTCTGTACAGAATCTTTCGTCAAAATATGCACCAAAGATTCAAAATGTATCCTTTGATATCAGAAAAGGAGAAATATTTGGATTTTACGGTCTGGTTGGTGCCGGACGTACGGAACTTTTAGAAACAATCTTCGGAATCCGCACAAGAGCAGAAGGAAATGTAATATACGATGGAAAGATCATGAACTTTTCATCGCCGAGAGATGCAATGGATCATGGATTTGCCCTGATCACAGAAGAAAGAAAAGCTAATGGTCTGTTCTTAAAAGGCGATATTACATTTAATACGACCATCGCTAACATGAACCATTATAAGAATGGTGCAGTGCTGTCACATGACAGAATGGTACGTGCAACTGCGGAAGAGATTAAAATCATGCATACAAAGTGTATGGGCCCGGATGATATGATCACAAGTCTTTCCGGAGGAAATCAGCAGAAGGTAATCTTCGGAAAATGGCTGGAGCGTTCACCGAGTGTATTCATGATGGATGATCCGACACGAGGAATTGATGTTGGTGCGAAATATGAGATTTACGAACTGATCATCAATATGGCAAAGCAGGGGAAAACAATTATTGTTGTATCTTCTGAGATGCCGGAGATTCTTGGTATTACGAACCGTATCGGTGTTATGTCAAACGGACGACTGGCCGGAATCGTAAATACAAAAGAGACGAACCAGGAAGAATTATTGAGACTCAGTGCAAAATATCTGTAACAGAGAGGGGTATGGAAGATGGCAGAAAAAAGCATTATCATTTCGGCTGAAGAAGAAGCAATACTTTTGAAACCGATTGACGAATATGTTGGAAAAATACAGGAGCAGATCGATGCACTACGTGTGGAAGGATCTGACAAAGTCAACAGTTTAAAAAATCAGATTGCAATAGCAAAAGAGAATAAGAACTTAACAAAAGAAGAACAGAATAAGATTATCGGGGAATGTAAGAAGAATCTGGAGAAGGCAAAAGCAACAGAAGATGCAAATAAACAGCAGATTGCAAAACTGATCGCAGATGCTGAAGGTTTTCTTTCCAAACATTACAACAGTGAGTATTATAACATTGTTGCAAAGAGCTGCGAAGCAGAGAAAAAAGCGGAAAACAGTAATTTTGAAAAATTAAAAGCGGATCTGCAGGAAGAACATAAGAAGGCAGTCAGCAGCCTGAAAGATGCAGAAGAGATCAAAGCTGAAAAATACACATATAAGAATAAATTATATGATGCGCAGATGACACATGAATCCAGGATCCAGGAGATCAAGGATAGAAAACATGATGCATACATGCATAAGTTCCACCTGATTGATCTGCTCAGAATGTCAAAATATACATTTGCACAGAAGCAGGCACAGAATTTTGAAAATTACAAGTACACATTTAATATGACACAGTTCTTGTATAAGAACGGTCTGTATATTGTAATTATCATGATCTTTATCGCATTGTGTATTATTACACCATTCGTGAAAAATACACAGCTTTTTACAACCACAAACATCCTTAACATTTTGCAGCAGGCTTCACCGCGAATGTTCCTTGCACTTGGAGTTGCCGGTCTGATCCTTCTGACAGGTACAGACCTTTCTGTAGGACGTATGGTTGGTATGGGTATGGTTACAGCAACCATTATCA
>OLRT01001285.1_pt1 | contig 17633 bp, 18 predicted proteins | sample 1672021 | NCBI WGS metagenome assembly OLRT01 (sample SAMEA3136637, study PRJEB25190) | human gut metagenome | reverse complement strand
TAATATAGTCAGAATTGTATCTGAATTTACAACTTAACATTTTAATTTTTTTGTAATTCAGTTTACATTCCCACATATAATTTCTTTTTAATAATTGAATAATCGATTATTACATTTATGAATTAAAAAGGAGATTTTATTATGGGAACTTTATTTGTAAACAAAAGCGGTCGTGCCTTTAAAATCACACGAACAAACGGAGGATCTGATGTTATCGGAACACTCCCAGTAAATGCTATTTTTGCATGGACAGATTCCTGGGCTGGAAACGGCGCTGGAGCCGATTATCAGGGGATTTATTGCAACGGTATGTATGGTTGGATTGATGGAGCTACTGGTACCGGAGCATTTACACCTCTAACAGAATGTGGACTGTACAATGTTGACGTAGACGGTGATGGCACTGTTGAAGCTGTGTTCCAGACAAGACGTGCTGCAAAATACTATGACAAAACCGGGAAATACCTTGGAACTGTACCGAAAGGCTATTTTGTTGCTACTTCCAGCAACACTTCCGGTAAGTCTCATCCAAACTTGATGTACGTAGAGCGTTGGGGGGAAGAAGATCCTAGCAATGGACCAATGTTCATGGATACTGGCATGGATCGTTACCCAAGTTTTAGAGACTGCAATATCATCGGCAATCTTTAATAGCATTGCTCAATACAAAAAATAAATGCTATTTAAGAGGCAGGGCGTTATTTTCAACGCCCTGTTTCTAAGAATTATGTTTTGTTCTATTTTTCAATTTCTCTGGTATGGGCGTTTCATAAAATCCCCATCTTGATGGATCTTTACTGGATTTAAAAGCTACTCGTTCTACCAGTGTAATTGTTCTTTTCAATATTACTTTTTTTATCTTTTCTCTCATTCTTTATCTTGTCAATTATCGTGAATAAAAATACTGCAAAAAAAGATAAGAGAATTCCTCCTTTTATCCTCTTATCTTCAAGCAATAAGACAAGCATTATCCATGTCAGTTCTCTCAGTATTACTTTTTTTTTCAATCTTTTTAGTTCTTTATCAATAACAGTTCTTTTATTGGTAATCGCAAAATTAATTAATGTAATTATCCCCATTAAACTACACACAATTAACCAATTTGAAACACAAAAAATTTGAGTGACTTTTTCTAAGCATAACACGATTGTAATATACGTCACACACCCCAATATTTCACATCTCAAATATGTTGATGCATGATATCCTCCTGTCAAAGTCCGAATTGTCGCTAATATTAAAAAATGACATATACTCAACAAAACTGTTTTCGTAATAATTCCTATTACCAATAAAAGCATTATATTAATTGCCGTTGATATTAAAACCTCTATTCCATACTGATAAACATCCTTGTCCTTATTCTTCACTAAATTTTTTTCTACTAATTTTTCAGATATATATTCTGCTTTTTTTTCTATCATGGCATTTATAATGCCATCAATACCTGTCCATATCTACTTTTAGGGATAATTTACATATCAATCATCATCATTTACATCGGCAAATATATATGGGCACAGAACATTTCGTCCTCATAATATTCTACCATACCGCCAAGTCTCTTCACTTGTTCTTCTACAATCAGATGTCCCATGCCATGCTGGTCTTTCTTGTCCTTGGTAGTTTCAAATGACGGGTTTTCTGCCAGTACCGACTGATCAATACTATTTTCTAAAAATATATTTACCTCGTCCGCTTCTCTGGCAATCTGGCAAACGATTCTCTTTTCTTTTTTATTTTTCTCACACGCCTCAATTGCATTGTCCAGCAAATTAAATAAAATACTCCCAACACCCATATCATCAAGGCATTTCACACTTCCTGTAATATTGCATGAAATATCAATCCCTTTTTCTTTACATATAGACATCTTATTATGAAATACTGCATTTATAATCGGACTATCTGAGTATATTGATCTAACCTCTCCAAGTTCTTCTGACACAAACTGTTTTAAATACTTGTCCAAACTTTCATACTCACCTTTCTCAAGTAAATGCTCCATATTCATGCAATGATTCTTATAATCGTGGCGAAACTTTCGCATACTCTCTTCGGAATGTTTCCACTCTTCCAGTTGTCGCTCCTGCTCCTGACTTTTTAACTCTATCAATTGATACAATTGCATTTTTTCATTTTTCTTACTAATCGTTATCATCATATAGATAACATAACCACACAAAGCAATAATCCCCAAAAAAACAATCATAAGCAAAACAACTATGTAATGACTGACACCTTTCTGCGAAACTGCCAGAAAGATGCACCCTTCACTTACTGTCGTAAAACCAATCATTACATTTGTAAGAACAATCTGCTCTTTAGGAAAATGTATTGTCATATAATCCAAATAAGTATATACGCCTTTATATACCAGCCATACTACGATTTTAGATACAATTGCCCCTGTTTGAAAAATCATTCCTTCATTTTCAAGAAAATCAAAAACTGACGTGTTGATAATATAAGCTGTCAATTGCATAACACTTAATGTACAAATGGTGCTTATTATCTGCTCTAAGATACATATCATAAGCTTCATGCCTGCCGTTTTTTTTAAATACAGATAACTAAACAAATATGCTAGACACATATCAAACGCTGCAATAATATTATAACTTCCTGCAAATCTTCCATTTCCCTGTGCAACTATAAACCATATCAGGCAAACACCTATATATAACTGCTTTCGATGCCTCACCCCCCTCTTTCCAGCCGAGGCATTTTATTATAAAATCAATCGCCAAAAACGGTTCTACTAATCCTACCAGTTGTCCAATTAAAAAATTTATTATCTCCACTTATCTTCTCCTACCTATCATAAATTGTTCTTTTGTCATTTGTTTGCGGTCTCTGCTCACCGGAATTCTTACGTCACCAACAAGAATAATGTCATTTTTTTCAAACTTTTTGCAGTACTTGAGCGCAACGATATATGCTGCATGTGTCCTCACAAATCCTTTCCCTGCCAGTTCTTTTTCAAAATCCTGCATATTTTTCCGTATACAAAGAACGGTTTGATCCCGCAAATGCACATAAACATGATGTTGACATTTTTCAAAATATACAATATCAGACACTTTTGTATGTATAATTTCTCCTTTTACCTGAAATTCCAACACTTCCTGTTTTCTTTGACGCATTTTCAAAAATCTACTTACCGCTTTCGGCAAATCCTCTTCCAGCCGCTCTTTTCTAATGATTTGAAATGGTCCATAAGAAAACGATTGTATTGCAAGATTGTCATATGCCGTAACCAGAATCACCACTTCATTCCTCTGAATCTTTTCAAGCTCCTGTATGACATCTATTCCACTTTTTATCGGCATATCCAAATCCAATATCACCAATTCGTCGTCTCTGATTATATATTGATTTAAAAATTCTTCCCCATTTTCAAAAGTCCCTACATTTGCCAATAATTGCTCTTGTTCCAGTACTTTCCCCACGATTTTCCTCATCTTTTCCACAGCAACTATCTCATCATCGCAAATTGATATATGTAACATACCTTAAAATCACCTCCCTAATTTTATTTTCCATCTACGATTGTACCATATCAAGTTTTTCTTTGGAATCATTCTATCAAATGCTTTTATATTTGATCTTTTAGTCTCTTCATCAACTGCCTTCTTTTTCGATTAATATACTGTCTGGATACATGTAATAAATCTGCCAGTTCTACATCACTTATTTCCCATACCATTCCATCGATAATATGGCACTCCATAGGACTGCTTTTATCTTTCAATTTTTTTAATTCCAGCTTCCACTCTATTTCAGAATAATCATCTGTACACGTTATATTTGTATTTACATCAATCTGTTCTGAATGCATCCGATACTCATATTCAACGATACTCTTTCTCCGCAATTCATAAAATTTTAATTTGATACCTTTTACAAGATAAGCAATACTTTGTCCCTCTGCATTACACACATCTATACTAACTACTGCCATTATCAAAGCTTCATTAAGTTCTTGAACTGCATCTTCATATTCCAAAGAATACAATTTCCCTGCATATTTACATATAACTGGTTGAAATTTCTGAATTATCCAATTTAGATTCCCTTCTCGGTTTTTTCCAGCCTTGCACTCCATGATTGCCTGGTTTACGGTCTGTTCCATTTTCTTATCCCCCTTTGTAAGGAATAAGAAATTATTTTCAACAAACGCAACACGCTGGTATATTCTGACTATATATTGGCATATGTCGATATATGTCGAAATACGCATTAAAAAAGCAGAAGGCTTTATTTTCTTCTGCTTATCATAAACTGCTCTTTTACCATATTCTTTCTGTCTCTGCTAATCGGAATTTCTGTTCCATCTTCCATAACAATCTGTCCTTTTTCAATTTTGGCACAATATTTCATTGCTACCATATATCCTGCATGAACTCTGACAAGCCCTTTGCCAGCCAGCTCAAATTCATAATTTCGTAAATTCTTTCGAACCTTTACACAACGATGATCTTTCAAATAAATGTATGAATAATTTCGCCGTTTTTCTATATAAAAGATATCCTTTATGTCTACAACTCTTTGTATTCCATCTTCTTTTATTTTCAATTGTGCATTCTGGTCATTTCTTATTCTCAGAAATCTTCGAATTGCTTTTTCCAAATCGATTTCCATTAAATCCTTTCGAACAATTTGAAATGGACCATACATTAAAGACTGTAATGCCAGATTATCATATGCAGTAAGTAAAATAACACGATTATTTTTACAATGTATTTCAAATTCTTTCAAAATATCCAACCCACTTTTTCCCGGCATATCTATATCCAAAATTAATAATTCATCTTTTCGTTCTTTATATCTTTCCGTGAACTGATTCCCGTCTTCGTATGCAACTATTTCCGCTGCCAATCTTTCGTCATTCAAAAGGTCTTTCGTTATTTTTATTGCCTTTTCAATAACAACTGGATTGTCATCACAAACATGAATACATATGTTCTTATTCTGCTTATTCAAAATTATCTAACCCTTTTCTTAATCCATCTACGATACTGTATATAAGTGCTTTTTCCTTCTCTGAACGTACTTCTATCGAAATCGATAATTCTGATGAATTTTCTTCTAAACTATCCTGTAACAAATAATCTACAGAGACATGCAATGTATTCGCGATTTTTACTAACAATGGTAAACTTGCTTTTGTATGACCTGTTTCTATATGTGAAATGTGTTGAACAGAGCAGCCTACTCTCTCTGCCAGATTACTCTGTGTAATACCATATATTGTTCTCGCTTCCCGTACGCGGTTTCCGAGTTCCTTGTAATCCATGTTTTCTCCTCCAATACATTTCTACACTCAATTCTATAGATAAGTTGAGTAATCTAAAATGTATTAATAGAGATAGTTTTTATATTTTATTAGCTATATAGTTTAATTCTACTATTTAGCTAAATAATTGTACTATATGTACCAAAACTGTTTCTTTAAAGTCCCTAAGCATGGTATACTTAAAAAAATGACTCTGGAGGTACACAAATATGGAACCGCTTTTTATATCTCAATGGACTCACGATAATCATTCACTATACGAACTGGTGCCGATTTTTCGGAAACATCCCAGTCGTATTTTGCTTATTACTATGCCAATGGTCATTATTATTGTTATCTTCTTTCTTGCTCTTTGGGGAATATTTGGTTTTCAAGATTACACATGGCTTATTCCTCTGCCAGCGGCTTGTTTCTATTTCATTTATGTATTTATAGACCCATATTTAAGAATTCACAATTCATTTAAAAATAAAAATGATTTTGAAAAAATTTCTTTTTATAATGATTCGTTTCAAGTTCAAATATACCACAATAACCAAATTGCTGTATCCTCTACCTATGCATATACATCTATTACCTCTATCACAACAACTACTTCTCTTTATTGTTTTAATATAAAATTAAATAAAAATTATATCATACCCATTATAAAAAATTCTTTTATAGCCGGAAACGAATCTGATTTCATTACATTTTTTAAAAGTAAATCACTGTTTTAATCCACAGGTCAGACATTGTTCTGACCTGTGAATTCCTATCCTCTTTTATCATTATATAAATGCTGCCTCCACTGCAGTTAGAACTGATGGGATTGTGACTGCAGACGTACCTCCAGTTGGTACCATTATCGCTACTGTTATAGCTATTATCAGCACAAACGCAGCCCCCATGACTACTTCTTTATTTTCTTTTATCCAATCAAAAAATTCATCATATGCATATTCTTCCTGTGGTACAGAATTATCTTTTGGAAGATACTTAAACTCAATTTCATATCCCATTGTATAACGAACTAAAACATCTTCTCTTAAAACCGACTCACATTTCAGAACTAATACTAATTCCCCTGCAGTGCTTAATTTATAATCAATACCAATAGTTCCATTCTCTATTTCTAACGAAAGCATATGAATCGCCATGGTACTTGTCAATCCCAGATCTGCTGTATACTTGGTTTCTAACTCACCAAAAACTGTATCCACTTTATTAGCCATATCTGTTGGTATTTTTCCATTTTCTACAGTCATTGATAACTTAATATCTTTATCTGGTAACATTTCTGCTGTTCTATATACCGAGTATGTAACTTCCAAAAATGGCTGATAAAATTTATATTTTTCTTCCATTTTGAACTCATTTCCCAACGGCAGTCCTAATGCTTTAAATAATTTGACAGCCTTTTGTCTTCGATAATCATCACTAACATCTGGCATCATCTCATTTGCTTTTGTCACTGATGCAAAACCATTATATCGTCCAGAGTAACCAACTTTATCCAATCCGAAAGTTCCATCTGTTGACGGGAACTGATACTCATGAAACTGATCAAATGCCCAGTTTTCTGGTATTTTATATCCCAGATTTCCACTGAAACCGGTAGACATATCACTAACATAACTACTTTCAGCTAGTCCGCTGTTACAAACTTTTGAGCACACATTTCTAGCTCCATAAATGCCAGCATGATAATAATATCCTGCTTTTTCAAATACTCTTCGTATACCAGCAAAATATTGTTTCACAGCATTGATTCCTGACTCCATTACATCATAATCAATCGCAAAATAAATGATTGCATTTTCTGGAATCCCGAGCTGACGTGCTGCTGATAACGCTTTTTGGGCTTCACTCACTCCACTTTCCAAAGTATATCGTGACATACTTGGTGTTCCTTCCTGGAAAATTGCAAAAATTCTTAATCCTGCCTTGAATATATCTGCAATTTCTTCTGCTGTCATCGCTTTCGATCTTTTGCCGCCTACTGTTCCTGATAAATATCTTCCAACATATCGGTATCCTGCATCATACAGTGACTTAGCTTTTGCATAATTTAATACGGTAGATGTATCACACGCTTTTGCCACCCTTGAAGTTTCTCCTTTACTTGACAGTAAGGAAGCCCATGTAATCCTGTCTACTGTTCCTGATGTTACCCCTGAAAGACAATAAAATTTCTGAAATTCTTCAATCTGTTTTTTCAACGCACTTCCAAATGCTCCATCCATACCTGCATTTGTCTCCATCATACACATCAGACACATTTGTACAATTTTCACATAAGCAGTTTTTGCTGTACCCGAAGATAGCGTTGGCGCTTTTGATAAAGTATTCTTTCCGTAAATTCCATCTACTCCTGATGTAGAATGATTAGCCTCTTCATACTGCAATCCGGCAATAATTGCTTTCATCATATTTCGGTCCGGAATTCCATTACACGGAATTAGTGCCCAGTTGCTTAATTTAACAATATATGTATTATTTAAATACTGCTGTGCTTCTCGCACATAATCTTTTCCATTCTTTACAAGAACAAATGCATCCGTATTTAACAATGCACGGATAAATATAGGCTGGAGTTCTCCATTTCCAGCATCAAATCCTGCGTCCATTTTGAATCTCTGAGCCGCTATTTCTACTGCCGCACCATAATGTCCGGTAATTCCCCCACACTCGTATCCCTTACAGTAGAAACCGCACTGAATAATCTTAATCAGATTTGTATTTGTTACTGTAGCTCCAATTGTCGGGCATACTGCCAATGTTCCTGCTCCAATAACTCCATCAACATTTTTCACGCCAATTTCATACTGCAAGGCTTTGCACAAAGCTTTGCATGTTCCTGCTCATTCCGTCAACTGTCAGTTTTGTAAACCAGGATTGTGCTCCATATGTCTCATTCAACCACTCCTGAACCTCAGTTACTCTTGGATCTCCTTTTGCTTCACTCATCTTAAAACATCTCCTTTATTTCTTTTCTAGTGATCACTTATTTATAAAGAAGATATTTCATAATGATTTGTAAACTTATCACAATATTTATCCGTTCTCATTCAAAATATCAATTATATTCTTCAAAACAGTTGGCATTGGAATTCCCATAATTCCTGCATTTTCAATAATACTAATCAATTCATTTACAATAAATCCTATACAAATAGTATTTCCTATATAATCATTATTCATCAAGATATCAAGATGCACACCAACAAATACATAAATAAGCATCATTCCTTTTTTACATATTCCTTTCCATCCCACCTCACTTTTTAGAGTTCCTCTCTCACTCTTAGGTGATTTCTTAAAAAATACAGCAATCAAAATTCCTGATATATAATCAATAACCATAAACAATATTAATGTCCGCAATGGTATATCACATTTACCATGTACACAACTAATAAAACTTCCTAGTACACCTAATACATAACAAAAAAACTTTTCCACATTGGCACCTCTTTTCTATATTTCATCATATAAAAAGAAATTTTAACAGAAAAAAGCAACTAACCTATTACCGTTAATTGCTTTTCTACTTATATTTTACTTTACATTCACCATAATACTGCCTTGCACTACGCTAAATCTTAGCTTCATATTATCCTGATCTAATTTTTCCCAGTCACTTTCAGACATGAGTTGTCTATATGCCACATATGGTATAACGATTGTTTTCGTTTCGCCTGCCGGTATCGGCCAGACTAACTCTGAGTTGTCATTCATTTCCGGAAATAAATCCCAGCTCACTGCAGAAGACCATTTTCCAACTTCCAGATTCACCTTGTAAATGGTAAATGACTGCCTGTCTTTTGTAGGATTTTTTATATCTACTGTCAAAACCGGAATCTTGATATCTTTTCCTGATTCTCTCAGGTTTTCCTTTACAGAGTCACTGCAAGAAACCTGCCCCAGAGTCTGCACAGTCAACTCTTTTACAATCATCTGTGTAGTTCCCAGATCTACTCCCTGTTTTGGCTCTTTCCATATGTGATTGACAAGCATAGCTCCCAATCCTGTTCCCAATAGAACTGCCAAAAGACCTATACATATTTTCTTTCTCATAGCAGCTTCCCCTACTCCGCCAGTCCTTCTGCCGCGGTTCCTTCAATCTGAATCTTCTTTTCTCCGGTATACTCTTCTGTCGGATTGCTTTCCGGCACATATTCTTTTACTTCTATCGGCAGGAATTCGGTTCCGATATTTGTTCCGGCGGCGTATATCTTTCCGTCTTTTTTCAGGATAAATGTATCATCATAACAGGTCGTACCGTAATCATTCGGGTTCACATTTGCCAGATCTGTCCAAATTGCATTCTGCTCAATCTCATCACACCAGACCATTCGTACATTTTCCATGACCTTTTCCGGCTCTGTCAGAAATGTTTTCTCACCGGTATATCCACACTGGCCATAGGTGTTATCGCCCCAGGTGTACAGGTCACCATTCGCCGTTATCGCTGCTGAACGTCTGTTGGTGGTCGTGACGTAAATTGCCTGATCCAGCATCTTGTGTGGTTCGGTGTACATCAGCGTTCCTTCCCCGTAAATGCTACTTGCTTCGCCGGACATAAACTCACCCCACCAGTACACTTTCCCATTCTTTTTGAGCGCAATCACACAGGTCGCACCAGCCCGCATATAAGCCACATCACTCATCAGAAGCTTCGGCTGGTTCACCACATTTTGCTGTGGATTCATGGCATCGTTTTCGCCTGGTTCTTTTCCAAGAACTCCCTGCAGATTCGCACCTGCGCCGTACAGTTCTCCATTTTCCGTGAGATACATCATAAAATATCCATTGGCTGATGCGTCTACATGAACAACATGCTCTGCTATTTTCTGAGGTTCCATGTACTCCTCGTGATACCAGTTGCCCACATCTTCCGGGTGATTGATTCCAAGCTGGGCATAGTAGTTCATGCCCTGTCCCCACAGCACATGATTTTCGTCTACATAATAGCGATTGCCTGCAATCACCTTATTCGTAATATAATAATCAGAAATGTGAAAATCTTCCGGCTGGTTCAACAAGGACATATCTGTTGTATAAAATTCCTTTTTTTTCTGATTTTCTGCATTCTTTTCGGCTTCTTCTTTTGCTTTTTCTTCCTTCGATTTTTTCTTCTTTTTGTTCAAATCGTCTGTCGCCTTTTCCAGGTTCTCTGCTTTCGCAAATACATTTTCCCCAAGCTTTATTTCACGGATATTCTCCCAGTCACTAAGTTCCAAGGCATAATAACAACGGTTTTCTTCTGATTTTTCTTCCCCTGTGGAAGTTACTTTCGGGATGATAATATCCGCAGCTTCATACTCTGATACATCTGCATTCGGGTCAAACTGGATCTGTTTCTCTTTCCCATTTTTCCAGCATACTGTCATAAGACCTGCGGTCATTGCCTGCGAATTATAAAATTCTTCGTCAGTTCCCGCATCTAACAGAATTCCTTCCTCACTCACATACAGATCTTTTCCCCGGTACTCATATCTGCGCGCGTCCTTTTTGACTTTCGGTGAAGTCTTAATGTTGATAAGCTCCTTACCCGTTTTTGCGTCATTCATCACTAGATGCATTTTTCCTTGCCTGCCGGAAGCTTCATGGTTTACATAATAAAGCGTAAGATACTGTGTCCCGCCGGCATTTTTCTGCTCATAAATATTTCCATCATAGGCAGACGCATCATCGATAATCCCCAGTTTATAAGAATCTTCTACAATCTGAAAAGACTGGCTCTGCTTAAGCTCCTGCTGTGTCTGCAACAGCTTGGCCTTCTTTCCGCCTTTCCGCCTGATCTGCAAATCCACTCGCCCTGTCTGCGTCTTCTCACAATACACATTCTTCTTCACGACAATATCATAATTCTTATAAGTGGCATGGGAATTCTCCCAGCGGATCCACAAAACTAGCAGACTGACTGCAATTACAGCCAGAAAAATAATAAGTTCTGCTCGAAACACATTTTTTCTTTTTGTCCGTTCCATAGGCACCTCTCTTTTCCCCTGGTCAACAGCTTCACCGGTTCATCCTGATAAATCCAATATCCCCATTTATCATAACATTTTTTCTGTATATATGGAATCCATTGGCATAACTGGTAACAATCCCGCATTATCTCGCACATTTTCCTGATTGTATGAAAATACCGCTGGCAATTACTATAAGCAACTCCAGCGGTATCTTAATGTCTTATTCTATAAAATTTTAATCAAAGTGAAATTCTTCTAATAACTTCTTCCTACATTCGGAATCTGCAGCCATTTTTACAATATCTTCCGTTCTACCTTGTCGATTTAATTCTATAATCAATTTTGCTATTCGCACTTCACCACATTTTTCGCCCTCTTCAAAGCCTTCCTGCCTGCTTTCTTCTCGTTCCTGCCTCATATGTTCTTCTTCATCATACTCAAATATGCTCACCCTTAACACCTCTGCTCTGTTCTTCCGACTTACTTTCATAAGCATCGGATAAACGTAAAACACTCTGTTCCGGCATCTTGGAAATATAATGCTTGAAAGGATTGTACCACAATCAATATATTATGTCGAGATGTTTTTCTAAAATTAATATAGTCAGAATTGTATCCAAATTGATTTATTCAACTAATATTGCATTCATGTAAAATAGTGTGATTTTTGTCTTATTTTTCACACTAAACTGCACGAACTTTTCTTTATTTTTTACATTATTCTACACATAAGCACTTCGTTGGTCTGACTTAATTGTCTTTATCAACCCTCCAGCTCTGCCGGATCTACTCCCTGTTTCTTCAGCTTCAGATACACAATTTCCCGGAACAGTGCATATGCCACCGAAACGATCGGTATAAATATCAGCATTCCGACCACGCCCATAAGGCTGCCTCCGATGCTGACCGCTGCCAACACCCAGATGGACGGCAACCCAACAGAATTACCTACTACATGCGGATAAATCAGGTTCCCTTCTATCTGCTGGAGCACAAGAAACAACACGATGAACATAAGCGCCTTCATCGGATCGACCATGAAGATTAAAAATGCTCCCACCGCACAGCCTAAGAATGCTCCAAAGATCGGTATCAGTGCGGTAAATGCGATAAAGATTCCCACCAGCAGTGCATACGGCAGCCGGAAGATTGTCATGGCCACTACGAACATGCTTCCAAGAATCACAGCCTCCAGGCACTGTCCGGTCAGGAAGCTTGAAAATGTGCTGTAAGTCAGGGAAGAGACTTCCACCACAGCCTCCGCACGACCTCTTCGTACGAATGCAAACAGTACCTTTTTCGCCTGTATCCCAAGCTTTTTCTTCTGCAGCAAAATATAAATCGCAAATACAAAAGCTATGACAAATGTTGAAACTCCGCTGATAATGCTTTTTGCGGCGGTGAGTGTCGAATTCAGCATATTTCCTGCACCATTTTTCAGGAAATCAATCAGTGTCTCCACAATCTTGTCCCAGTCAAACTGTACACTGTTGATCAGTTCGACAACCTCCTTGTTTCCATGAAAGACCTCTTTCCCCCACGCCTGTGCATGTGGGATGAACTGGGTAATACTCTGCCCCAGATTTCCAAATGTATTTACAAGCTGAGGTACAACACCAAAGATCACTACCGTTAACACGCCAACTACGATACAAAGTACACTCAACAGACTCACCGGTCTTGCAAGCTTATCTGCCACTTTATTTTTTCTTACTTTTTCCGTAAACAAGTGCCGCTCGATAAAGTTCATCGGTACATTCAGTACAAACGCAATGGCTCCTCCAAGCAGAAATGGAAAGATCAGATGTCCCACATATCCCAGTACCTCCAACACCTCTTCATATTTCCACAGCACCACGATCAGCAGTGCTGTAAACAAAATCAACTCCCGGATTTTCCGCATATTTTCCTTATTCAGTTCCATTTAATTCCTTCCTTTATTCAATATCCTGTCAAATCCTCTATTTCTTTCGCGTTCTGATCCATTTCAGCAGCTGAATAACCGGCAGATTCAAAAGAGCCAGTCCATATACAGTCATCAACTGTGCCACCGTCAGTGTCTGCACTTTGAACATTCCCTGAAACGCCGGGATCATCAGTACTCCTGTAATCAAAAGCCAGCCAAGTACAAATGCTCCAATCAGATAAATGTTATTCCAGAATCGTTTCGTAAAAATGATCGGTTTGTTTGCTTTACAGTTAAATCCGTGAACCAGACGGCTGCTGCAAAGTGTTCCAAATGCCATCGTACTTGCCAGCACTGCATTTCCATCGCGATATCCGATCATAAATGCTGTCATGGTCATGATTCCGATACACAGACCTTCCACTCCGATGCTTGTAAGAAATGGTTTTGTCAAAATGGACTCTCCCATGGCACGTGGTTTTTCTTTCATCACTTCCGGATTGTGCGGCTCCAGTCCAAGCGCAATCGCCGGCAGGCTGTCTGTCAGAAGGTTGATGAACAGCAGATGTACCGGTGCAAATGGAACCGGCAGACTTGCAAGTGATGCGTACAAAACTGCAAGAATCGCTGCAAAATTTCCAGAAAGCAAGAACTGAATCGCATTTTTAATATTCTGATAAATGTTTCGTCCATTTTCCACTGCCTTGACGATCGTTGCAAAGTTATCATCCGTCAGCACCATAGCTGCCGCATCTTTCGCCACTTCACTTCCCGTGATTCCCATGGCAACTCCGATATCTGCCTGCTTCAGTGCCGGGGCGTCATTCACGCCGTCTCCCGTCATTGCCACAATATTTCCACGCTCCTGCCATGCCCGCACGATACGGATCTTGTGCTCCGGTGAAACTCTTGCATACACGGATATCTGTGGTACGAAATCCTGAAGTTCTTCATCAGTCATATCCTCAATAACCGCACCTTCACAGGCTTCCGACATATTTTCCAGAATTCCGATTCGTTTTGCAATGGCCGCTGCTGTTACCTTGTGATCGCCCGTAATCATGATTGGCTTGATTCCTGCCTTGATACATTCCGCAACCGCATCTTTAGACTCCACTCTCGGCGGATCCATCATGGAAATCAGTCCCAGGAATGTCAGGTCATTTTCATCATTTAATGTAAGCCCCTGCTCCTGTTCCATCGTCTTAAATGCAAATGCAAGAACTCGCAGTCCATTTTCGGAAAAATGTCTGTTCTGTAATTCAATTCTGACACGGTCTTCTTCAGTAATCTCTCTTAGAGTATCTCCATCCTGAATGTGGCTCATGCGCTCAAGAAGCACATCGACCGCACCTTTTACGACCATAACGTACCGTCCGTCTATAAAATGTTCCGTGGACATGAGTTTTCTGTCACTGTCGAACGGCACCTCGGAAAGCCTCGGATACTCTTCACGTACTTGTGCATAATCTTCTCCCAAAAGGCTGCCAAGATTAATAAGAGCCGTCTCCGTCGGATCCCCAATCTCCTGACCATTTTGATTTGTAGAATCATTGCAAAGCATACTGAACATCAGTAACTCTCGCTGTGCCGGATTCTTCAGATCAATCTCTCCGGAACAGACACTCTCACCATTTACATAATAATTTTCCACAGTCATTTTATTCTGCGTCAAAGTTCCAGTTTTATCAGAGCAGATGATTGACACACTGCCAAGTCCTTCGACCGCTTGAAGCTTACGGATGATTGCATGCTCCTTCGCCATCTTCTGTGTACCAAAGGAAAGCACGATGGTCACGATAGAACTAAGCGCCTCCGGGATAGCTGCTACCGCCAGCGCTACCGCAAATAAAAATGCATTTACAATAGATTCTCCACGGATCACGCTGATGGCAAATAAAATCCCACAAAATACAAGGATTGTGATGGACAACTTCTTACCAAAATCATCCAGATTCTTCTGAAGCGGTGTCTGCTTCTCTGATGCATTTTTCAGAAGCCCGGCAATCTTACCGACCTCCGTACTCATTCCGACTTCCGTTACTTCATAAGATGCTCGCCCATAAGTCACGAAGCTTCCGGAAAATACTCGGTTCGTCTGATCTCCGAGTGCTGCGCCCTCCGGCACTTCATCTAAAGACTTCTCCACTGGAAGACTCTCACCTGTCAGTGCACTTTCGTCCACTTTAAGACTTGCAACTGTAAGTAACTTTCCATCTGCCGGGATTAAGTCTCCCGCCTCCACAATTACTTCATCACCGACGGTCACTTCTCTCGCCGGTACCTGCATTAACTGCCCGTCACGCACAACTTTCGCATCCGGTGCCGACAGCTGCTTCAAACTATTCAGCGACTGCTCCGCCTTCACCGTCTGCACCGTTCCAAGAATCGCATTCATCGTAATAACTACAAAGATTACAATCGCACTCTCCACATCTCCAAGAAATCCTGAAATCACCGCGGAGATGATCAGAATAATTACCAGAAAATCCTTGAACTGTTCTAAAAATATTTGAAAGACACTTTTTTTCTTTCCCTCTTCCAGTTCATTCGGTCCGTATTTCTTTAGACTTTCCTTCGCCTGCTCATTTGTCAACATAATTTGTACCTCCTTTTTCCTATTATGGCTCATCTGGTGTACAAAAATAGAGACCTTTATTGCACACCAAAAATATGCAATAAAAGTCTCACCATTTCATTACGATACGGATGATCACTCATCGTACTGACGACATCGCAAACATATCTGTCATGACAACTACTGCAACAAACAGATATGTCAGTTACTCCCTTTTACATATTTCCAGTATATCCTTTGTCAGGCTTATTTGTCAAGAACGGCTTTGATATCTTTCCGAAACGTCTTCCACGCATCTTCATTTTCTACAAAATATTTTGGACAATTCTTTCCTGTCACATCATAATGTCGGATCACATCATTCTCATTCAAGTCAAATTTCAAACATAACCACGCACAGAGCTGAACCATAGAGCGATATGTCGCATCATTGAACTTTCCTGTATCATCCGGATGACAGCACTCAATCGATACCGTATCATGATTCCTGGAGTTAGACGCATACGCTACTTCCCAGGTAGGCACACACTGTACAATCTCACCATCCAGTCCTACCACAAAATTACTACTTGCTTTCGTAATATGACTGTCCTTCAGTCCATCAAAATAATTACGGTTATCCATTGCAGTAGATCCCGGATTAGCCGTATAGTGCACCACAATTCCCGTAATCTGGTCTGTCGCAGTGCCTGGTCTGGAATAAGGGTTCTCTGTAAGAAGTTCCACATCTATATCAGGCTTCACTGCTTCAATATCCTCTCCCGCATTTTCACTATAAGCTCTTTTGAATGGATTTACGCCTGTAACCCGCAGTACAACCAATGCCACGCAGAGGATGCCAAGTACTGCCATCCCCAGTTTCATATACTTTCTGAGACGGTTCTGCCTCTGTCTCGGGGTACGCTGACGTTTCTTATAACTTCTCTTTCGTCTCTTAAACTTCATGTTTCTTCTCCTGTATACTCATAGTAACACATGTTTCGAAACATTTTATAAATTACTGCTTATGATTTTCTTATCTTTTACGTTCTCTACATAGCACCACAAGCTGTTATCTTATAAAAAACGATACATCGATGATGTTTTTAAAACCTCACCTTTCAAAAGCACCGAGTTTGGAAATTCACTGTGATGAATGGCATCCGGATAATTCTGTGTCTCAAAACAGATGCCACTTCGCTTACCGTAGATTGCTCCCGCTTTTCCCTGCTCATCATTCAGGTAATTACCTGCATATACCTGCACTCCCGGACGATCTGTATAGACTTCCATCGTAATTCCACTCTCATTGCCGGTAAGTTCTACCGCTTTGCGAAAGCCGTCACCATTAATCGTCCAATTGTGATCATATCCATTGGCATCAACCAATGCTTTGTAATTTTCTTCAATATCTCGCCCAATCACTTTTTTTACACGAAAATCCATCGGAGTTCCTTCCACTGGAATGATTCTTCCAGTCGGAATGGATCCCTCGTCTGTTTCTGTATATCCATCCGCATTTACCAGAAGTTCATGTGCAAGAATCGTGCCTGACTCATGACCATTTAAATTAAAATATGCATGATTAGTCATATTCCAAACAGTGTCAGCATCACTCTCTGCGTAGTAAGAGATATAGAAACCATTATCCTCTTTCAGTTCATAAGTCACTCTCACGTTCATAGCTCCCGGATATCCCTGATCTCCATCTGGACTATACAGTTCAAAAACGACATGTCTGTCATCCGCTTCCAAGGTCTTCCAAATGCGTTTCTGGTACACATCAGGACCGCTATGAAGATTATCATTTCCCTTGTTTTTACTGAGATGATATACATTTCCATTTAATTCAAATTCTGCTCCACCGGTACGGTTTGCTACTCGACCTACGGTTGCGCCAATGGCTTCACC
>OLRT01001282.1_pt1 | contig 17645 bp, 17 predicted proteins | sample 1672021 | NCBI WGS metagenome assembly OLRT01 (sample SAMEA3136637, study PRJEB25190) | human gut metagenome | reverse complement strand
TTATTTTTTATATCAATTTTATCTATTCCATTATTTGTAGCAACCCAAATATTTTGATTTTCATCTTCAGCTAAAGAGCGTATAAACTGACTACTTAAGTCACTATCTTTATTGAAAATTCTATAGAATTCATCTTTCTTTTCATTATATATATTTAAACCATCTGATGTTCCAACTAAAACATCTCCAGACTTAGTTATCAATATATCTCCAATATTATAATGTGATAAGCTTTTTTCTTCATCATTCATATTATAGTTAGTTATTAAATCAGTTTTTGTATCTATTTTGCTTAATCCATTAGCTGTACCTACCCATATATTTCCTGAATTATCCTGCTTTATATCTACAATATAATTATTTGTAATACTATTTTCCAATTCTTCATCATGCTTGTATATTTTAAATTCATACCCATTGTATCTACATAATCCATCATTAATTCCTAACCATATATATCCTTGGTCATCTTGAATTATAGTTTCAACAGTTCCTTGTGAAAGGCCATCTTCACTAGTTATATTCTTGAAATTTATATTGTTATATGCTGATACATAAACTATATTTGTAGTTATTAGCAAAATAATCAATAATAACATATATATTATATATTTCTTATTCATTGTCTTCATATCTATCCCCTTACTAAAGTCGATTCTTGTATGCTTATGTCAAATTATAACATATATATTTATTACTTTCCATATTATGGTAAATAATATCTTTTGCAAATTTAAATACTAAAAAGCTCTGATAAAATATCAGAGCTTAATATTTATTGCCTTTTACTTTTAAATAGCATATATAAATTGTATATATTTATCATTATAATTAGTGCATTAGATATAACAACAGGGTAAGCTTTCACATTTAGACCATATATAACAAATAGTAAACATCCAATAGAGTTTATTATTCTTAACTTTACTATAGATGTCATTGTAAGTGATATTACTATAAATAAAGATGCCGAATATCCTACCCATTCAATAGGTGCAACATTGAACATGATTTATATCTCCTTTTATATCTTTTTACTTATTATTTGATATTTTTAGTTAATTTATAATATATATTATAAATAACCGTACATAAGCATATGAAAATTATATTACAAATTTTATATCTATTTTATATTGTATAAAAATAGGAGATAAGCTTATTTTCACACAAACTTATCTCCTATTTATTATTCACTAAATTTTTCTATTAATTCTTTTAATATATTTTCTATATCTCCACTATCATCAACTTCTCTTATTCTTGGATTAGATAATCCACCACCATGTTCAAAGTCTACAACAGAGATTACAATTTCTTCATCTTCCTCTTCAAAGTCAAATAATAATCCAATTAGATTATCAACATTTAAGCTCAATTCTCCTATATCTTTTATAGTGCTATTATCCTCATATATATCATCTAAATAATGATTAAGTATATATTTTTTTCCATCTATAAACTCTACTTTTTCTGCCCCCTCATATGTCTTGCCTATAGCAAAATGAAGTGCATACTCTCCATTTAGTAAAAGCTTTTTATAATCACTCGCATCTTCTAATTCTTCATAGTCTTCATCAAAAATAACTACATCCATATAATCTCTATCTATTAAACAAATTCTTGATACATAATTAGGGTATTCTGATAATAATTCTTCAACATTATCATTATAATAATTTATAAAATTTTCTAATTTAAATTCATCTGGATTAATTCTTATAGGCTCCATAATATATTTCCTCTCTTCATTAGCATTTTACAAAATAACTTATTTTTTGACAAACGATAAAATATACTATATCATAAACCAAGTCTTATTAACAATATAAAAAACAAAGGATGCTTAGTATAAAATTATAATTACAATAATTTAAAAGATTATCTAATTTAAACTTAGTTTACTTGCAGATATAAAAATAGCCTAAGATAAAATTTACCTTAGGCTATTTTTATATCTATAATTCTTGTCCATATACAGATATTTCTGATATGCATGTATCTTTATATACTCTACCATTAGTATATACTTCTTGGATAATGACTTTAACTGAATTTGTATTTATTCCACCAATATCTATAGTTTGGTACTCCATATTATTATCTTCTAGCTCATATACTTGTTGGCTCTTATCTGAAAACTCTATAATAACTTTTTTAACTCTATTATTTTTCATATATGTTTTTTGATTTTTACTAAATCCATTTATTATATCTATTTTATCAACTCTAAATGTATTATTACTTGAAAACTGTATAAATTGTCCTATTCCATCATCACTTACACCTTCTATCCAAGCAGTGGATGGATTATCATCAATAACATTTTCAACTTTATAATTCATAGACTTTTGAATTAAATGAGATGATGCATATACATTATCCCAAGTTATAAGATTTGATGTAACTTTATTATCAACTTGTATTGTATCATTTTCTGTTTTTTCTTTTATTTTTGCTCCCAAGGCCACTACACCTTTTATAATACCGCCTTCAGTATCTTCTTTATTAAACAATTCTTTTAATAATTTAATCGACTCTTCATATTTTTCATTTTCATAATACTCAGTAGCTAAAAGCAATTTATCTAACTGACCATTAAGATTTGAATATCCATCTATTTTGCTTCCTCCATTTTGTGATACATATACTAATAATCCCTTGGCTTGTTCAAACTCTTCTTTTGCTATTAAATCCTTACTAGATTTAACAGCATTTTCAAGCATTGCTATCTTATCATTACTACTGCATCCAGTTAGTAAAATTGTACTTGTAAGTATTATTATTGCTAATCTTTTCACAGGTGCCTCCTAATATTTGTTCTAACTATATATAATACCATTTTTACCATTTTAAGTTATTAATTTTTAGAAGTAAAATATATAAATATTTTAAGTCGATTTTATAAAATTTATATTATTTTTTTAACTTAGCTAAAGCTTGTGCAAATGGATTATTAAAATTCTCTACATCTTTATTTTGACTTTTTAAGTATTTATTTATGTCTTTTTTAGATGCTTTATTTTTATCTTCTTGTTTTCTCTTATTATATGCTGATAATTTTTCTCTATGTCCACAAGAACATATAAATGTTTTTGCTTCTCCTTCACCACGAAGCTCTAGTTTTTTATGACAAACAGGACACCTTGAGTTAGTTATTTGAGATACTGTTTTTCTAGTGTTACATTCCCTATCTTCACAAACTAACATCTTTCCTCTTTTTCCCTTAACTTCAAGCATATACTTACCACATTCAGGACATCTATTTTTAGTCAAATTATCATGTTTAAACTTACTATCACTATTTTTAATTTCTTTAACTATATCTTTTGAATAATCTTTCATTTCTTTTATAAATATATTTTTATTTAACTTTCCTTTAGATATATCTTGTAATTTCTTTTCCCAACTTGATGTAAGTTCTGGAGTTCTTAACTCTGTTGGTACAAGGTCTAATAATTGCTTTCCTTTAGAAGTTATTAATATATCTTTTCCTTTTTGCTCTATTAAAAATGAATTAAATAATTTTTCTATTATATCTGCCCTAGTTGCAACTGTCCCTAAATTATTTTTTTCCATAGCTGTTAAAAGAGTAGCTTCATTTAAATAAGTTGGAGGATTAGTTTTACCAACCTTTACTTTAATATCATCTATTTTTAATATAGAATTTTTACTTATATTCGGCATACTTTCATAAGTTTCTTCATCATCTAAATCTTTGTAAGTTTCCTTCCATCCTAAACTATTTATTTTATTCCCTTTAGCTACAAATATTTCACCTTCTACATTACCTTTAACTTTTGTCTCTGTATATTCAAAAGGTGGACATAATACACTTAAAAATCTTTTAACAACAAGATCAAAGATCTTTCTTTCCTTCTCACTTAAGTTACTTATAAATACTCTTTCTTCTGTAGGTATTATTGCATGATGGTCACTTACTTTTGAATCATCAACAAATGATTTATTTACTTTTATATTTGATTTAAGTAATTTATTACAAACTTTTGAATAATCACTTACATTTACTGCTTTTATTCTATCCTTTAATGTACCCACTATATCACTTGTTAAATATCTTGAATCTGTTCTTGGATATGTAAGTACTTTATGATGCTCATATAGTTTTTGCATTATTGATAATGTTTCCTTTGCTGAAAATCCATATATTTTATTTGCATCTCTTTGTAACTCAGTTAAATCATATAGTCCAGGTGAATATTTCTTTTTATCTACTTTATTAACTTCTACAATTTCTAAATCTTTATTCTTTATTTTATTATATATATTATCTATCTTATCTTTACTAAATGTTGATGTTAGATTTTTCTTATCTTGCCAAGTAAACTTTACTATTTCATTTGATATTTTAGTTTTCACTTCTAACGTATAGTATTCTCTTGGTGTAAAATTTCTTATTTCTTCTTCTCTTTTATGTATCATTGCAAGTGTTGGAGTTTGTACTCTTCCGCAAGAAAGTTGTGCATTAAACTTTGTTGTAAGAGCACGAGTTGCATTTATTCCAACAATCCAATCAGCTTCAGCTCTTGCTATTGCTGAGTTATATAAATTTTCATATTTTGATGCTTCTTTTAAATTTTTAAATCCATCTTTTATAGCCTTATCTGTACTTGATGATATCCAAAGGCGTTTTAATGGCTTATTTGTATTACACTTTTGTAATATCCATCTTGCAACTAATTCACCTTCACGCCCTGCATCTGTTGCTATTACTATTTTTCCTACATCATCTCTATTTATTTGAGATTTTACTATATTAAATTGCTTACTAGTTTTTTTTATTACTACAGTTTTTAGATGCTTTGGTAGTATTGGTAACTCATCTATATTCCATGCCTTATACTTTTGATCATAACTTTCTGGATCTGCCAATGTAACTAAGTGCCCTAATGCCCATGTTACTATATACTTACTTCCTTCTATATATCCATTTTTATCATTTTTACATTCTAATACTCTAGCTATATCTCTACCTACTGAAGGTTTCTCTGCTAATACTAATGTTTTTTTCATAAGTTTTCCTTCCTTAATCGCCATTTTGTTTTATAGTATATAGTATACCACTTGTATATAGTATATTTTAACTTTTTAATTTTTATAAACTATAAAATATATCTACATATAAAAAAGACTAACTTCTTCGAAAAAAGTTATCAGTAAACAATTAAATGTGTATTTTTCAATATTTATCAAATTTAATAATTTTATTTTGTCAGTTTATTGTCAGTACGCTTTAATTTTAAATAGTTATTAACATTTTATCCACAAAGTTATCAACACTCAATAAGACTATGTATTTTACCTAGTCTTAATTCATCATAAAAATTAATTTTTATATATAGACATGCATTTTTTTAATGTCCTATTTCATACGTATATATTAACTAGCAAATAAATTAGTATACGCTTCTAAACTTGTTTAGAAAATTTAGTTGCTGATTAGTTAATGGTTATATACAGTCATAGGCATACTCTATGTATTTAGAATATGCCTATTTTTATGTCTAAATAAAAAGAAGATTAGGCTATTTAACCTAATCTATAGTTACAGATATATTTAAGTCTTGATAGCTTCTAATTGACTTTTCGTATACTGTGACTCCGATTTTATTTGTTATTATTATTAAATCATCTTGTACTGTGTAGTTATAAGTTACTTCTTTGAACCTATCAACTGTAACTGTATTTTCTGTAATACTTTTAACTGTATATCCTTGTTCTTTGAATATATTTCTTATGGCTATTTCTATTCTACGCATCTTCACCATCCTAATATTTATTATGCAGGTAACTTACATACAAAGCTGGAATATCCAGTATATTCATTTTTTATTAAACATAGAGCATGATATCTTTCTAGCTCTGCTAAATCTGTTTCAGTATATCCATCCTTATCAAAATATCGCTTCAATTCATTATATACTTTTATATCTGTGCCCTGAATCAATAAGAAGGATGCACCAGATGCTAAAATACTTTTCTGCAAATTTTTAGTGCATTGGTCCAGATAATGAAGCGATAAAGTCGGAGTTAAATTAAACTTTCTACATTCTACTAATATATCTTCCATAAGCAACTGACAATGATAACTTTGATGTATTTCATTGATAAATAATTCTGTTTGAGTTTTAGTAGCCCCTTGTTCTTTAGCTATCCAAACCTTTTGTAAAAAGAATGTAGCTAATAAACTTCTCATAGTCTTAGAAAATCTTTTAGCTGGTATCTTGATTAATATAACTTTACCTTCATTTATAGCTTTTATAAAATCTACATTATTAGTACTTTCACTTATATAAGATAACTTAGTGTATATACTAGAACTTTTTAATTTACTTATTCTATCGAGTATTCCATCTATTTTACTATCTGCATTTTCAATATTTCCTTTTTTATCTCTTTTAGATAATTCTTCTAAGTCATCTATTTCATCCTGTAATAGCTCCTTTGCACTTGCTGGCAATAAAGATATGATATTATCCCTTTTAGTTGGATTTTTAAGCACATCAATTATATCTTTAAAACTAGAATATTGATTCACTCTAAAAACTATTGTTGCAGCTGCATTTAAATATCTTAACATCCTCGGAGTTAAAGTGCTATTAACATCATTGATAGTATCAAGCAACATATTATATTGTTGAGCTTTCTGCATACATATATCTATTTTATCTACTTCTCTATCACTATCACTATATTTGTACTCATCATAAGCAAAAGACTGTAATTGTTTAGGGTTAGCACAATTTATTTCTATTAGTCTATCAATTGGAGTTATAGCTTTTATATTATCTGCTAGTTGGCATTTATCAATATAATCTAATACTATAAGACCTCTGCCTACTTTTATAATATCTTTGGCCATATTAGTCATATAATAATCTTTACCTGCTCCCATAGGACCAAGCAAAACTCTACCTAATCTTTTCATTTGCTCATCTGTAGAATAATAAGTCATTTGTTTATCATCCTTATGTTTCACTTCACCTATTCTTACTTCTCCATCTTCTAAGCACTTTGGAGCTCTTAATTCTAAAAGTTTATTATGTTTAATATTTTTATGTTGTTCTATAATATCTTTCCCGGCCACATTAACAAACTTCCCAGATTCTAAAGTTGAGGTATAATTATATTTAACTTTTATATCATCTTTATAAATGTCTATATTTTTCTTAACTTCTTCCATTTCTAACTCATTATCACCGTTTAAACTAGTAAAAGTATTAAAAGTAGTAGTACAAAGTTGTTTTTCCCTCTCTTTTTCATCACTTTTAGCACAAATTATAGCTTGAGTTTTAATGATATCACTTTTAGCTTTTCTTTGGGTGCTAGAAGAAGTCGTTTTTTCAACAGGATTAATTATATTATGACTATTTTTAGGCGCGCTTAAAAAGGCATTTAAAAGACCGTTTATAAAGTCCACTAAAAATTTCAAGCTAATAACACCTAAATCAACTATATTTTTTGATTTTTTTAAATTTATTCCTTTTCTAAAATTATTAAGTGCTTCTTGAGAACTAATTTTAAAGTAATTTTGTTCTTTTTGGCTCATAGGTATAAAGTTATAAAATATACCAACAGCTTCATCATCCTGTAAAATTTCTAAAACTGATAAATTAGCATTTAATAAACTATTACTTCTCTTATCTACATTAAGACTTAATACATCATTTAATTTATAACTTAATTGATACTTAGTACAGTCATTAATATTTATTGGCAGAGCATTAACTTTTTTTATCTCAACATTCTTCCAGGTTTCACTAAGTTTAGTTTTAACTTGACTATAAAACACTGTAGGTACTATAAAATAAAATTCCGTACATCTTTTAGTAATATGAATATAATATGATAACTTTAATTTACTAGTAATGATAAGTTTCTTATTTTCGATTCTAATAAGCCTATCTAGTTTTTTATACATTGTATTAGCTAAAACTAATATTTTATCCGTATTGGTGTTTCTGCAACTTTTAGAAGGTATTACTTGAATATGAGTATATTCTGCTTTTTGAATTTCTATATACTTAGATAGTTTAATACTTTCTGTTTTCTTTTTTATCATACTCCAAACCACGCTTTCATAAATATTTCAATTACAATATATACAGCTGGACTTACAGTAGCAATTTTTTTACCTTTATCATATCCGAATATATAAAGAATAAGAGCAACTAATCCAACTAATAAGCATGCTTTAAAACTATATATATCAATAAAATTCACTATAGAATCTCCAATAGAATCTATAATTTCTAATATATAACTAAGCATAAAATCCCTCCTATAATGATCTTTCTAAGTCTCTTATTTCATATTCTAAATCTTCTTTTTTACACTTTAAATTATACGCATAATCGTCCCATCTTCTCTCTGATATACTATCTCCTTCTCTTTCTGCTCTATCAAGTTCATCACAAGCTTTATAATAATCATACTCTATACTTCTTAAATCTCTTTCTAAATCTCTTATTTTATCTTTTATAGAATCCTTATTATCATTACTTCCAAAACTAAACCAACTCATACTTAAATCCCCCTTTACATTTTTATCATGTCAAATAATTTTGGATAGAACTGTATAAATATATAGCATAGCCAGTATTGCATTCCAGCTACACTTGCCTGCTTAAAATTTGCACCTGATAACATTTCTTCAACTAATTTTTTAAGTCCCATACCTAAACATCCCCATTTAGCAAAGTCTTTTAATAATTCTATTAATTGATTAAATGTAGCATCTAAAGAAGTCCCTACTTCATTAGCAAATACAAAATTTATATTAAAATGCAACAATAAAGCTGTTACTAAAATCAATCTAGTATACATAATTTTATTATTTTGTATATGTGATATTATTCTATTAACTAATGTAATATCTTCACTTGTATATTGAGTTCTAAAATCGTAAAAACTATAAGTTCTAATTCTTTTATTTAGCATGTATAATCCCCCTTTATTTTGGTAATCCTAATCTTATAATATTTATCGGAGGTAATTCTAATGGATGCTTTAGTATTTGTTGTATCTGGTATCTTAGGTACTATAATTGAAAACTTTTTATTCTAATAGTTAATCTTTGATATGTTTTAATTTATCGGTAGTTTATGTACTGAATGTACTTGATATGAAATTTTATGAAATTTATTGAAGGGTTCTAAGATTTTTTATCGAATAGTATATACGAATTAATTTTTTATTAATTCGCTGAGTTTTGAGCTGTATGGTGGTCCAGACCTGCAGCTCTTTTAATTTTCTTCTAACTCTTTTTTCATCTCTTTTCTTAAAAGAGATTTAATATAAGCACTTTTATTTCCTCCAACGTCTCTTACTTTTTCTAATACCCAGTTGTATAACAATTTATCTTCTATATCTGTTGTCTTAAAAGATACTTGAATAATTTTAGGTTTATATTCTTCTTTCATTTTTGTCTCCCTTCTGTAGTCTTAATTAATCTTATGTAAGAATGTAGAAAAAGTTTCCTATTTTATTAAATAATTTTCTAGATTTTTTTATAACCTTCTAGAAGGTATTAAGTATTCATATTTTGGAAATAAACTTTATGAGGTGATATTATGAATTTAAATTATTTAGGATATGGATTATTAATAGGTCCTGCTATATGTGTTATAGGAGGCATAGTTTGGTGTTGTTTAGTAATGAATGATTATATATAAAAAGTAGCAGGAATTAACCTACTACTTTTTATATTATTTAACACATATGTTACAAGAATCTGATTTCCCTTGTGCTTTTGCTTGCGCTAAAGTTACTGCATTTATAACCTTACTTCTTTTTAAAGCTGTACAACTCTTAGTTTTATGATAAGATTTACCACTTGGTGTTACATATACTGTCGAGCTATTTGTTAATCCATTTTCTCCGCTATTTGTTGGTGGGTTTGGCGTTGGATTAGTTGTTGGCGGTGTTACAGGTTCTGTAGGCACTGGTGGTTCTGGCATTACTGGATTAGGATTAGCTATAACTCTTCCTAATGTAACTACTGCTTCTGCTCTAGTTATATTATTCTTAGGTTTAAAAGTATTAGTATCACTATATCCATTCATATATCCAGCTTCTAATATTGCTTCTACTTCATTTATTGCCCAGTTTGCAGTTTGAGAACCGTCATTATATCCATTTATTTTATTATGATGTGTATCTGATATTTTCTTATAATTAGCTATCATTTTAGCTGCTGCTTCTCTTGTTATCGGTGCATCTGGTTCAAAAGTTGTAGATGATGTTCCTTGACATACTCCATTCGTAACTGCTATATCTATTTCATCTTTAGCCCAATGCCATACTGTATCATCGAATACTTTTCCACTTTTAGTCGTTAATCCAAATACTTTATTTAATATTTTTACAAACTCTGATCTCTTTATACTAGCTTGTGGTTTAAATGTTCCATCAGGATACCCATTTAAATATCCTTTACTTATAAAATCTTTTATTTGACTCTCTGCCCAATGTCCAGTTATATCGCTAGGCATTCCTGATGTATCTACGTTATTACCATTTATAGTTGCAGTGTTTCCATCTGTTTTTATAACTATATCTCCTAATTGATCTGTTCTATATACTTTAGATCCTATAGCATTATATCTATTTAATGCATCTGCAGTTGGATGACCATAACTATTATTAGCTCCAACGCTTACTATTGCATATTCTGGCTTAGCTTTTGCTAAAAATTCCTCTGTACTAGATCCTTTTGAACCATGATGTGGAACAGACATAAAGTCAACATCTGTAACTAGATTCTGAGCAACCATATCTTTTTCTGCATCTGCTTCTATATCTCCAGTAAACATAAAATTAACGTCTTTATATTCTAAGTATGTAACAACACTATCATCATTATTATCGCTATAATCTACAGAAGGCTGTATAAACTTCATTGTAGCCCCACCAATATTAAATGTAGTGCCTGGTGTACTATCTTTTATATTGCATCCTTCTGCATCTGCTAAACTTAATACATTTTGCCATGTTTTTGTATCATGCGGTGCATCTTTAGGATATATAAAGTTTTTAACATTTAATTGCTTAAAAACTTCTGACACTCCTCCTATATGATCTGCATCTGGATGAGTAGCTATAAGATATTCTATATCTATATTTTTTTCTTGCTCTTTCAGATAATTCACTACTGTACTTCCGTAATTGCTTTTTCCTGCATCAATTAATACGTCAGAACCATCTGGTAACTCTATATATATAGATTCACCTTGTCCTACATCAATATGATGCACTTCTAATTGTTGTGAATTAGCATTAGATATAAACATACTTGATGTTACTAATCCTAATGCTATTACACTAGATAAAAATTTTTGTTTAAATTTCATAGTATTTCCCCCTTAATGTATATTTCAAAGAGTATTATACAACATAATCTATGTAAAATTTTGTAGAGTTTTGTATTTAAACATAAAAAAAGAGCTAGAGTATATAACCCTAGTCTTTTTTGTGTTGATATTATGCAATTCGGCTATTAGTTACCACCTGCACTAGTTAAAGAATCCCTTATTTGTGTTCTAGTGCTAACACGACGAGTTGTTGTTTATATTATACACTATTTCTTTAAAATAGATATTATTTTTATAGATTATATTAACTCTAAATAATCTGTACTTACATATCCAAGTCCTTTATTTCCTTTGTAACCTTCAATAGATACCCAACCATTTAGGCAATAGTTAAGTTTTACTGTATCACCTTTATTTAATTTTCCTATTACATTATATTGAGTTCCTCGGTCATATCGAACATTTAAAACAGATGCCGTTACTATAGCTTTTCTTCCTACATAACTTCCGTTTTTGAATCCTTCTGATTCAGCTTCATACGAAGAGGATATATCTTGATTTAAGATACCTTCTGCTATTTTTCTTGCAATTAAATCTTTCTCATGAGCTTCATCTCCTCTTTGATAATCTTCTTTACTATCACAGAAGAAACACTCAACAAGAATAGATACAGGATCAGTTTGAGTTAATATGTATAAATCATTTCTATATTTAATTCCTCTATCTGTAAATATATCATCTAATTTATCATTAACTCTTTGTGCATATTCCTTCCCTTTATTAGAGTAATATAGCACTTCTGTACCTTTAGCTGTTCCATTATAGGCATTTAGATGAAGTTCTACAATTAAATCGTAGCCTTTACCATTTATTTTGCCTAGCTTATAAGTTTTTTCTTGATATGCTTTTGTGAATTCTCTTTCAGGACATATAATAACATCTACTTGGTGACCTTTAGATTTTAAATATTTTTGAACTATAGGTGCAAGTTCTTTACAGTATGAATATTCCAAAACTTCCCCTTTAGCACTTGTGCAAGTTCCATTTTTTAATATACTATGACCTACAATTATTGCAACTTTCATATTATACACCCACCTTATCTAATACTTTATCTAATTTAGTTTCTATTCTTTCTGTACTTTCTTCTACATTTTCAACCCTTACAGTTAAACTTGTTATACTTTCAGCGTATGTTTTTGAAGTTTCAGTAAAAGTTTCAACTGATTTTCTAAATAATTCTCTATCTTCTTTTTGATTTTCAATACTAATTTTTCGTTCTTCTGCTCTTTCTTTCATAAATGTTGTAAATAAATATCCCCCAATTAATCCAACTATTCCAAGTCCTGCAAATTCAGTTATCATTTGTTCCAATCAATACACCACCTTTTTCATAAAAATAGCTAGATGAAATTAATCACCTAGCTTTAAATATTTTTATTTCTTCTTTTAATTTGTATCCTCCGTGGTCTGCTCCTAATGCTATCATTCGTATCACTCCTTACTTTTTTATATATTGTATAATTTTAAATTTGTTTCCAAATTTTTTCTTTGTTCACTATATCATATTTTGTTGGTGATTACAATATTTTAGACAAAAAAATGTCCTTTTGATGACGATTCTGTTTGGGACATCGTCTTTAAAAAGGACATTTTTTTATTTAATTGCTTCTTGTGCATATTTATTATTAACAATTTTATCATAAGGAGCCTTAACCTTAAGTTCTCCTGCTAAACTCATAACTTCTTGCAACTTATCAAAACTCTCTTGTTTTAAAACTGGTATCTCATTCCAAGCATCAATATCTTTATAACTTTGAATTGCGGTTGTTAAAAGTTTAATATCCGTGTCTGGGAAGAAATTTTTGATTGATTCCGCTATTTCTTTTGCAGTATGCTCTTTAACCCATTTTTGTCCTTTGTAAATTGCATTTGTAAAGTTTTGAATTGTAGTTTGATTATTTTCAATATAACTCTTCTTTGCAAAATATGCTGTATATGGTATTTCTCCCGCTTCTTTTCCAACTGATGCTACAATATGACCTTTGCCTAATTTTTCTATGTTAGATGCAGTTGGTTCAAAAAGTGTTACATAGTCAGCACTTCCTGATGTAAAAGCACTTGCCATCAAATCGAATTTTATACTATCATCTAGTGTTAAATCTTTTCCAGGTGTTAGTCCTTTTTGTTTGATTACATACTCTAATGTCATATAAGGAACTCCACCTTTTCTGCCTGGTATTACTGTTTTTCCTTTTAACATATTCCAATCAAAGTTATCAATTTTTTCTTTTGATACTAAAAATGATCCATCTCTTTTTGTTAGTTGTGCAAATACTTGTGTATAATCTTCTTTTCCTTCATTATATACATATATTGATGCTTCTGGTCCTGCAAATCCAATTTGAGATTCACCTGATAGTACTGATGTCATTACTGCATCTGCTCCTTGCCCTGTTGTTAAGTCTATTTCTATGTTGTAGTCTTTAAAATATCCGTTGTTTATTGCTACATATTGTGGTGCGTAAAATACTGAACGCGTTACTTCATTCATTTTTATTACTGTTGAATTACTGTCTGTTTTGTTATTATTTTTTTGATATATTGCTATTCCTGCAATTATTGCAATTATTAAAAATATAACAATTAACATTATTATTTTTCTTTTCACAATAGTCCTCCTAGAATATTATTTTCGGATAAATTTTTCAAGCAATAAAACTCCTCCATACATAACACCTGCTACAATTCCTAGAATAATAACACTTGTCATAACCACATTCTGTGCAGAAGTAAGTGCTGCAGTTTTATTGCTTTCTTCCAGTTCTGCTTTGATTGATGCTTCATATTCATCTACTGTTTTATAGGAAGTATTATTGGCAACAAGTTCATCGTTGTACTCTGGTTCAACCGGAATCTTAATGTAGTTTACAGTCGTCTTAAATACTGCATCCTTTCCATTCAGTTCTGTGTTTGTTGTACTGTAATCCTCCGGGAATGTTACATTTACATCAAATGTATCTCCGGCTTTATGACCTACGATCTGATCTTCAAAATCATCAATAAAAGATTTGCTTCCCAATGTCAGATCATAACCATTTCCATCAGAATTACCACCTTCAAATTCCTTACCATCTACAGTTCCGACAAAGTCGATATTTACAATATCACCCATCTTTGCTGCACTTGTCTTATCTTCATTATAAGTAGTGCAGGATGAAATAAAAGAATCTACCTTGCTCTGAATATCATCTGCAGTTACCGCTTCCGGTGCATATTCATATTCAATTCCTTTGTACTCTCCAAGCGTAACGCCATCTGCATATTTCTCGATATACTCATCGATCGTCAAATCTTCTGCTGCCTCTGTGCTGCTGTCTGATGAAGTCGCATCCGTTTGCGTTGCATTGTCAAGCTTACCGGTTGTATTCTTTTTATCGCCGCATCCCACAGCCATAGATAATGTCATTGCCATTGCAAGAGCAACCGCAAGTCCCTTTTTCAATTTCCTCATTGTACTTACCTCTATATTATTATAAAATTAGGTATCACCTATCATAGCTTTATATCACATTTCCCATTAAAAATAAAGCTATTTTAAGTAATTCATAGAAATGTCACAAACTATGCAACGTTATTGTTAAATGCCTGATTGTTCGCAATATTTCGACAGCATCCATACTTTCAGATACAATTTCCGACAATTTCACATAATGTCAATCGCCTCTCGAACAGCAAATCACATTTTCCCATGCAACACAATATCTAGTATTATTTCTTTGATTTTTTCTCAATATTTTGTACTGATTGATATAGACAAACCAAAATGGTGATGCTATAATGTGTAACTGTCGGGGACATAGAGTTACAAAATATTCCAAACGATTTTTTAGTCTCACAGATTTTAAATCGTTCATTTTTTTGTCTTTTTTTCACACACGACGCAATATGTTGGGGTTTGAGAAAATATTGCACTCAATATCTAGATAATCAATTTTGAAGGAGAATGTAAAAATGCAGGTAATCAAAAGAGACGGTCGAGCCGTATCCTATGATCGCAGCAAGATTATCGTTGCCATCCAGAAGGCAAATGCCGAAGTCGAAGACTGCGAAAAAATTTCTGAAGAAAAAATAGAAGAGATCATAGACGGTATCGAAGCAAAAAACAGAAAAAGAATGCTGGTCGAGGACATCCAGGATATCATCGAGCAGAAGATTATGGCAGAAGGGAAATTCGTCCTTGCCAAAACTTACATTATATATAGATACAGCCGTGAACTGATCCGTAAAGCAAATACAACTGACGATTCCATTCTCAGCTTGATCCAGAACAGAAACAAAGATGTTATGGAAGAGAATTCAAATAAAAACGCAACTGTTGCTTCCACTCAGCGAGATTTGATCGCCGGTGAGGTTTCAAAGGATCTCACCAAACGACTTCTGCTGCCTGAAAAGATTTCAAAAGCACATGAAGAAGGTGCGATCCATTTCCACGATGCTGATTATTTCTTACAGCCGATCTTCAACTGTTGTCTGATCAACATCGGAGATATGCTTGACAATGGCACCGTCATGAACGGCAAACTGATCGAGAGCCCTAAGAGTTTTCAGGTTGCGTGTACGATTGTTACACAGATCATTGCCGCCGTTGCCTCCAGCCAGTATGGTGGTCAGTCCGTTGATATCCGTCACCTTGGAAAATATCTGCGTAAGAGTTACAATAAGTACAAAGCGTTATATCAGGAAGAATTTGGCGAGCGATTAGATGCTGATACATTAGAGGAGCTGGTAAAAGAAAGACTGAACGACGAGCTCCGTTCCGGTGTTCAGACAATCCAGTACCAGATCAACACTCTGATGACTACAAATGGTCAGTCTCCATTTGTTACCTTATTCCTGAATCTCGATCCAAATGATGAATACATTGAAGAGAATGCCATGATCGTAGAAGAAATCCTCCGTCAGCGTTTAGAGGGTATTAAAAACGAAGTTGGTGTCTATGTAACACCTGCATTTCCAAAGCTGATCTACGTTCTGGATGAGCACAACTGCTTAAAGGGCGGCAAATATGATTACATCACCCGTCTTGCGATCAAGTGCTCCGCAAAGAGAATGTATCCGGATTACATCTCCGCTAAGAAGATGCGTGAGAACTATGAAGGTAATGTCTTCTCCTGTATGGGATGCCGTTCTTTCCTCTCTCCTTGGAAGGATGAAAATGGCAACTATAAGTGGGAAGGTCGTTTCAATCAGGGTGTTGTCAGCCTGAATCTTCCTCAGATCGGTATTCTGGCAAAGGGTGATGAAGATAAATTCTGGTCACTCCTAGATGAACGGCTTCAGTTATGTTACGATGCACTGATGTGCCGTCACAGAGCACTGGAAGGCGTAACTTCAGATGTCAGCCCAATTCACTGGCAGTATGGCGCGATCGCAAGATTAAAGCCGGGTGAGACAATCGATAAACTGCTCCCTAATGGCTATTCTACTCTGTCGCTTGGATACATCGGATTGTATGAAACTTCTATCCTGATGAAGGGTGTCAGCCATACAGATCCGGTTGGTGAAGAATTTGCATTAAAGGTTATGAACAGAATGCGTGCAGCCTGTGATAAATGGAAGGCTGATACCGGACTTGGCTTCGGCTTATATGGAACACCAGCCGAAAGCTTATGTTATAGATTTGCACGCATTGATAAAGAACGTTTCGGTACGATCAAGGATGTTACTGATAAGGGCTACTACACAAACTCCTACCATGTTGATGTCCGTGAGAAGATCGATGCATTCAGCAAGTTCAGATTTGAGAGTCAGTTCCAGACGATCTCATCCGGTGGTGCGATCTCCTATGTCGAGATACCAAATATGCGTAACAATCTGGATGCTCTCGCAGAAGTGGTCCGCTACATTTATGAGAATATCCAGTACGCTGAGTTCAATACAAAATCAGACTACTGTCATGTATGTGGATATGACGGTGAGATCATCATCAATGCAGATGGCGAATGGGAATGTCCTCAGTGTGGCAACAAAGACCACGCAAAGATGAACGTTACAAGAAGAACCTGTGGTTATCTCGGTGAAAACTTCTGGAACGTAGGCAAGACCAAAGAAATGGCTTCCAGAGTATTACACCTGTAGGATTCAGGTCTGATGCATGTGGTTCATCCGTACCACAAACAGAATAATATATACCACATACGATCAGAATATACCGGAATTTTTATAAAAACACTTGCTATATTGAAAAAATTGGTTTATATTAAAGCTATGCATAAAGTATTTACTTGTATGAACAGTTTACATCCGATT
>OLRT01001268.1_pt1 | contig 17861 bp, 15 predicted proteins | sample 1672021 | NCBI WGS metagenome assembly OLRT01 (sample SAMEA3136637, study PRJEB25190) | human gut metagenome | reverse complement strand
CACACGGGAACTGCAGGCAGCGCAGCTCATCCCGGTGACGTTGTATTGTTCCATTATGAATTCTCCTTTCTATTGCTCATTTCTGCTGTATCCTGGTCTGGGAACAACAGAGATGTCAGTTGTTTCATCTGGATATTTATTTCATCAGTTTCTGAAGGGTTGCTACCAGTTCGTCAATGGTTTCATCTTTACCCTGACGGATATCTCTTGCCACGCAGTTGTGAATATGGTTGGAGAGAAGTTCCCGGTTAAAGGCATTGACCGCAGCGTTGACGGCGGCAGACTGAATGAGGATATCGTTGCAGTAGGCATTGTTTTCCAGCATTCCTATGATTCCCCGAATCTGACCTTCGATACGCTTCAGACGGTTGATGAGTTTCTTGCGTTCTGCTTCGGTGCGGTCGGTGTGTTTGGTACTTGGTGTGCCGCAACAGCAGGAACAGGCTTCCTGAGTAGTTTCTTTATTTTCTTCCATAAGGATTCCTTTCTGTGTGAGATGCCTGGGTATGGGTTGCTGATAAGTTATGAGAAATACCCTATAGGGGTATCTATATGAGCAAAAATATATACCCTGCCCGGGTATTTGTCAAGAGGTAAATCCTGAAAGTTTGTGATTTTTAGGGTTAAAAATAAAAATCGGAGTGTAATTTATTGAATTAGCCAGAAGGATGGCAGCTATCTCAGGCATCTGTGAGGAGAACGGGCTTCGGAATTAAAAATACTAAGATTCGATCAATCTGTTAAGGGCATTCATAAAAATCATAAACTCGCTTCGCTCAGACAGTATGATTTTTATTCATAACACAGATTTCTCTCATCAAGTATTTTGAGTAATTCCTGCAGAGTGTTCTCTCACAGAAGTCCTGAGCAGTGACCATTTTCTTGCTCAACTATGTCGGTTTTAAATTTTCGATTTGTTTCCCTTCCATCATCCCATCTTCTTTCGTGTGGGGGATTGCCAGCAGGTCTGCGACCTGCGGTCCAGTGCGGCAGCCTTGTCTGAAAGCACTGAAGAAATAACAATGAGAAGGAATACAGGCTGTTAATTCTTGTAATATCAGCAGCGAAATGCAAAAAACAGCACTTGTACAGTGTGCTTGAAGGAATTTGTAGAAGTACCTGGTGGATAGGTTTTTGCGTTATCAGAGAAAATGGATTGTCTGAGCGAAGCGAGTTTGACATTTTCTCTGATGGTTTTAGTAAAGTTCTATGCACCCTGGTATTTCTGAATTCCTGATTTACACTGTACAAGTGCTGTTTTCTTGTATGTATGCTGCGTGAATTAAAAAATTATTCGCTGAATATCAGATTCTCTTATTATTGATTCACCTTTCAGATTCCTATTATTTTGTGGCTGAGGAGGAAGGATACCAATGCGGTGAGTGCTTCTGCCACCCAGAAGGCATTCCATACGCCTACAGCACCGAAAGGCCGGCTGAGGATAAATGCTGCGGGAAGGATGATCAGCAGATATCTGCAGAGGGATACAACCAGTGAGGCAGTACCTTTACCCAGTCCTTCCAGTGCACCGCAGGAAGTGACGGAAACAGAGGATATCAGGAAACCTGCACAGATGATACGGAGAGCTGTTTTTCCGGCAGAAATGGTTTCCGGATTGGTGGTAAACATACCGATAAGCTGACCTGGAACAGTAAGACAGATGATGGTTCCAACTAACATGATCACGCCACTCATACCCAGTGTTACCATATAGATCCTGCGTACACGTTTATGTTTTCCTGCGCCGTAATTGTATCCGATAACCGGCCGCATTCCCTGTACAATACCGCTGGCGGGAAGATACAGGAATGTCTGCAATTTATAGTAGATTCCAAGGATTACCACATAGCTCTGTGAGTAGGCAGAAAGTAGCCCGTTCAGTGCCGATACCAGTACAGATGGAAGCGCCAGGTTCAATGCTCCCGGGATACCCACAGAATACAGTCTTCCAGCCAGTTTGGGATCAAAGTGAAAATCCTGTTTATGGATCTTTACAGGAATGGGGTGAATTTTATAAACAATCAGGTAGAAAATTAAATTTAATACCTGTCCAAGACCGGTAGCAAGAGCAGCACCTTCGATTCCCATGGCGGGGAAAGGACCAATACCGAAAATAAGCAGAGGATCCAGAAGAATGTTGGAAATACAGCCTGCCATCAGTCCGATCATGGTGACTTTCATCTGCCCTACACCCTGAAAGATTTTTTCATAGGCAAGATTCAAAGTGGTGACAATGGCAAAAAGAAAGACGATAGTGGAATAGCGGCAGCCCAGCTGGATTACATTGGAAACGGATGTAAACAGTCCAAGAAATCCAGGCATGATCAGGATGCATCCGACTGTCAGCAGTACTCCATGAAGGGCAGATAACATAAGTCCATGTGCAGCTGCTTTGTTGGCATTGCCGGGGTGACCGGCACCCAGAGAAATGGAAATTTGAGAACTGATACCGATGCCAAAACCGATGGCAGCTGCATTGTTAAAGTTCTGTACAGGAAACACAAGGGACAAAGCGGTCATGGCATCTTCGCTGATCTGTGCCACAAAGAAACTATCCACAATATTATACAGTGAGTTTACCAGCATGGAGATGACCATAGGAAGTGCCATAGAAAGCAATAATGGAAAAACGGGCTTTTCTTTCATAAAAGACTGGTTCATAATTGATTCCTCCTTTTCGCAAAAAATGCAAAATAAAAACCACACAACTACCGTAATGGTAATTGTGTGGCGAAAAATAGACTGGCTAGAAAAATCCACACTTTGTTTTGGAAATAATAAGTCATACCGGATGACAACGGAATTGTAGCATGAAGAGAAGCGTGTCGTCAAGAATAAATGCTATTATTATAGGAAATATAAAAACAGTCGTTGCTGTGAACAGTAACAAACAGTCAACGGAGCCGGGAAATATTGCGGGAATACAGGGGCTATGGTATCATTGTTTCAGCAAACAGAAACGTATAATTCAGTGTTAAAGGACGGAGAAATAAGAAAGTGAAAACAGTATTGACTTTGCAGATCACATTGTTTCTGCTGATCGCAGTGGGATTTGTAGTAAAAAAAATGCACATTGTCGGATACCAGGGTCAGAAGAACCTGAATGATCTGGTAATCTATGTGATTCTTCCATGTAATATCATTCATGCATTTACAGAAGGAACTGCAGATGGTTCGGTATTTGTACAGTATCTGGAGATATTGCTTATATCTATAGGTATTCAGATTTTCTGTGTGATTTATGGAAAGGTTATTTTCCGAAAGGAATCGAAGGATCGGTATAAATGCCTGAGATATGGAACTATATGCTCTAACGCAGGATTTCTTGGAAATCCTGTCACAGAGGGGATTTATGGTGCAGAGGGGCTGGTGCTTACCAGTTTTTATCTGATTCCTCAGAGAATCATGATGTGGTCCTCCGGTCTTTCTGTTTTTACAGAGACCAGTAACAGAATGAAAACTCTGAAAAAAGTTGTGACGCATCCCTGTATCATTGCCTGTGTACTGGGTGTGTTGATGATGATCACCAACTGGAGACTGCCGGCAGGAATCGGTGGTGCAGTAAATGCCTTATCCAACTGCAACACAGCCATGTCCATGATGGTTATCGGGATGATCCTTGCAGACATTAACCTGAAGGAATTCTGGGACTGGACAGTAGTGAAATATACAGTACACAGACTGGTAGTGATCCCGGCACTGGTCTACATTGTGCTCAGATTAATTCCTGTTCATTTTGATCCCATGGTAATGGGAATCAGTGTACTTCTGGCAGGAATGCCTGCCGGAGCTACCACCAGTATTCTTGCGGAAAAATATGAATCAGATCCGGCGTTTGCAACAAAAATGGTTATTTTTTCTACTTTATTATCTTTGCCGACAATCTGTCTGTGGAGTGTTTTTCTTCGGTAAAAAAAGAAATCCATATATAAAAACTATCCCCCCAGGAGGCTTGTGGGCGGGATAGTTTTTTTATACAATACAAAGAGCAGAATTGTGGGAGTGTATTGCACGAAACAATTTGCAGGTACTATACCATAAAACTACATAAAGCGAGAACAACTAACTATGAACGATCTGAAAAATGAAATTTATGACTACTGGACTAACAGAGCCAGAGGATATTCTGAATATAATCAGCAGGAAATGGCAGATGCCAGAAGAACCATGTGGAGGGATAAGCTCCTTTGCCTTCTGGATGGGCAGTTCCCGGAGAAAAACCCTCAGGAGATCCAGATTCTTGATGTGGGAACCGGTCCTGGATTTTTTGCCATATTGCTCACAGAAGCAGGATACAAAGTGACTGCTGTAGACTATACCGAAGAAATGCTGAAAGAAGCACAGCAGAACGCCGGTCCATTGGCAGAGTCTATTGTGTGGAAAAGAGGCGATGCTCAGGATCTTGATGTGGAAAGTGACAGTTTTGATGTTATTGTTACCAGAAACGTCACCTGGAATCTTCCGAACCCTGCAAAAGCATACCAGGAATGGCAACGGGTTCTGAAAAAAGGCGGCGTCCTTTATAATTTTGATGCAGACTGGTACGGTCATCTTTTTGATGAAGAGAAGAGAAAAAGTTATGAAAAAGACCGTCAGCATACAGAAGATGAGAACGTAGAGGACTATTATAAAGGAACGGACATTGAAAAAATGGAAGAGATCGCAAGACAGGTTCCGTTAAGTCAGCTGAAACGTCCGGAGTGGGACATGGAAGCTATGAAAAATGCAGGATTCCAGAATATTGTCTGCGATCAGCAGGTATGGAAAGAAGTCTGGACAGAAGAAGAAATCCTGAATAACAGCGCTTCCCCGATCTTCCTGCTGGAAGGTCATAAATAGAAAAAAGTATCCCGCGAGGGTGTTGAATAGTTACGAAAACAGTTACTATGCGAAGATTTACAGTAACAGAAAAGAGACAGAACATGGTAGAAAAAAGAGAGAATTTTATCCTTAATAATGCAGAAGTGGAGCCAGGCACCACCTGGAATGGTGAACTGGAGTTAAGTGAAGGACAGATTTGTCTTCCGGCGACCATTCTTCATGGCAAAAAGAAAGGAAAAACAGTACTGATCACAGCAGGAGTTCATGCCGGTGAATATGTAGGAATTCAGGCAGCAATAGAACTTTCCCGGAAATTAAAGATTGAGAAAGTTGCAGGAACAGTGATCCTTGTAAAAGTAGTCAATCGTCCTGCTTTTGAAAAAAGAAAAGGAAGTATGGGACTTACCGACGAGAAAAATCTGAATAGAGTGTTCCCTGGACGCCCGGATGGAACAGAGATGGAGCGTTTGGCATGGGCAGTTTCCCGGGAACTGCAGACTGTAGCAGATTACTATATTGATCTTCACAGTGGAGATGATTATGAGACTCTGACACCATATGTTTATTATGCAGGGGTTGCGTCGGAAGAAACTGTGGCAGAATCCCGAAGAATGGCAGAACAGGTGGATGTACCTTATATGGTAAAATCCAATGTAGCATCCGGCGGTTCCTATAACTACGCAGCTTCTCAGGGAATCCCAAGTATTCTTATTGAAAGAGGCGGAATGGGTGAATGGACTTACGAGGAGGCACGTTCCACAAGAAGAGATGTGCGAAATATTCTCTGTCATCTGGGAATTTATCTGGGACAGAAGGATTTTCGTACCTATTATCCTCTGGATGTGACAGATCTCTGCTATCAGGCAGCAGAAGAAAACGGTCTCTGGTATCCCTTCAAAAAAGCCGGAGATGTATTCAAAAAGGGTGACATTCTTGGTGAAGTAAGAGATTACGAAGGTAACATGAAAGAAATGAGTATTGCGGAATATGACGGAGTGATCCTCTATCAGTGCAGTACTCTGCAGGTTCTGCAAAACGGACCGATGATTACTTATGGAAGGATCATCAGCCCTTATGATGAACGTAAAGAAAGAATCGTCAATTACTGGGAAAAACGAAGCGACAGTTTTCTGGAGCAGAGACGTCAGGAACTTCACAGCACCATGGCTGAGAGATGGCTGAAAGAGATCCGCAGACAGCTTCCGGAAGGTAAAAATCTCCGTATTCTTGATGTAGGATGCGGTGCAGGATTTTTCACTGTGCTTCTTTCAAAAGAAGGACATCAGGTAACTGGTATAGACCTGACACCGGATATGATCAAAAATGCCCGGCTTCTTGCAGAAGAGGAGAATGCAGACTGTCAGTTCCAGGTAATGGATGCAGAAAATCCGGATTTCCCTGATGAAACTTTTGATGTGATCATTTCCAGGAATCTTACCTGGACCCTGCCTCATGTAAGTCATGCTTATAAAGAATGGATACGTGTCCTGAAAAAAGGCGGTGTCCTTCTGAATTTTGATGCCAACTACGGAAAAGCTGATTTTTCCAATGTGAGCGATCTTCCGGAAACTCATGCTCATCATACTGTTGGAGACGAAATGATGAGAGAATGTGAAGAGATCAAACGTCAGCTTCCTATCAGTTCCTACAGTCGTCCGGCGTGGGATCTGGAGACTCTGGGAGCAATGAATCTGGAAGAATTTCAGGTTGACCTTGGTATCAGCAGCAGAATTTATCTGGAAAAAGATGCGTTCTATAATCCGACTCCGATGTTTATGCTGCGAACCAGAAAATAAACTGCAGGGACAGCAGTAACAACAGCGGAGAAAATATGGATTTAAAACAGTTACAGTATTTTGTGGCATGTGCACAGACAAGATCTTTCAGTGATGCGGCAAAGATCCTGTATTCCACACAGCCCAGCGTCAGTAAAGTGATCAAATCTCTGGAAGATACGCTGGGAATACAGCTTTTTGAGCGACTTCCCAGAGGAATATGTCTGACGGTACAGGGACAGGAAGTCTATCATTATGCCTGTAAGATCACGAATCAGATTGATGTGTTGGAAAATATGGTTTCCAGAGGAATGACAAAATGGATTCGGATATCTATGAATCCCAGTTCCTGGTTTGCCAATCAGTTTGTGGATTTTTATAATGAGACTTATGACAAAAACTATCATTTTCAGCTGACCACAGCCGGTGTCCGCAGCGTTATGGAGAGAGTGCGGGACTACATGGATGATATCGGTTTTGTATATATCCTCAGTCATCAGAAAGAGAATTTTCTTTATGAACTGGCCAAAAATAAATTGCAGTTTGTTGCTCTTTATGAGACAGATGTGGTATTTTATCCTGGAAGGCTGACAGAACTTTATAATACAGATAAAGAGCAGGTGTCTCTGGAAAATCTGGAGGGAACCCGTTTTATACAGAATTATCAGGATGAATTTTTTGATATTGGTTCTGTACAGGAAGATTCTTTTCAGTGGAAGGACCTGGATATTTCTGTGCTTACCAACAGTGACTATATTATGGAAAAAATGCTGAAAAACAGCCGGGTTTCCAATGTAAGCGGCAGTTATCTCTCCGAAAACAAGGAGGGCACTACACCGGGAATTCCTCTGGATATGAACGAGAATAAAGTTATTTTCGGGTACATTACCCACAAAGGTGAACAGCTGGATGAAAGTGTAGAAGAGTTCCTGAAATTTCTTCAGGAATGTCTTCCAAAAAGTTAAAAGCGACTTATTCCAAAATAGCCATAATGTATGCGAATTGAGAATAGCTCATAACCCGGGGGGAGGGTTGTGAGCTTTTTTTATGTCTGCTAAACTTTGACTGTTGAGACAGTACAGATCAATAAAGATGGAGATAACTAAATGAAAAAATATATATTTCAACGGTTACTTCAGCTAATCCCGATTTTGTTCGCAATTACCTTTTTGTCTTATGGAATGATGAGGATAGCAGGAAGTGATGTTGTAACCAAGAAAATGGAAAATACAGGAGGTGTGGTTTCAGAAGAAACAATGGATGCTGCAAGGGAGCAGCTGGGACTTGACAAACCATTTCTTACACAATATTTTGTATGGCTTGGCAGGCTGCTTTGTGGAAATATGGGAAACAGTTATGTTTCAGGATTTCCGGTTTTTGATACTTTTATATCAAAACTTCCTGCAACATTGCTTCTGACAGTGACGTCGATTCTGCTTACCATTATTATATCCATTCCCCTTGGTATTCTGTCAGCAGTTAAACAGAATACAATTACAGATTATCTGATAAGGTTATGCAGTTTTGTAGGAAACAGTCTGCCAAATTTCTTTGTGTCTCTTCTTCTTATGTATTTCCTTGCGATCAAACTGAGAATTTTTCCGGTTATAGCAAAAGATGTAGGATTAAAGAGTGTGGCTATGCCTGCCATTACCCTCGCAATTGCCATGTCTGCCAAGTATCTCAGACAGGTGCGTGCAACAGTGCTTGATGAATTAAGTAAGGATTATGTGGCAGGGGCAAAGGCTCGTGGAGTTAAATTTTCCGTTACATTGTGGAAAAGCATCATGAAAGCCTCCCTTGTAACAGTTATTACGTTGTTGATGCTGTCAGTAGGAAACCTGCTGGGAGGAACTGCAATTGTTGAGTCGATTTTTATGTGGGATGGCGTAGGGAAGATGGCTGTAGATGCCATTTCCATGCGTGATTATCCGATCATACAGGCTTATGTTATGTGGATGGCAATTATCTATGTGCTTGTAAATCTTCTTACAGACCTGTCCTATCGGTTTCTGGATCCAAGAATCCGTCTGGGAGGTATGGAACAGTGAGCGAAATAAAAAATAAAAACGTAACTGTGCGAACACAGAAGACTAAAAAAAGTCATATAAAACAAAAACTGATTTTCTTTCTTATGTTGGCGGCGGCACTGGTAATACTGGCTGTTTTTTCGGACCATCTCTGTCCCTATGATCCATATGCTCAGGATCTTTCCAGTGCGTTACAGCCACCCAGCATACAACATCCCATGGGAACAGATACTTATGGAAGGGATATGCTTTCCAGGGTGATCAGTGGTTCCAGGGCAAGTATTTTTTCTACATTTATTCTGGTGGCCGTTATTTCCATATTTGGAACTACAGTAGGCACATGGTGCGGATATTATGGAGGGACTGTTGACTCTGTTGTAATGAGAATTTCGGATATATGTCTGGCATTTCCAGGACTGGTATTTGCCATGGCTATTGCTGCGATCCTTGGTGAGGGTATTCAGAATGCTATTATTGCACTGGCAGTGATCAGCTGGCCGAAATATTCCCGGATTGCAAGAAGTCAGACACTTGCATTGAAAAACGAGGCATATGTTCATGCTTCCATACTGGCAGGAGACACTTCCAGGCAGATTATATTCCGGCATATTCTTCCGAACATAATGGGACCGGTTCTCGTAACTGCCATGCTGGATATCGGAACTATGATGATGGAACTGGCCGGGTTATCTTTTCTTGGTCTGGGAGCACAGATTCCCATGGCAGAATGGGGAAGTATGATGAGCAATGGACGAAGCATGCTTCAGACACAGCCTTGGATTGTATTGTCACCTGGAATTGCAATATTTGTATCAGTTTCAGTTTTTAATTTACTGGGAGATACTGTAAGAGATTATCTGGATCCCAAAAACAGTCACAGAAACAGAGGATAAAAAGCACAACATGCTTTATAATAGGAGGATTAATATGAAAGTAAAGAAAATTATGGCAATAGCGATCAGTCTTGGTCTTATTGCAGGAACGACGACGGTGCCAACGTTCGCAGCTGACAAAAAAACATTTGTATTTGGTGATACTACTTTTAATGCAGAAAATGAAGAAGCAGATATCAACCCACAGAACACTTACGCAGGATGGGCATGTATCCGCTATGGTGTTGGAGAAACACTGTTTCGTTATTCAGATACCATGGAAATCGAGCCATGGGTGGCAAAGGAGTATGAAAATATAGACGAACTGACCTGGAAGATCACGTTGAATGATGGTGTTGTCTTTTCAAATGGACGTGCCTGTGACGGAGAAGCTGTAAAAGAAAGTCTGGAAGAACTGGTAGCAAACAATGAACGTGCTGCAGGAGACCTTTGCATTGACAGTATTGAAGCTGATGGAAATACTGTCACGATCAAAACAACAGAGCCGAAACCGGCACTGATCAACTACCTCAGCGATCCCTATGGCTGTATTATAGATACCCAGGCAGGAATCACAGATAATGGAATTGTAATTGGAACAGGTCCTTATGTAGCCACTGAGCTGGTAACAGATGATCATATTAATCTTGAGAAAAATGAAAATTACTGGAATGGAGATGTAAATATAGACGAAATCACAGTGCGTACTATTTCTGATGGTGATACTCTGGCACTTGCTCTTCAGTCCGGTGAAATTAACGCAGCATATGGCATGGCATATGCAAGTTATCCATTGTTTGAAAATGACGACTATACATTTTCCAGTACAGCAACAAGTCGTGCATTTTATGCATGGATGAACTACGAAAGCCCTGTAACATCTGATGCGGCAGTACGCAAGGCAATTGCCATGGGAATTGATAAAGAGAATTTTGTATCAGTGCTGCTGAATGGTTATGGATATCCTGCAGTTGGGGCGTTTCCGGATACTTTCTCTTTTGGCGGTCAGAACCTGACAACAGAAAGTTATGACCCGGATGGTGCAAAAAAAGTTCTGGAAGATGCCGGCTGGGTAGATTCTGATGGTGATGGGATTCGTGAAAAAGACGGACAGAAGCTGACGATTCGCTGGCTTACTTATCCAAGTCGTCAGGAGCTTCCGCTTTTGGCTGAGTCTGTACAGGCAACTTTAAAAGATATCGGTATGGATGTTCAGGTAAACTGTACAGCTGACAACAATACAATCCGTAAAGACCCTACACAGTGGGATGTATACGCAAGTGCCATGGTAACAGCACCTACAGGAGATCCTCAGTATTTCTTCACCTCCTGTTGTCTTGATTCTTCCGTAAATAACAATGGACATTATCACAGCGATAAACTGGAAGAACTTGCAAAGCAGATGGAAAATGAGTTTGACGTAGATAAACGTTCAGAACTGGGTATCCAGATGCAGCAGACTATACTGGATGATAATGCATATGTTTTCTGTTCTCATCTGAGAATGAGTATGATCATGCAGTCAAATGTAACGGGACTGGTTGCTCATCCCTGTGATTATTATGAATTAACAGCAGATTTGGATATTGAATAAAGATTCCGGGGGTCTGACCCCATTAAAATTTTATTAAAAAAGTATTAAGGAGAATTTATGGTGTCTGACCCCATTAACAAACCAGAAAATAAGATACTGACATATGAGTCTGTGGAGATATCATTTGGTGGAAGGACAGTGGTTCAAGATGTAAACTTTTCTCTTAAATCAGGAGAAATCCTGGGACTTGTAGGTGAATCAGGCAGTGGAAAAAGTACTCTGATCAAAGCGGCCATGGGGCTTCTTGGCTCTGACGGGCTTGTTACAAAGGGAGATATCCGGTATATGGGACAAAATATACTTGATATACCAGAAAAAGAGAAAAGAAAAGTCAGAGGTGCAAAAATCGGTATGATCTTTCAGGATGCAGGAGCATCTCTTTGCCCCATCCGTACAATTGGAGAGCAGATTTATGAAAGTATGCGTGCCCATGTCAAAATAACCAGAAGTGAAGCAAAGGACAGGGCAATGGAGCTGTTTGAGAAACTCAATTTCAAAGACAGTCAGAGGGTGTGGGACAGTTATCCTTTTGAATTATCCGGAGGAATGAACCAGAGAGCTGGTATTGCTATTGCCATGCTTATGAATCCACCGATTCTGTTTGCAGACGAACCGACCAGTGCTCTGGACGTGTCTGTACAGCGTCAGGTGGTAAAAGAAATGCTTAAGTTAAGAGAACTGTTTGGAACAGCGATCATTATTGTAACACATGATATTGGGGTTGTCCGGGCGATGGCTGATACAGTTCTTGTTCTTAAAGACGGAAAGGCAGTGGAATATGGTTCTGCCGTGAAGGTACTGGAACATCCTGAAAATCCATATACGAAAAAATTGTTGGCAGCAGTACCTAAACTGCAAAGGAAGGTTCGGTCATGAGTATACTTTTAGAGGCAGAACATTTAACAAAAATATTTACACAGAGGGGAAAAGAGCCGCTTAAAGCGGTGGATGATGTAAGTTTTGTTTTAAAAGAGGGAGAGTCTCTGGGAATTGTAGGAGAATCCGGCTCCGGTAAAAGTACACTGGCAAAAATGCTTACACGTCTTATTGATATAACAGAAGGGACTCTGAAATTCAATGGAAATGATATAACCAGATTAAAACAAAGTCAGCTTAGAGAAGTATATGGAAATATTCAAATGATTTTTCAGAACCCGGTTGGTTCCTTTAACCCAAGAAGGACGCTGGGTGATGGAATCGGAGAAAGTCTTCGTAATCGCGGAATGAAAAAAACAGAAACAGAAAAGAGAGTCGCAGAGCTCCTGGAGCAATGTGGACTTGACCGTGAATATGCAAAGAGATATCCACATGAAGTGAGTGGAGGGCAATGTCAGAGAGCTGCTATAGCCAGAGCACTTGCAGTAAATCCAAGAGTACTGATCTGTGATGAAGCAACCAGTGCACTTGACGTAACAATTCAGAAACAGATTATGGAACTTCTTCAGGAACTGAAAGAAAAACAGGGACTGTCTTTTATTTTTATCTGTCATAACCTGGCACTGGTTCAGATGTTCTGTGACAGAGTCCTGGTTTTATATGAGGGAAAAGTGGTAGAAGGTGGAACCCCGGACGAGATCATCAATTATCCGAAAATGGAATATACAAAAAATTTAATAGATTCAGTATTGTAAAAAAAATATATTATGGGGATAACCGGAGGGCAGGAGTTATGGTAATAAATATTTTTCTGTTTGACGATTTTGAAATAATGGACGCATTTGGTCCTGCACAGATTTTCGGGAGCAGACCAGATGAATTTTATGTACGTTACTTGTCTTTGCGCGGCGGCCTGGTTACTGGAAAGCAGGGAGTTAAGGTTTGGACAGAGCCCTTAAATCCGATAGAAATAGAGGATGTTTTTTTGCTGCCAGGTGGAAAAGGCGTTAAAAGTTTTCTTCATATGGAAGGGGAAAATGGCTGTAAACTGTTAAAAGAGGCAGTGGAAGAAGCTGAATTTTGTATGATGGTTCAGAATGGTTCCGCTTTTTTGGCAAAGAGTGGACTTTTATTCCGAAGACAGATTGCAGATTATAATTATGATGAGAACTGGAAACGAATGTTTACAGTAGGCATTGATTATATGAATGGTATCAGATGGTGTGCTGATGGTAAATATTATTCATGCAATAACACTATGGCTGCGATAGATATGACTCTGGGATTAATCAGTGATATGGTAGATGTTTCCATGGCCGAAAGTATTGCTGAGAAAATTGGATACAGCTGGGATTCAGAAAGTGAATCAGATTTTGTAATGTAGAAACGCAACTGCTCAGTACCCTCACAGTTACGTAAAAACTATATATGCTTATATACAAAAAGGTACTTTCCTGGTCGGGGAAAGTACCTTTTTGTATATGGGTAAGTGAGCTATCTAAAGTGTTTATAAGGAAGGAGGTCCATACACTTTATCAGTTATTGATCAGCGGAGGTTCAATAACTTTATCAGATAGGGTAAAACATAACACAACGTCTTGTGTCATGCTATAGCTATATTTTATCAAAGATATGGCATAAAACAAGCCTCCCCAGGGGATATTCTGTTATGAAAAAAATACAGGATTCATGTCATATATGAATAGGTCAATATCCCCTTGTTTGCTATGTGAAAATTTATTTTACTTTTGTGGTTGTGTATGCTTCGTTCCGGTTCTTGTCTTTGACTACAAGACGAAGAGTTTTGCCTTTTTTCTGTTTGGATATTTTTACAGAGTATTTGCCGTTGGCAGCTGCTTTGCCTTTGTAGGTTTTGTTTCCTCCGGTGATGGTAAGAGAAGCTTTTTTCTGGGCTGTTCCACTTATTTTTTTTGAAGAAGCAGTTACTTTATTTACTGTCACTTTGGCAAGGTTGGAGACACTGGTTTTGCATCTGCTGACATTGATCTCGGCAGGTGCAGCAGGATTACTGAGTTTGTTTTTGCTTACTTTGCTGACAGTGGAATTAAGAAGAGAAATTCCATACTGTTTGTTGCCTGTGATAGTGTTGTTGCTGATCTCACTTATTTTGGATTTGTTTTTTACAATGATTCCGCAGCGTTTGTTGTTTTTGATGGTGGCATTGCGGATAGTAGCAGAAGCATTGTCCACAATGATACCATAGGATGGATGATCAGAGATACATGCCGCACCTGTCAGTTTCAGTACAGCAGACGCTTTGACGGAAATGCCGTAGTTATGATTGCCGGAAATGGTGGTGTTGCCATTGATGATAACAGTGTTGCCTTTACCGGTGACATTGATACCATTGGATCTGGCAGAGCCGGAAATAGTGTTTTTGCCCTGGAGGGTTACTGTGGAGGGTTTGGTATTGCCTTTGGTGTTGGAAATGGTGATGTTGGCGGATTTGCTGGTGGTGATGGTACATCCTTTGAAGCTGACAGAAGAACCGTCAGACAGAGCCAGACCAGCCACACCGCTTCTCTTTACTGTGGAATCTGTCACTGTTGCTTTGGACCCATCTACTATACCAAGACCGTCATTTTTGTTGTTGTCGAAGACGCATTTGGATGCAGTAACAGATGCGTTCTGACGGACACCGATACCATTATGACCATTATTGGAAATTGTACATCCGCTTACATCTGCATGAGAACCGTTGAATAAAGAGATGCCACATTCCGGATTCCGGATGATCTTGCAGTTGGAGATGGTGACAGTTTTGCTGTCATAAATACCAATGCCATGTCCATGGCTGATACCATTTTCCGGAGCATTCTCGATGGTACAGTTTTCTACGCGACTGGATTTACCTGCTACCCGGAATGGACAGTTTGTCCATACACCGCCGCTTACCATATTGTAAGAACCGGACATGTTGACAGAAACTCCTGAAAAACTGCTGTCTGCTTCTGCTACAATAAAGAGATTATCGTAAATTCTCAGAAGATCTGTGATTGTATAAGAACCGGATGGGAAATAGATCATTACCGGTGCAGAAAGACTGTGGCATTTCTGGATGTAACCTGATACTTCTTCCGTTACATTTCCGGTACCGGCAACCTGATAAATGGTAGTGATCCCATAAGTATCTTTTACTTTCTGACCATTAGTACCCAGAGTAACTTCTGTTTCGCTGTCACCTGCGGTGAACTGGGAATCTTCGGTATCTTCTGTAGCTTCGACAGTGTCCTCTGTTTCTGATTCTACAGCAACATCAGTCTCAGCGGAGAATTCTTCTTCATCTGTTTCCACAGAGGCTTCCTGTGGATCGATTTCACTGGTTTCAGCCTCATGGGAAGTGGCTTCTTCAGAATCAGTTTCTGCTGTCAGATCAGTGTCCTGGGACTGGCTGTCAACAGCGTCGGTAACGATTGCTTCACTTTCAAAAGCATCTGCCTGTACTGACCCTGCAAAAGGAATACCACTCATAGAAACAGTAAGTGCAAGTGCCATTGTGATGATTTTGTTTCGCATAATTTGCCTCCTTATGTAATATGTAGATAACTGATTTTTAATATAGCATATCCCATATTGGGATTCAATAAACAATCAGGGAATTGAGTAAAAGTGCATGAAATATAACAGTATTTTTTGTAAGATTTCAGTTTCCGGAACAAATATGTAAAGCTGCCGGGTTATGATGTGATCAGAAAATAAATAGAAAAGAGAGGGAGAACCTTATGAGAAAAGAAAATGATCAGATGAACATCATCGCCAAATGGGCAACAGCATTTACAGTAGTATTTATTTTTGCAGTGTTACTGATGGGAAAAAATTGTCAGGCATCCCCGAATACCTATACAGTCAGCGTAGCCAAAGGATATCTGGCACTGAGAACAGCCAAAGCATATGACAGCAGCAATGAGATCGGTGAGTTATACTCAGGAGATGTTGTAGAAGTAAGCGATTACAGCGACTGTACTTACTGGTATGTATATTCTCCAAAGCACAACATGTATGGGTATGTTAATAAAAATTATCTGTATTATCAGGCTTATACTCATGTACCGCAGTACAACCAGTATTCTTACGAACCTTCTTATGAGCCATATACTTACTCTAATGATTACAGCAGAAACGTTTACACGGTCAGCGTAACCAAAGGATATCTGGCACTGAGAACAGCCAAAGCATATGATGACAGCAACGAGATCGGCGAACTTTATACAGGGGATACCGTAACTGTACTGGATACCAGTGATTGTACTTACTGGTCTGTATATTCACCAAAATATGACCGTATTGGCTATGTGAACAGAAATTACCTCTATTAAAAATATCAAAGATTTTTTCTGATATATAAAGTCAGAAGAGTAAATATAAAAACTTCCCGGTGGAAAATGCCGGGAAGTTTTTTGCAAAGAAGTGTATTATTTGAAGATAACGGAGCAGGTTTCTTTAACGTTGGTTCTGGAATTAGAAACTGTAAATCCTAAAATACATCCTTTTTTTACCTTGAAAGTTTTGTTATTGGATACTATATTGGCTGATAAATCATCGCGTTTCTGATAGGTTACAACGATATTCCTCTTGGGGACAGCTTTATAGCTGACTTTGAGAGTTTTGTCTTTGTATTTGGAGTATGGAAGTATATAGGTATTGGTTTTTCGAAATTTGGAAGTTATATCTTTTCCGCCGAGTTTTATTTTGGAAAAAGGTGAAGTATATTTATAAACTTTTATTTTGCGTTTGTAAATAGTATTGTTTACTTTATAAGAAACAGTGGTTGTACCAGGTTTATGCGCCCGGATACATACCATCTTTTCTTCAGGAGCCGCATCACCTGCGGTGGAAATTCTTACACCGATAGATGCAACAGAGGGGTTGCTGGATTTCAGGGAAGTTATTTTGGCGTTTAATGAGTAGGAAACATCACTGATAACATAGAGATTATCGCACCAGGTTCCTTTCATATATGGGTCTTTGTAATTGGCGGTTCTGCCATAACAGGTGGCAGAAGTGGTTTTTAATGTAACTGTCCTGGTCTTTGCATAAGCTGGTATTGCCAGGGTAATCATCATAAGCATTGCGGTAAGCATACATATAGGCAATTTTTTCAGAAGTTTTTTCATTTTCACGTTCCTCCTTTTGATTTGTGTTGGGGTTATATGAACAAGTATAACATTTTACAGAAAGAAAGCTATACAAAATACGTCAACAGGCAAAAATGTTTCTTAAAAAATAAAGGATACCATGGAATAACAGAACAGATTTTGCTAAAATAAGCTCCGGGAAGGGAGCTTATTTTAATGAAAGAACTTATTAGTTATCTGATAGAAGATATGAAACAGCCTATTACTTATATACCGGTAGGAATCGTGATTGGGATCCTGCTGGCAGGAATGATCTGGCTGATCAATAAAATAACGGGAAAGAAGATGGAATTCCGGAAACTTCTGGGGATCTGGCTTCTGTGTATCTACAGCGTAGTAGTGATCATTCAGACCTTTTTTTCAAGGGAACCAGGTTCCAGAAGTGGCATAGACCTGGGGCTTTTTTCTACCTGGGGTGTGACCTGGCAGGCACATGCCTATATAATAGAAAATGTGATCATGTTTCTGCCTCTGGGAATACTGCTTCCCATGTCTGGCAGACGTCATGTACGCTTTTGGGAAATTCTGTTCATAAGTGTGGCTTTGTCCATACTTATCGAGGGTGTTCAGCTTTTTACAGGAAGAGGATTCTGTCAGCTGGATGATGTAGTGATGAACGTTCTTGGAGGCTGCCTGGGGTATGTGATTTATCAGGTTATAAATTTTATCAAATTTTAACATGATATATAACAAGAATTCTCCTACCTCTTCAGGTAGTGAGATGAATTGTAGATTTG
>OLRT01001261.1_pt1 | contig 17892 bp, 16 predicted proteins | sample 1672021 | NCBI WGS metagenome assembly OLRT01 (sample SAMEA3136637, study PRJEB25190) | human gut metagenome | reverse complement strand
CTTTAGCGGCGGCTCGCCGCCCACAGGGTAAATTTCGGCCCGAAGGTCTGCATCAGCTTTTGGAACACCCGCCAATCCTGGCGGGTCTTTACCTCGGTGCCGCAGGCATACAATGGCCGCAGCTGCTGGATGTAGGGCAGGCAAGCCTTGCGGATGGCGGCATCCTTCACCGCCGCTGTGCGGGCCTGCGGCCAGAACACATCGGCCGCTGCGTTCTCCATGACGGCATAGGTCTCGGCATCCACCGCGCCGCTGGCCGAGAGTTTCGCCAGCCGCCGCTGGGCCGCTGCCAGCCCCTTGAATCGCTTGGGCAGATTTTTCGCGTCAGTCAGCAGGCTGCCCTGCCGCCCCACGCGGTAATGGGTAAACACCACATCCAAAAAGTACAGCCGTTCGCACTTTGTCAGCAATTCCAAATCAAAAGGCCAGTCCTCAGCCCAGACGCAGTCGGGCAAAAACCTCACGCCGCTTTCGGCCAAAAACGACCACCGGATGCAGTATTTCCACACCGACCAGTGCCCCGCGCCGTACAGCGCTTTCAGCCGGGCGGCGTAGTCGCTGCTGTCAAACAGCCCGGGCACCAGATGCAGCCCCGCGTGTTCGGTCAGGCTGCCGTCGGGCTGCCATTCCAGATGCTTGCCGATGAACCAATCGTACTCCGGGTGGACGGCCAGCTCGGTGCGCAGCGCCGCCAGCAGCCCGGGGGCCATGGCGTCGTCACTGTCCAAAAACAGCACCCACTCGCCCTGGGCGTGCTTTAGTCCGGTGTTGCGGGCAGCGGCCAGGCCTCCGTTTTCCCGGTGGACGACCTGCATACCGGGGATCTCGGCGGCGAACGCGTCGCACATTGTCCCGCTCATATCGGTGGATCCATCGTCCACAAGGATGCACTCCCAATCGCGCCCCCCCGCCTGCTCCGCCACGCTCTTGACACACGCCGCGAGGTAATTCTGCACATTATACACCGGTACAATAATAGAAAATCGCGGCATAACGTTCTCCTTCTCTATGCCTTCCCCCGTCGGGGGAAGGTGGCCCCGCAGGGCCGGATGAGGGGCAGCCTTGCCCCGGCAGCCCCCTTGCCTTGTTGTAGGGGCCGATGCTCACATCGGCCCGCGCAGCACTGTCCCAACAGCGGCCAAATGTGGTTCACGCGCCCCTCATCAGTCCGCTTCGCGGCCAGCTTCCCCCAAGGGGGAAGCCTTTATAAGCTTCCACCCATCCAGATACAGCGCACTATCCTTCGTGTGCGCGTACCACCTGTCCGGGGCCCAGACCTGCTTGTCCGGGGCCTCAGCCAGGTATTGCGCCCACCAGCTGTATGTGGAGTTGCTCACCACAAACCCATGGCAGAGCTGCATCAGCGCCAGGTCGTCCACCGCCGCGCCCTGGGGCATAAACACTGCGGGCAGCCCCGCCGTGTCCAGATGCTCCTGCGCCCAGGCGATATCGTCCGAGAACACGAACAGCTCTGCCTCGGGGCGGGCCGCTTTCACCTGCGCCGCTGCCCGGGCGTAATACGCGGGCGTGCAGACCTGCAAGATGGCGTTCTCCGGCTTCTGGTAGTCGCCGCGCCGCAGATGTACACAGACCGGCCAGGCCGCGGCGCGTATCCTGTCGGCGCACTCCCCCGCCGGGACTGCTTTGCTGCGCAGCTCAGTTTTTACAACATCAGCAAAATCGTCAAAATATTTCTCACTCTGGAAATACCCCCACGCGAGGAAATCTTTGCTTTTTCCCCGCCGCGCCGGCGTGTAGCCGTCGGTGGCAAAGTGCAGGCCCAGCGCGTTCAGCAGCGGTGCGGCGGCGGCCTCAAAGCCGTGCCAATCCCGGGCCAGCAGGCCGCGGCGCTGCTCATACTTTATCATCAGGGCCTTGGCCGTGTTCTGCCGGGGCAGATGCGCCTTGGCAAAGCCGGAATCGGCCAGAATTTCTACCTCGGGGCTGATGTTCAGTGCCCCCAGCACGCAGACCGTGTGGGCGGGCGCACCGTCGCGCCAGTCCTGCCGGTCCAGCAGGGTCACGCCCTCGCCGCAGCGCAGGCCCAGCGCCCGCGCAAAGGCGTAAATAAACATCTGGTTTCCCAGGCCCCCGGCCAGCTCTGCGTAGATCATGCTCGGCCTCCCAGCTTGTCGTACAGCTGCTCCATGCGGCGGGCAGCGGTCTTTAGCTCATAGCCCGCCGCCGCCAGCGTCTGCCAGTGGTCGGCGTGGTCGCCGCCCACGGCAATTTCATCGGCCTTGGCCGCCCACTCGGTCAGGGGCGCGGCCAGCGGCAGAAAATGCACCAGCTCCGTCACCGAGCCATCGTCGGGCACATTGGTGGAGGCCAGACACGGCACGCCGCAGCCCTGGGCCTCTACCAGCGTGACCGGGCTGCCCTCAAAATTGCTGGGCAGCAAAAACAGGTCAAAGGCGTTCATAAAGGCGGGCACATCGCTCTGCACGCCCGCAAAAATCACGCGGTCGGCCAGACCGTGGGCCTCGGCGGCGGCGCGCATTTCCGGCTCTTTCTCGCCGGTGCCGACAAGCAGCAGTTTCCACCGCACATCCTGCGCGGCCATAGCTGCAAAAACCTCCATCAAAAACAGCGGGTTTTTCTGGTGGTTCAGCCGCCCCACAAACCCGGCCAGGCGGTCGGTGTCGGCAATGCCGTAGTTGGCCCGCGTGGCAGCCCGCGCGGCGGCGTCCGGGTGGAACCGCCCGGCATCCACGGCGTTGCAGGCCACGGAAAAGTTTGGTTTTTCGTCGATATGGTCGCCGAACACAAATCGCCCCGCCGCCACGCCGCAGCCGAGGAAATAATCCGCAAACAGCTGGTAGACGCCGTGGGCGGCCCGCCAGGTCAGCGTCAGCGGCGGGTAGACAATGTGGCTGTGTACCACGATCTTGGCCCGGGGGCAGAGCAGCCGCATCATGCCGCAGACCAGTGCGCCGATCTTGCTGGCCGTGTGGTAGTGGATGATATCGTAGTCCTTGTGGGTGCGCAGGTGCGCCGCCAGTGCCCGGATGCGGTCCTTTTTATTGTCCGGCACCGCAATGATATGCACGCCGCGCGCTTCCAGCACGGGGGCGGTGCTGGCCTGGTCCGCCGGGCACTGCCCCACGAACAGGTCGATATGGTATTTCGCTGTATCGAGGTTCAGCAGCAGATTTTGCACATACCGCTGCACCCCGCTCTGCACCCCAAGGTGGTTGCTGATCATTAAGATACGCATAAAATTCTCCGATTACCAGTAGCTCCCGCCTTCGACCTTTTCTTTATGGGTGATGCCCTCCGTCTCGTCGGGGCGCACCCAGGCATCGTTGTACAGCTTGCCAATGATGGGGTGGCTGTCCCACCGTTTGCCCTTGATGCCAAACAAAAGCTGCGTGGCACCGCTCATTTGGATGGCGGCGTGGCCGGTGTCCCGGGCGTGGGCCGCCAGCGGCAGGCCGTAGGCTCCCGCGCCGACGATGGCCACATCGTAGTCGGCGGCGTCCATCTCGCGCTCCATGGCGGCCAGGGCGTCAAACCAGCTGGCATAGCCGGTGTCCTGCCCACCCAGGCCCTGCACGGCCTGCACCACGGTCAGTGACGCAAACTCCGGCAGGACATTCTTGCCGGGGAACAGCTGCGCCCGCCGGGCATACTGCGCTAAAATCGTCTTGCGGAAGGGATGCACCACCAACACCCGCTTGCCCGCCAGCGCCGCGCTCCACGGCTTGGCGTGGTAGTAGGGTTCCAGTGCGCGCAGTTCGGTAAAGCGGGTGGCATCGCAGCCGCGGATGACCTCCCGCTCGGCCCCCACGTTCCACAGGGCCAGCAGCTCCGCACTCTGGGCACATTTGACGTAGAGACGGCAGAATTTTTCCAGTGTCGCATCATCCGTGGGGAACACGCCGGACAAATTGCGGATATCCTCCCGCGTGCGGTCGTCAAAATTTTTGCCGCCGTTCTGCAAATAGTCGGCCACGGTGCGCATTTCGGTCGCGCCGCAGCGGCCAAACAAAAACGGCTGGCCGCTTTCCAGCAGTTCCCGCGCCAGGTCGTTGCCGGCCCCGGCGGGTAAGATATCCACGCCGCGGTACTTCATCTTGAACCGCAGACCGCGGTAAATGTCGGCGGCCTTTTGCAGCAGAATGTTGTCGTTATCCATTGGTTTTCCCCTTTTTCGGCAGCAGGGTCAGGGCCAGTTCGGCGCTGTTCTGCCACAAAAAGTGTTCGTTCACGCGGTTCTGCGCCGCATGGCCCATGGCGTCGGTCGTCTTGTCCAGCGCGGCGGCCATCTCAGCAACAGTATCACACAGATACCCGCTGATGCCGTTTTCAATAATTAAATCCGGCCCCGGCGCATGGCGGGCCACCGGCGGGCAGCCCGCGTACATAGCCTCCAACAGGCTCATGCCGAAAATCTCGTTTTCGTTCAGGTTCACAAAAGCGTTGCAGGCATGATAATAAATATGCACCTGCGCGTTGGGCAGCTGGGGAATCAGGCGGCAGCGGCCCATCAACCCGGCCTCGGTCAGGCGGCGGGCCAGCTCATCGCTCTGCGCCCCCTGCCCAATAATGACTGCGTACCAGTCGGGCGCGGCCTGCAGCAGCGGTACCAGGTCGAGCGGCTGCTTGTAGGCGTCCAGCCGCCCCACAAAGGCCAGCACCTTGACCTGCTCGTTGATGTTCAGCTCCCGGCGTATCATGGCCTTGCTGCCCGGTATCGTCGGGATGATAGCCGTGTCCAGCCCCACCGGCATCAGCCCGCGGCAGGGCACGCCCAGGCTTTCCAGTTCGGCGGCCACAGCCGGGGTCTTGGCATAGGTGGGCGTCTTGCGGTACACCGTTAAATTCCGGTGCAGCAGCAGGTCCATCACCCCGCGCACAATAGCGTGGTTGGAGGTACTTTTCAGCGCCCCCAGCTGGCTGTAAAACACGATGCCGTGCTTCTCGCAAAAGCGGTACAGCCCCGGTACGCCCAGGGAGTTATCCCCCATGACGTGTACGGCATCGGCCTGTTCGTCCAGCAAGATCTGCCAGCTTTTGTATAATGCCTGGGTGCCGAAGGCCACGGCGGGCAGGTAGCAGATTTTCACGTTCGGCTCGGGTGTCTCCACCTTGGGCGCTTTTGCGCCCGGTTCGGGGTAGAGCACCACGGCGCGGCAGCCCAGCGCGGCAAACGCCCGGGCCAGGCCAACCTCCTGTCGGTTGTACAGCCCTTTCTGGCCGGAGGGGCCGCGATAAAACTGCGGTATGACGATGGTTTTCATTTACACTTCTGCCTCCGGCTTTGCGGGCTTGGGGATGCGCGTCAGATACCGCGCATCGATGACTTCCAGCACATCATCCCGGCAATAGGTGTGTACGCCGATGACATCCGCCGCGTTCAGTCCAGTGATCTCCACATTCTGGGGCGTCGCCGCGCAGAGCGGCACCTCAGAGCTGCCGCGCCGCGCGAGAAATTGCAGGTAAACGCCGTAGTCCACGCTGGTGCTGACCTGCGTGGGGTGGATGACCTGCTCACCCAGCACAAACAGCGGCCCTGCATTGCGGCTGACAAAATCAAAATCTCGGTGCTGCAAATTGTATGTCTCGTCGGGCAAAAGTTCAAAGGGACCTGCGGGCGCGGCAGCGGGCAGGGTGTCTGCCTCAGCCAACGGCAGGGCGGCAGTCTCCTGCACGGCATGGCACAGCGTGTAGCGGCGGTAGCGCACATACAGCTGGTTGTCGGGCTTTGTCTCGCTGCACAAAATCGTCAGTGCCTCGGCTCGACGATCCACCAAAATCGCGTCGCACAGTTCCTCATCGGTGGCAAACCGCTGGACCAGTTCCCATTTTGTGGGGAACACCCGGCAGCGGTAAAGCCGCAGGCTGTGGTCGTGCCCGGTCTCGGGGATCATCCAGACCTCGCCGTTCCAGTCAAACACCATCGGGAAGGAAAGGTGGAAATCCTCCTCCAGTGCCACACGCCAGCCGTCAATGCTGCCGTCGTCGTGCAGTTCGCACACTTCCAGCCGGCCCTTGCCGGTGGAAAGATCCATCGCCTCGGCAAACAGCCAGCGCTTGCCGCCCCGGTGGCAGAGCAGCGGGTCGGCGAACCACCAGCCCTCGCGGCCGGGCAGCATCGTGTAGGGGCCGGCGCCCAAGGCGGGCAGCGGCTCGGTGCCCTCGGCCGTGGGGCGGGGGCGCACTGCGATCGTATACACTTCTTTTTCGCCCATCACTTTGCGCAGCAGCCGTTTCGGCGGCATATGCAGGGCGCGGTAAAACTGGTTCATGTCATTCCTCGGCGGCGCTGCGGCCGTACAATCTCATCAACGTCTTGTAATTTTCTTCCTCGCCAAAGCGGCGGCGGGTGGCGGCGGCGATGGCCGCGCAGTCAAACTGCATGGCACTCATGGCCCGCACGGCCCCGGCCAGCGCGGCGGCATCCCCCGGCGCAAAGCACAGGCCGTCAAACCCGGGCCGCACCGACGCCCCCATATTGCCGATGCCGCTTGCCAGCACCGGCGTACCCAGGGCGTGGGCCTCGGCGGGCACCAGGGCAAAGCTCTCATAGCACAAGCTGGCACCCACCACAGCGCGGCTCTCGCCGATGATGCGGTGCAGCTCGTCCCGGGGCAGCTGGCCCAGAAAACGCACCTTCGGCAACTTCTGCGCTTTCGCCCAGTCGGCCAGCGGGCCGTTGCCCGCCACCAGCAGTTCCGGCGCGTTTTTATCGAGGATACGCCACGCTTCGATAACGGTGCGGATGCCCTTCAATTCTTCCAGCCGCCCGGCAAACACAAACTGCCGTTTGCGCTCGTCCCAGGGCGTCACCGGGCCGTTCGGCACGCAGACCGGGTTCGGCTTGACGACCAGGCGGTTTGCGTCGAACATCGGGTAGATTTTGTTGAATTCCAGCAGCTTTTCGCGGTCGAACTCGGTGGGGGCGGCCATCGTCACGCCGCGCCAGGTCCCCAGGACCCGGTGCAGCCAGTAGGCTGCCACAACCACCAGCGTCTGCGCCTTGCTGCCCCGGTAGCAGCTGTGCTTCAAAGCGCAGTGCAGGCCGTGGTGGGGGCACTCCTCGCAGACCTGGCCGTCCCGCAGTAAAATCCCGTTGGGGCAGAACAGGCGAAAATTGTGCAGCGTCTGCACCACCGGCACGCCGCAGCTTTTGGCGGCCCGCACCACAGCGGGGCTGAGCAGCAAGAGCGTGTTGTGGATATGCACGGCCTCGACGCCCTCGCGTTTTATCAGGTCTTTCACCTCGCGGGCAGCGCGACGGTTCCAGACGGCGTGCAGCGGCAGCAGCGCCTTGGCCGCGCCGTGGGCGGCTTCCTCGTTGCTGCGCTCATACACCAGCACGGTATGGCCGTGGCGTTCCAGCAATTCCCGCTCCGCCGCAAAAACGGCATCCTCGCCGCCGGGCAGCCGGTAATGGCAGTGTACCAGCAGAATTTTCACGCTGTCGCCTCCTTTTCCGCATAATAAGCCTATTATGTCATTATACCCTTTTTATAAAGAAGGTGCAAGATGTTCCCGCCGCTTTCGCAGCCCGCCGTCCATGTAGGGGCTGGGCACACCCGGACCCCAGCCTTCCCATAACCGCCCCTACAAACAAGCAAGGGGAACGCGCCCCCGCGTTCCCCTTGCAATTTTTATTTGTCCTCATTCTCGCTGTTCAGCTGGGCGTCCCGCATGGCCTTGATGGTTTTCTCCAAATCAAAGCTCTTATCCAGCGCGGGGTAAATCGCCATCAAGTTCAAAAGGCAGGGCAGCCACAGGCTGCACAGGATCACCGCAAAGCTGCTGACAGGCCAGAACAGCGCCACCGCTGCCCAGTAAATGCCCTGCCACAGAACACCCAGCGCACTGCGGGGCAGGTAGCCCAAAAACAGCATCAGCGCGTTTTTCAGCAGGCCGCCAAAACTGACCTCGACCAGCGCCACCTGGGCATAGATGTACTGTGCAATGCCCGCCAGCAGAATCAGCGCCACCAGCACGGCCACCGCAGGCACAACGCTCTGGGAGATATCCAGGTGGAACGCCGTGAAAATTTCCATCGCCAGCAGCAGCCCGCAGACAGCGCCCGGCAGCAGCGACGCCTTGACGTTGCGCTTCCAGGCGCGGCGGTAGGTTGCCCACCAGAAGCCCGGCTCATCGCGCAGGCTGCGCAGAATCGTGTCGTTCAGGCCGACAATCTGCGGTGCGGCGATCATGCCGCCCAGAATGCCCGCCGCCAGCATCGGGATCAGGGAGTGGGTGGACACGGCGAGCCACAGCAGCAGCGCGAAGGGCAGGCTGCTGATAAGCGCCAGCAGACCCGCCATCCATATGGTGGAAAAGTCGCGGCCCAGAATCTCAAAGAAGCGGGCAGCGCCCTTTTTTCGCGGTGCATCGGGCGAAACGCCCGGCCCCGGTTTGTCAAAATTCTGATGAAAAAGTCCCATGACGGTGTTCTCCTAGTTTTGTAATTTTTTAGTGTTATTCTCGCGGCCCATACATCGCCGCACCGCTCGTTATCAGCACATCCGGCTCCACGCGCAATCCGGTCTTGCGGCCCTTCTGCGCCTCGACCAAAAACAGCCAGGGCGCGGCGTCGGGGCGGTTCTTCACAAAGGCCAGCCGCTTGGGTTCCAGCCGCGCGGCACGCAGGGTGCTCAATACCTCAGCCAGCTGCTCGGGCCGCTGGCACAGCAGGAACCGTCCCCCGTCCCGCAGGGCGCGGCGGGCGCAGTCCACGGCGTCTGCCGTCGTGCAGCTGTCGGTGTGGCGGGCCTCGGCGCGGCGCTTGTCGGGGCTGCGCGGCCCCGCCGCAAAGTAGGGCGGGTTGCAGGCTGCAAAATCATACTGCCCCTGCTCCGGCCCTGCCGTGCAGAACTGCCGTAAATCCGCGCAGACCGGCGTGATATGCTCAGCGCCGTTCTCCGCAGCCGCCTGGCCGCAGAGTGCGCTTGCCGCCGGGTCAAATTCCAGCGCCGTGCATGGTCCCCGGTGCCCGGCATCGTGCCACAGCAGCGCCACAATGCCGCACCCGCTGCACAGGTCCAGCGCCCGCTCGTCCCGCCGGGGCTGGGCGAACCGCCCCAGCAGCAGCGCGTCGGTGCCAAACATGGCTCCCGGCGCGGTCAGTACGCGGGTGCCGTTGTCCAGTATTTCAACGCCCATTTACGCTTTGTCGCGCAGCTGCGCGTATTTCAGCAGGGCGACCTGGGTCTTGCTGTCCTTGATGGTACCGTCCATCACCAGGCCCAGGGCCTTGTCGAACGGCATCTTCACCACATCCAAGAACTCCCCGGCGTCCAGGTGCTGCTTGACCTCGTGCAGGCCGGTGGCAGCCCACAGGTAGATTTTTTCGCTGTCATAGCCCACGGTGGCGTAGACGACGCCCAGGTCGATGAAGTTGTCCGCCGTCAGGCCGCACTCCTCACTCAGTTCGCGCTTGGCGGCCTCAAAGGGGTCCTCGCCCGCTTCCAGTTTGCCGGCGGGCAGTTCCCAGATTTCCTCGCCAAAGGCGTAGCGGAACTGGCGCACCATCGTCACGTTTCCATCTGCATCCACCGGCAGGATGCACGCCCCGCCGTGGTGATGGACGATCTCTCGTGTGCTGGTGGTGCCGTCCTCCAGCTGCACCTTATCCACCGTCACGCGGATGACCCGGCCATTGAATATCTCCTTGCTTTCCAGCATAGTCTCTGTATGTGCCATGGCTTGTCTCCTTTTTTGCATCTTTACTAATCTTACAGCAACCGCAGGCAATAATCAATAAAATCCACCGTATATTTTTGGCTGCGCACCCGGTCGCCGGTCTTGCCCTCCTCCAGATAATTCAGCACTGCCTCGGTCATCTGGGGATCCTCCATCAGATATTCGCGGCAGTACATTTTGCCCGGTTCCAGCACAGCCTGGCAGAACACCACCCCGCGCCCGCGGAAAGCGTTCACGCTCATCGACGGTGTCAGCGGCAGCTGGGCCGATTCCACAATGCGCAGCGTCTGCTTGTCGGAGGCCGCCGCCCGGCGCAGCCGCAGCAGCAGCTCCCGGCGCGTCTCGACGTCCGGCGGTTCGTACAGAGCCGGGGGCAGGTCAAACATCTGCCCGGTGCGCACAAACTGCAAAAGTCCTTCCTCGCAGAAATACAGGTCCGGCGTCTGCTGGTTCCAGGTGTTCAGGTAATCCAGCAGCGCAGGCAGGTAGGGCTGCACGGCTGCGTCCTGCCGCACGACCCGCAGCGCGATCTTTTCATCGGCAAACAGGCTGAACGGCGGCTGGTAGCGCACCATGCAGCACTTGCGCGTCTCGGCAAACAGTTTGCTGTACAACTGCACGGACTCCATAAAACCGTGCGTCCCGGTCGCCAGTTTCAGCACCGGCACTGCGTCGATGTACTTGCGGCTGAACGCCAGGCGCAGGTTTTCCACGGCCTCCCGGTCGGTGATGATATATCCTTTCTGCCCCAAGCGGTCCATCATCAAGGCGGCCGTGGGCAGCAGCAGATACACCGGCATCAGCGTACCGGGGCTGGGTTCGCTCATCACACACCGTACAACGCGGGCATCGTAGTTGAGCTTGGGCAGAAACAAGAGCGGCAGCGTGCGGGTCAGCGTGGCGATATTCCCGGCTTTCTCCCGGGGGATGTCGCTTTCCTCGACAAAAATCAGCAGCTGGGACAGCGACGCCGTCTGCCCGTCGGGCGCGGAGAAGCGGTTCACCAGCACCCGGTCCAGCACCGGATTCGTGAATGGCGAGAGCAGCAGCGGCCGCGTATCACCGGATAGCATATGCTCGGCCACCAGCGCCGCTGCGGCAGCCGTCACCGCGCGGGTACCCTCCACATACTGTCCGGAAACGCTCATCTGCCGCGCGGCCTCGTTGGTGATGTTCCCCTCGCGCCGGGTGTAATCCTCGACCCGGAACGCCGCTTCCAGCAGTTGGTTCAACGCAGCGCGCATCTTGGGGTTCGTGCCGCGGCCACGCTGCTTGTACTGCACCAGCAGGGTGGTTTTTTCTTCCTCGGTCAATTCCAGTGCGTCGGTCAGGCGCTCCAGCTGTTCGCGCCGGGGCGTGCGCTGCCCGCCGAGTATCTTATATAAAGTAGAGCGGTCGATGGCCGCCCGGCGCGCCAGTTCCGCCATCGTGCCCGGATACCGCGCCACCGCCGCCTTCAGGCTTTGGATCAGTTCAGTCATAGGTGGGTCCTTTTTGTTGCATCGTCAATCCGTGTATGGCAGGGGTCGATGCTCGTCATCGCCCTGCCCCTGCACTTCTACCCGGAAAGCATTTTCTTCTATACACAGATACTATACCGCGAAAACACTTTTGTGGCAAGTGTAAACTTTTTTGGGGAATCATTGCGGTTTTGTGGCACATTTGCTATAATAAACACAAATTCCCGCCAAAGTGAGGTGTCCTGCATGAAAAAACATCCGTTGCTTACTGCGGCCGCCGCAGCCGGTACTGCCGTGCTCGGCGCAGCCTACGGCATCTACCGCGTCGCCTTTTACCAAAAGCCCACCACCGCCGTGCCCTCCCCCGCCGATATGCCCACGCGGGAGGTCTACCGCAAGGCCATGTGCCCCGACGCCGATGCGCTGGCGCGGGACACCTTCACGCCGGTACATATCACCGCGCAGGACGGCACACCGCTGGCCGCGCGATACTACCACCACAACGACGGTGCCCCGCTGGCTATCATCTTCCACGGCTACCGGGGCTATGCCGTGCGGGACGGCCTGGGCGGCTACACCCTCTGCACCAAGCTGGGCTATAATGTTCTGCTGCCCGACCAGCGCGCCCACGGGTACAGCGGCGGCCACACCATCACCATGGGCGTGAAGGAGCGCTACGACGCCCGGGACTGGGCTGTCTGGGCACGCAGCCACTTTGGCCCGGAAGTCCCCATCTTTTTGATGGGCGTCTCGATGGGCGCAGCCACCGTGCTGCTGGCCGCCGGGCTGAATCTGCCGGACAACGTCTGCGGCATCGTAGCCGACTGCGGCTACACCAGCCCGCGCGAGATCACCCGCAAATGTCTGCCGGAGTACCTACCCGGCTTCCCTCTCGGCCCCACCTACGCCATCGGGCGGCTGGGGGCCATCCTGTTCGGCCATTTTGACCCTGAGGATGCCGACTGCACCGATGCCGCGGCCCACAGCAAAGTGCCGATCTTCTTCGTCCACGGCGATGCCGACGGCTTTGTTCCCTACGAGATGGGCCGCCGCAACTACGAGGTCTGCCGCGCCAAGGGCAAGCGCTTTTTGACGGTGCACGGTGCCGAGCACGCCGTCAGCTACTACCACGACAACACCGCCTACACGAAAGAATGCACCGACTTCCTGCAAGACTGCCTCACCCGCCGCCACTTCGCCTGGCCGAAGGAAGCCCCCGACGACGCGCGATAACCGCATTGCCACCCCGTAGGGCGGTCAGTCCCCTCGCCGCTCCTCTCATTTGTAGGGGGCAGCGTCCTCGACGCCCCGCATATCGTCCGCTCTGTTACCCCCGTTTTTCTAAAAAAATCAAACATAGAGGAGTGCATCACTATGACCCACGTTTCCACCCCGAACGCCCCCGCCGCCCTCGGCCCCTATTCTCAGGCCGTTGACACCGGCTCCACCGTCTATTGCAGCGGCCAGCTCGGCCTGGATCCCGCCACCGGCAATCTGGCCGATGGCGTGCAAGCCCAGACCCACCAGGCCCTCAAAAATCTGCAGGCCGTCCTGAACGAGGCCGGCCTGAGCCTCGACAACGTCGTCAAAACGACGGTTTTCGTGCAGGATCTGGCCGATTTCGGCACCGTGAACGAGATTTACGGCACCTACTTCCACGGCGGCTTCCCCGCCCGCAGCTGCGTCCAAATCGCCGCCCTGCCCAAGAACGCCCTCGTCGAGATCGAGTGCATCGCGGTACGGTAATTGCCCACTTTTAAAAAAACGGCAGACCGCCATTCAACGGTCTGCCGTTTTTTATTTCCCATAACTCGCCAAAAACTGTCTCGTCCGCTCCTCTTTGGGGTGGTCGATGACCTCTTTCGCATCACCCTGCTCCACGACCACGCCGCCGTCCATAAACAGGATGCGGTCGGCCACGTCGCGGGCAAACTTCATCTCATGGGTCACAATGATCATCGTGGTCTTGTGCTCGGCCAGCTCGCGCAGCACCCGCAGCACCTCGCCGGTCAGCTCGGGGTCCAGCGCACTCGTCGGCTCGTCAAAGCACAAAATATCCGGGTGCAGCGCCAAGGCGCGGGCGATCGCCACCCGCTGCTGCTGCCCGCCCGAAAGCTGGTGCGGGTAGTGCCCTTCGCGGTCAGAAAGACCCATCTGCGCCAGCAGCTGCCGCGCCTGCGTCTCGATATCGGCCAGGATCTGCTTTTTGTTCTGCTTGTAGTCCGGGCGTTCCTTCGCCAAAAGCTGGCCCGCCAGCATCACGTTTTGCAGCGCCGTGTACTGCGGGAACAGGTTGAAATTCTGGAACACCAGCCCGAAATGCAGCCGCTTTTTGCGGATGGCCTCCTCGCTCTGTGTGCGGGTATCGGCGGCGCTCCACAGCGTCTCGCCCGCCACCGTAATGCTGCCTGCGTCCGCTGTCTCCAAAAAGTTCAAGCAGCGCAGCAGCGTCGTTTTTCCGGAGCCGGACGACCCGATGATGGCCAGGGCCTCGCCCTCGGCCAGCTCAAACGAGATATCGCGCAGCACCTTTGTGGTGCCAAAGCTCTTGCCGATGCCATTTACTTCCAACAATGCCATAGCCGCGCCCCCCTTACTTGAAATAGTCCAGCCGCTTTTCCAGCCAACCGAACAGCAGCGTCAGCGCACCCACGAACACCAGGAAGAACACCGCCGTGGAAAACAGCGGCCAGATCAGCCCTTTGGCACTGTACTCTTTCGCCATCATAATGATGTCTTTGTTGGCAATGACATTCGCCAGCGAGGTATCCTTGACCAGCGTGATGATCTCATTGCCCATCGGCGGCAGAATGCGCTTGATGACCTGCAAAAGCGTCACGCGGAAGAAGATCTGCGCCTTGGTCATGCCCAGCACCTGCCCGGCCTCGGTCTGGCCTTTGGGGACCGCCTCGATGCCGCCGCGGTAAATTTCCGAAAAATAGCAGGCGTAATTGATGGCAAACGCCACCACCGCCGCCACCAGGCGGCCGCTGCCGCCCGACGGCCAGGGGCTGGTAAAGCCCATCAGGCCCGGCCCTAAGTAGATGACCAGAATTTGCAGCATCAGCGGCGTGCCGCGGATGATCCAGACAAAGGTCTTGACCACGCCGCGCAGCGGGGCAAACTTGCTCATGGAGCCAAACGACACCACCAGCCCCAGCGGCAGTGCGAACAACAGCGTCAGACCGAACAGCTGGCAGTTGAGCCAGAATGCCTCGGTCAGGCGGCCCCAGATGACAGCCGCCTCGCCCATCAGTCGGCCAGCGCCAGGCTGTACTTGTCGGCCAAAGCCTGCATCGTGCCGTCGGCCTTCAGCTCGTCAAAGGCAGCGTTCACGGTGTCGGCAGCATCGCTGCCCTTGCGGAAGGCCACGCCGTACTCCTCGGCGTTCAGTTCGTCCTTGATGGCAAGGTTCGCGTAGTCTGTGCCCTCGCCGATCATGGCGGTGGCCAGCGTCAGGTCCAGCACCGCAGCGTCCGCCGTACCGGCGGCGACCTCCATCAGGCAATCGGTCTGGACGGATTTGCTGACGTAATCGGCCTGGGACAGGCTCTCGTCGTCGTTGATGGCGCTCTCACCGGCGGAACCGGCCTCGGCGACCACGGTCTTGCCGACGAGGTCCGCAGTGGAGGAATAGTCGGCGTCGGCCTTCATCACGACGACCTGCGCGTTCTTGGCGTAGGCCTTGGTGCAGGCGGTGTTGGCCTGGATATCATCAGTCAGCGTCATGCCGTTCCAGATGCAGTCAATGCTCTTGGCATCCAGCTCAACAATTTTGGTGTCCCAGTTGATTTCCACAAATTCCGGCTCCACGCCCAGCTTCTCACACACAGCGGTCGCCAGTTCGGTGTCAAAGCCGGTGAAATTGCCGTCGGCGTCGGTGTAGTTCATCGGCTCATATACCGTGTAGCCGATGGTCATTTTGCCTTTGCCCTTGATGTAGTCCAGGTCACTGTCCCCGGCTGCTGCGGTAGATTCCACGGTGCTCTCGGCCGTGGACGCCGCCGTGGATGCGCTGCTGCCGCAGGCTGCCAGGCTGGCCGCCATACCCAATGCCAGAACGGTGCTGATCAGCTTTTTCATGATGACTTCCTCCTTGTATACACTTTACACAAACCCTCACACCACCGCTCTAAAGCGGTAGCATTCTTTAATAGTAATGCAAAACCTCTTTTTCTGCAAGACCTTTTGCAAAAAAAAGAGGCAAGAAGTATATTTATGCAGTTTTACGCCCGCCCCGCCGCATACTGCGGCATAAAAAGAATACCATGTCTCGGCAGTTTTTGCAGCTGCGGAACATGGTATTTTTTATTTTACTTTACGACCCTGACCATATCGCGGCTGATGTCCGCCAGGCTCGCCGCGCCGCACAGGCGCATCGTGTCGGCCAGCTCGGCACCCAGCTTTTCCACATAGGCAGCCACGCCGTCGGCACCGCCGCCGTACACAGCTGTCACAAAGGGGCGGGCAACCAACACGCCGTCCGCGCCCAGGGCCAGCGCCTTGAACACATCGTTGCCGCTGCGGATGCCGCCGTCCACCAGAATTTTCGCGCGGCCATCCACGGCCGCCACAATGTCCGCCAGCACTTCCTCGGTGGCGGGGCAGTCGTCCAGCACGCGGCCGCCGTGGTTCGAGACGACGATGCCCACGGCCCCGGCCTCGATGGCCTTTTCCGCGCCGCGCACCGTCATGATGCCCTTTAAGATAAACGGCACGCCCGCCGCCTGGGCGATTTCTTGCAGCTGCTCCACGGTCTTGCTGCCGGCGGGCGGATCCAGGTGCTGCAAAAACGGCAGGCCCGCTGCGTCAATGTCCATCGCCATGGCAAAGCAGCCGGACTGCCGCGCCATCGTCATTTTTTCCGCCACTGTGGCGTTGTCCCACGGCTTCACAGTGGGGATGCCCGCGCCGCCGCTGGCCGCAATGGCCGCCGTTGCCCCCTCCATGACCTTGGGGTTCGTGCCGTCTCCGGTGAACGCCGCAATGCCCGCCGCCGCGCAGGCAGCGACCAAAATTTCATTGTACTGCAAGTCGTTGTATTTATCGCCGTAGTGCAGCGTCATTGCGCCCACCGGCCCCGCAAAAAACGGGTATTTGAACTTGCGTCCAAAGAGCTCCAGGCTCGTATCCGGCTCAAAATTCTCGTGGATCGTATCCATGTTCAGCCGCACATTCCGCCACGCGTCAAAGTTGCGGATCGCCACCGTGCCGCTGCCCTTGGCCCCCGGGCCGGGGATGGTGCCGCCGCAGGCGCGGCCATTGCACACAGGGCAGGCATGGCAGGGGCCCATTTGACCCTTCGCCGCCTGCAAAACTTCTGTATAGGTCATAGCAATTTTGCCTCCGTTGGCGGGCCGACGCATCCCATCGGCTCCACAAAAAATCAAGGGAATTATGCTCCGCGTTTATTATACCGTGTTTTGGCCGCGACTGCAAGACCGCTGGCTGCCACCATTGCCCCCAGCAGACACAGCCCGACCTCTGCGGACCCGGCAGCATCCCCCAGCCAGCCCAGCATCGGACTTGCCGGGATCATCAGCAAACTGTACGTCATGCTGTCCACGCTAATAAGCGTCGCGCGGCGGTCGCTGGAAATTGACTCGTTCATCCGCTGCATACTGTGCAAGAACCACACAGCCAGTGCCCCCTGTACCAGCATCGGCCCGACGGCACAGGCCCACGCCGGGGCCGCCCCGGCCAGCAGTGCCCCCGCGCCAATGGTCAGCGCACAGGCTAAATACAGGCCGCGCAGGGTCTTAGGGTGCAGCCGCCGCCCCAGTGCCATGCCCGCCATACCTGCAGCCCCGGCCAGCAACCCCGGCAGGAACAGCCATTCCATGGCCCCACCCTGTTCCGTCAGCCGCTGCTGCACAAACATCGACGTCAAGTAGCTTGGCAGCGAAATCACCGCGTCCGCCGCAATCAGCCGCCGCGCCAGCGCACTGCCGCGCAGGCAGTCGGCGCTGTCCAAAATATGCACACGCAGCCGGGCGGGCAGCTCCCGCAGGGTGTGCCGCTCCCGGGCGGCCTGCTCATCGGTGACGATGGGTTCTTCCAGCCGGGCCGCCGCCAGTGCCGAGAGCAGCGCCGACACGGCGTCCGCCAAGTAGTACCCGGCGTAGCGCAGCACCCCTGCCAGCAGGCTTGCCAGCGAGCCGAGCGCCGTTGCAATTTTCATGCAAATCGACGCATTGGCGTCCACTTTTATATAGTCTTTCTCCCGCCCGGCCATTTTCAGGCTGTCGTAGATCAGGGCTTCGTCCGTGCCGGAAAGCATATTGTAGCCCAGCGCCTTCAGCGCCATGGCCGTGCAGATCAGCCCCAGCCCCGGTGCAGACGCCATGGCCAGCGCCGAGAAAACGCCCAGCACACCGCCGAAAATCAGCGTGCGCCGCCGCCCCAGCAGATCCGCAGCCATGCCGCTGGGCACCTCGCACAGCAGGCTCGTCAGATGGAACACCCCTTCGGCCAGGCCGATTTCCGCCAGCGAGAAGCCCCGCGCCGCCAGCAGCGCCACCCAGACGGCATCGGTAAACCGCAGTGTCGAGAAAAATGCGTGCAGATACACGCAGCGCAGTTGTTTTTGTAAATTCATCGGGAACACCCTTTCGCTCAAAAATCACGAAAACGCGCCCTTTTTTGCACACAAAAAGCGCCCCGCAGCAAAGCCGCAGGGCGCAAAAATGCACACACTTATAGCTTTACCGGAACTTAGGGCAATACCGCATAATTCTAAGTGCCGATACGGCGAGCGAGGTGCGGC
>OLRT01001260.1_pt1 | contig 17908 bp, 15 predicted proteins | sample 1672021 | NCBI WGS metagenome assembly OLRT01 (sample SAMEA3136637, study PRJEB25190) | human gut metagenome | reverse complement strand
CCATGATTCACGTTACAAATCGTCGATTGACAAAGGCCCGATTTATAGTATAATTGACCCAACGTTCAAATCGGAATGCAAGATGCGAAAAGTAACGTGTCTGAGGGAAATTTTGTTGAGAGTGTAAGAGGAAAAGGAACAGGAGCAACTTACCATGCAGTTAAATGGTTCGCAAATTTTTGTTGAAGTCCTCTGCGAACAGGGCGTGGACACCATCTTCGGCTATCCCGGCGGTGCTGTGCTGAACCTGTACGACGAGCTGTATAAGAATTCTGACCGCATCCACCATGTGCTGACCGCCCACGAGCAGGGCGCTTCTCATGCGGCCGATGGCTATGCCCGGGCGACGGGCAAGGTCGGCACAGTTATCGTGACCTCCGGACCCGGTGCCACCAACACGGTCACGGGCATTTCGACTGCCTACATGGACTCCATCCCCATGGTGGTCATCACGGGCCAGGTCGCGACGAGCTCGCTGGGCAGCGACGCGTTCCAGGAGTCGGACATGACGGGCATCACGATGCCCATCGTCAAGCACAACTACCTGGTCCACGATCCGGAAAAACTCCCGGAGATCGTCGCCGAGGCGTACTACATCGCCTCGACTGGCAGGCCCGGCCCCGTCGTCATAGACATCCCGGGCAACGTGTCCAAGGCGCAAAACGTCCCGTACCACTTCCCCGACGAGGTCAAGCTCGAGTCGTACAAGCCTACCTATAAGGGCAACAGCAAGCAGGTCAAGTCTGCTGTGCGCGCCCTCGAGAAGGCCGAGCGCCCCATCATCTACGCGGGCGGCGGCATCTTGTCGAGCAATGCGAGCGCAGAGCTGCTCGACCTTGCCGAGACGCTGCAGATCCCCGTCGTCGTGAGCCTCATCGGCAAGAGCTGTATGCCCGAGGACAATCCGCTGTGCCTTGGCATGCCGGGCATGCACGGTTCCCGTGCCGCCAACGCCGCGCTGCAGAACAGCGACCTCATCTTCGCCGTCGGCACGCGCTTCGCCGACCGCGTCACGGGGCGGCTGTCTGCCTTCGCGCCAGACGCCAAGGTCATCCACGTCGACATCGACCCGGCCGAAATCGGCAAGAACCGCAATGCTGACATCCCCGTCGTCGGCGACGCAAGGCTTGTGCTCGCAGCCATCAACGAGCAGCTCCACAAAGACCAGGCGCAGCCGGTCGATGCGGAATGGGTCGCAAAGATCGACGAGATTCGCCGTGAAAGCCCGTTCTACTACGAGAAGCGCGATGACGCCATCCAGCCCGAGTACACGCTCGAGTTGCTCGACAAGCTCACGAAGGGCAGGGACACCGTCTTCACGACCGAGGTCGGCCAGCATCAGATGTGGGCTGCGCAGTACCTGCACTGCACGCGCCCGCGCACGTTCCTCTCTTCGGGCGGCGCTGGAACGATGGGCTTCGGGTTCCCCGCGGCCATCGGCGCGCAGGAAGGCTGCCCCAACAGCCTTGTCGTCTGCGTTGCGGGCGACGGCTCGTTGCAGATGAACATCCAGGAGATGGCGACGGCCTACGAGGCGGGCACCCCCGTCAAGGTGCTGCTGCTCAACAACAGCGCACTCGGCATGGTCCACCAGTGGCAAGACCTCTTCTACAACAAGCGCTACAGCCAGACCGTCTTCACGGGCAACCCCGACTTCGTGAAACTCGCGCAGGCGTACCACTGGTACGGCGACAGCGTGTCCGACCCCTCGCAGCTCGAGGGGTCCATGGAGAGGTGGCTGTCCCAGGAGGGCCCCGCTTTGCTCGAAGTCGTCATCCCCGCAGACGAGAACGTGTTCCCGATGGTTCCCGCCGGTGGGACGCTGACCGGCCAGATCGGCGTCGTCAAGCTCGACGAATCCGGCCGTCCGGTCGAGAAGAAGGGAGAGTAGGCATGTCGCGCACGATTTCTGTCCTGGTCGACAACCAGCCGGGTGTACTCACCCGCGTCTGCGGCCTCATCGCCCGCCGTGGTTTCAACATCGAGTCCCTGGCGGGCAGCCATACCGAAGATTCCACCAGAAGCCGCGTCACCATGGTCGTCGATGCCGACGAGATGATCGTCGAACAGGTCACCAAGCAGCTGCACAAGCTCATCAACGTCTACAAGGTCAACGACCTGACCGAGGTCGACCATATCGACCGCGAGCTCGTGCTCTTCAAGGTCAACTGCGATCCCGCACGGCGTGGAGAAATCGTCGAGCTTGCCTCGATCTTCCGTGCGCGCATCGTTGACGTTGCTTCGAGCAGCCTCACCATCGAGGTGACGGGCACCGACGACAAGATCGACGCGATGGAAAAGCTCCTACGTGCCTACGGCATCAAGGAGATCATCCGCTCGGGCAAAATCGCAATCTCTCGCGGCTCTTCCAACAGCTAGAGGAAGATTTGCGCAGATTCTCGATATCAGGCAATCCCGCGAATCGTATGGCAACGAGGAGCGTTGACATAGAAGGTTACACAGGCGATACGCCGGCGAAAGGAACCGGCAGCCTAACGAAAGGATCTAAGTACCATGGCAGTGACGATTTACTACGATAAGGATTGCAATCCCGACCTGATCAAGAGCAAGAAGGTCGCAATCATCGGCTACGGCTCTCAGGGGCATGCCCATGCGCTGAACCTTGCCGACAGCGGCGTCGACGTGCGCGTCGGTCTGCGTGAGGGCTCCAAGTCCTGGAAGAAGGCCGAGGATGCGGGCCTCAAGGTCATGACCACCGAGGAGGCTGCCGAAGAGGCCGACCTCATCATGGTCCTGGTTCCCGATGAGCTGCAGGCAAAGACCTATGCAGACCAGATTGCCCCGCACCTGAAGTCCGGCGACACCCTGGCGTTCGCGCACGGCTTCAATGTCCACTACGGCTACATCAAGGCCCCCGAGGACGTCAACGTCATCATGATCGCCCCCAAGGGCCCGGGTCACATCGTTCGCCGTCAGTACACCGAGGGCTCCGGCGTGCCCGATCTGGCTTGCGTGTACCAGGACGCCACCGGCGACGCTTGGGATATCGCCCTCTCCTACGCTTGGGGTCTGGGCGGCGCCCGCTCCGGCATCATCAAGTCGACCTTCAAGGATGAAACCGAGGAGGATCTCTTTGGCGAGCAGGCCGTGCTCTGCGGCGGCCTCGTCGAGATGATCAAGGCCGGTTTCGAGACTCTGACCGAAGCTGGCTACCCCGAGGAGCTTGCCTACTTCGAGGTCTATCACGAGATGAAGATGATCGTCGACCTCATGTACGAGAGCGGCATCCACTTCATGAACTACTCCATCTCCAACACCGCCGAGTACGGCGAGTACTACGCCGGCCCCAAGGTCATCAACGACGAGAGCCGCCGTGCCATGAAGGAGATTCTCGCCCGTATCCAGGACGGCAGCTTTGCCCAGGAGTTCGTGGACGACTGCAACAACGGCCACAAGTGGCTGCTCGAGCAGCGCGAGGCCATCAACGAGCACCCGATCGAGAAGACCGGCGAGAAGATCCGCTCTATGTTCAGCTGGATCAAGAAGTAACTCGAGCGCAGCTTTTCACATCGCACGCAACGAAAAACGGTCGCCCCACACAACCCGGGCGACCGTTTTTTCATCGATGTGACAAAAAGTCGACAGGTTTATTTTGTCACATTTTCACACGGCCTTCATATTTGGACGTGTATGGCGAAAACCCTACTCGATGAGCATCGCATCGCCAAAGCTAAAGAAGCGATACCGTGCCTTGACAGCCTGCTCGTAAGCGTCCATCACCTGATCGCGCGAGGCAAGCGCCGAGACAAGCATCATGAGCGTGGAGCGCGGCACATGGAAGTTGGTGATGAGCGCGTCCACCACGTGATAGGTGCTTCCCGGCATGAGGTAGAGCTGCGTGGTCGCGTTCTCATGCACGGTGATATCGCCGCGGCCGAGAGTGTCGGCGCCATCGGCGCGATTCTCGAAGTACCGTGCGGTAACGGGTTTTGGGGCCACGGGCGCATCCGCGTCAAAGGCGCTTTCGAGCGAGCGCACAGCGGTGGTCCCCACAGCAATCACGCGATGGCCCGCTGCCTTGGTGGCATGTACGGCGTCAACCACCTCGGCCGGCACATGATAGCGCTCGGTATGCATGACATGCTGAGTCGGGTCGTCTTCTTCCACCAGACGGAACGTATCGATACCCACTTCAAGCTCGACAGCGGCAAAGTGCGCACCCTTATCCTCAATGCGCTGCATAAGCTCGGGCGTGAAGTGCAGACCCGCCGTTGGCGCCGCAGCCGAATGCTCTTCGGGCATTGCGTAGACGGTCTGGTACTTCTCGGGATCGCCCTCGTAATCGGTAATATAGGGAGGCAAGGGCACGTGGCCCGCGGCGTGAATGGCCTCGTCAAGCGTGCGCGACTCGCCCGTTGCGGGATCGGTGCCTTGAGGCTCAAAGCGAACCAGGCGACCACCACGGCTGTCCTCGACGTAATCGGTAACCTCGGCCGTCAACACGACCGGCGCGCTCTCGGGAGCATGGGCGCCGCCCGCACGATATTCGATCTTCGCGCCGGGCTTTAGGCGCTTACCCGGCTTGACCAGGCATTCCCATACGTGACCCAAAGGATCAACGTCCTCGCGGCGCTTGAGCAAAAGCGTCTCTACCACTCCGCCAGTCTCCGCCTTGCGCCCCATCAGGCGCGCCGGCATCACGCGGGTCTTGTTGATGACCAGCAGGTCGCCCGGCTCGATGTAATCGATGATGTCGCGGAAGATGCGGTGCTCGACCGTCCCGCCGTGCTCCAACGCCACGGCGTCTGCGGCGTCGCTCCCCTTGCGGTTAAGTACAAGCAGACGACACGAGTCGCGCGGCTCGGCGGGTGCCTGGGCGATAAGTTCCTCAGGCAAGGTGTAATCAAAATCATCGGTACGCATGGTCACGGTTGACATCCCCTTTGAGTCAAAGTTCGTTGACCATCCTAGCATGACCGCGCAAGCTCAACGCAAAACATACGACCCAGGCCCGTTGCGCATTAAAAACGCCACGGCACCTGTGCGATGCTGTGGCGTTAGCTCTAGCCGATGGGGCCGTCGTCAATATGACTTACCTGACTTACCGGATCTTAGTAGTTCTCGGCCTTAACCTCAAAGTAGGCCTGCGGATGGTTGCAGACCGGGCAAACGTCCGGAGCCTTGGTGCCCACGACGACGTGACCACAGTTGCGGCATTCCCACACCTTGACCTCGCTCTTCTCAAAGACAGCAGCGGTCTCGACGTTGTGCAGCAGCGCACGGTAACGCTCCTCGTGGTGCTTTTCGATCTCGCCCACCTCGCGGAACTTCGCGGCAAGCTCGGGGAAACCTTCCTCCTCGGCGGTTTTGGCAAAGCCGTCGTACATGTCGGTCCACTCGAAGTTCTCGCCATCGGCTGCAGCGGCGAGATTCTCGGCGGTATCGCCGATGCCCTCGAGCTCGCGGAACCACATCTTGGCGTGATACTGCTCGTTTGCAGAGGTCTTACGGAAGATCTCGGCAATCTGCTCGAAGCCCTCCTTCTTTGCGACAGAAGCGAAGTACGTGTACTTATTGGTTGCCTGCGACTCACCGGCAAAGGCAGCCGCCAGGTTTTTCTCGGTCTGGGTTCCAGCGTATTTAGACATGGTTCCTCCTCTACGCCGCAGCATCGACACCGCGGCACTGTTGGCATATGGCATACCTACCCGGCTTGCAGTGGGTTGAATCGCACGGGCGCTTTTGCGGCGCCGGCGTCACAGAGTCGTCAAGTGAAAACTCCTATGCAAAATGCATTCGTATTCGATTGAGCAAAAACGCAAGAGTCAAAGCGACACTCGAAGGCAAAGCTAAGTATCGACCCTTGAAAGACATGTTCAACCCTCACTCTGTCACGATATATCAACTAGGTCGCAACAAAAAATCACTTCGCTGCAACATGCACTGATCTATCTGGTAAAAAAGTTCAGAAATGCGCGATGGGGGCCTTCGGAACCCCTTAATTTATCAATGTATAAAAGCCTTAACATGCAAAATGGTTCATGAACCATCCCTAAACCTTCAAATGCCCCATATGAGCCAAAAAGACATTTGCCATCGCGCAATATTTGACTTTTTTGCCATTTCGGAGCAGCCGGCCTGCAGTCAAGCGCCCCAAAACGTCAATATGGGAAAACTGAAGTTTTCTTGATACATTTATACAGCAGATTTGGACATTTTTATACATTTTATACTATCATTCCGCTTCCCAGACGCTCGGCAAATCAGCCCCACCCGACTTCGAACTGCAGCATTCAACAGGCGCAGGCCTGCCAACAATGCGAAAACCAATCCAAATCTAGATTCCTCGTCAGACCATAGCCAATACCTATATATATCGATAAATTCTTAGTACTTCCCTATGGCAAAAGCCGCTGCCATACTCTGGTTTACCAATCAAACCAGAGAGAGGACCCCAATGCCCACTACCCATAACGCACCGTTTCGCTACGACATCGTCGGAAGCTTTCTGCGCCCCGACGTGCTCAAGCAGGCTCGCGCTGACCATGCCGCAGGCATCATCGATGACGCCGCGCTCAAGACCGTCGAAGACGTTGCCATCCGCGACCTCGTAGCCAAACAAAAGGCCGCCGGCCTGCACGTAATCACCGATGGCGAGTTTCGCCGCAGTTATTGGCACCTTGACTTCATGTGGGGACTTAACGGTATCGAGCGCCGCGCGAGCCGCACCGGCTATATGTTCCACGACGAGGAGACTACGGCAGACACCGCCGTCGTTACCGGCAAGATCTCCGGTGAGGACCATCCGTTCGTCGAGCACTTCAAGTTCGTGAAGGCACTCGAGGAGGACGGCCTGGTCGCGCGCCAGACCATCCCCGCCCCCGTCCAGACCTACTCCGAGGTGATTCTTGACCGCTGCGATGGGCAGATCGAAAGCCTGCGCTCCGTCTACCCGACAGACGAGGCCCTCATCGAAGACATCGCTGCCGCCTATCGCACCGTCATCGCCGACCTCTACGCCGCAGGTTGCCGCAATATCCAGTTTGACGACTGCACCTGGGGCATCTACTGCGACACGGACTTCGTGGCCAAGACCGGTATGAGCCCGGTTGACATCCAAAAGGTCTCCGAGCTAGGCGTTCGCCTCAACAACCTTGCGATTGAGGGCAAGCCCGAGGATCTGGTGATCACCACGCACGTGTGCCGCGGCAACTACCACTCGACATACGCCTTCGAGGGCGGCTACGACCCCATCGCACCGTACCTGTTCGCCCACGAGAACGTCGACGCTTTTTATCTTGAGTTCGACACGCCGCGTGCCGGCACCTTCGAACCGCTCAAGTATGTAGCGCCCGGCAAGAAGGTCGTGCTCGGCCTGATCACCTCCAAGAAGCCCGACCTTGAGGATCCGGACACCATCAAGGCCCGCATCCAGGAAGCCGCCCAGTACATTCCGCTCGACCGCCTGTGCCTGTCCACCCAGTGCGGCTTCGCCTCCACCCAGGAAGGCAACAAGCTCACCGAAGACCAGCAGTGGGCCAAGATCGCACTCGTCCAATCCATCGCCAAGGACGTGTGGGGCGAGTAAACACAGCACGCCATCCACAATCAGCTATAAGGAAGGGCTATCCGTCTTGTTCGGCGGATAGCCCTTTGTTTGTTTGCCGGCGTTTTTAACGGGCAGGTCAGCCCTTCACAGCCTCATCGATGCAACGAATCGCGTTCAACGTACGCGGATAGCCGATATACGGCATGCACTGCGAGACCACCGCGATTAGAAACGCCTTCTCATTGCCAACGACCATATTCGCCTTGGCATGCGCCGTAAGCTGCGGTTCGCAACCACCCTGCGCGGCCAGGAAACACAACGTGACCATTTCGCGCTCGCGGGTGTCGAGTCCGCCGCGAGTGTAGTAGTCGCCGAAGCAGTTGTCGGCCAGCCACTTGTTGATGTGCCGGGTCTCCTCCGGTCCGGATTGCGCGAATCCGCGCATGTTCTCGCCGAAGATCTCGACCTGCTTGTCCTCTCCGGCCTGCGCGCGGGTCTCCGACGTGGTCGTGCCCTGCGGCTCCAGCGGCAGATGCACGTTCGCGGCTCCAAGGAAAACGTTGAGCTTCTTCAGGAACGGCAGGGTTCTCCCGAATCCGCAGTATGCGGTGGCTTGGTAAATCATCTCCTTGATGGCCACGGACGTCAGTCCTGTCTCGTAGGCGACCGGCAGCATCATTTCGAACGCGTCGAGACCCTGGCAGCCGACCAGAGCCGCGAGGATCGCCAGGGAGCGGGTCTGGTCGTCCAGATCGGGATGGTTCGCGCCCGGCTCGTTCACCACTTCCCCGTAAGCGAAGTCGGAAAACAGCTTGACATATTCCGGATCGGTCTGCGACAGCGTCCTGTCGTTGTTCCAGAACGCGTTCATCTTCCTATGCAGTTCCTCGAACATGGCTTCCTTTCCGTTCGATGTCTTCGCGCCGCATGCCGCGTTCATTCTATCGTCGGAAATGTTGCGTGCGGATAGCGGCCATCGTCGTCTGAATGTTCAGCGTGCGATCGCGCCCTTGCCGGGCTGTTTCTTGACGTTTTCGATGACGTCTTTGTTTTCCTCGAGAATTCGGTTGGCCTCATCCTCGTGTCCTTCGGCGATGGCGCGCCAATAGAGCGATTTGAGCGACACGTACGCCTGCTGGATGCGCAGGGCCTCGGCTTTCGCGGCCAGACGCAGCGATTGCGCGTCGAGTAGTTCGATCTGCCGTCGGGCGCCTTCCGGACCGTCGAAACGGTTCTTCAGGTATTCGCGCATCGATTCAAGCGGCATGCCCGTCGCCGCCAGGCATGCGATGGTGGTCAGCGATTCGATGTCCTTGTCCGAATAGACTCGGTGGCCTGAACTCGGATCGCGGGCGATCGGATCGATGATGCCGATCTGCTCGTAATAACGCAACGTCGATTCGGGCAGTCCGGAAATCATGGACGCCTCACGGATCGAATGCCAGGTGGTCGTCGTATTGCTCATACCCCGCACTCTAAAAACTTAAAGTGCTCGAAGTCCATATTCCGGCGTGTCGTATTGGTCCGACGTCAAACGGCATTGAGCGGGCAATGGAAGAGCCGGTATCCGAAAAGTGGATCTGTCGCACGACTCCATTTACATGTCCTTTTCGGCAATCGTGCGGCTTTTTCGTCCGTCTGTATGGGAACCGACGGACGAAAAAGCCCACGCATGCTCAGGCGGCGGTGATCAGCTCCGAGGAATCCATGTCGAAATCGGCCATCGCGTAGGAGCGGATGGCGGGATCATCATACGTGTTCATGTAGTACGTGTTGGTCTTGGACGAATATCCGCTGGTGAACAGCGTGCGTTCGAACTGGCCGTTGCCCATCTTCGCCATGCCGTCAACCATCTGCACGGAACCAAGGGTGTGGAACAGGCGAGACACGTTGGCCGCCTCGCCTTCCTGCTGTGGATAATGCGTGTTGGCATAAGCCACACGCACGAAACGCGACGGGGAGCTCACATCGCCCGGAATGCCATGCATGCTCACACCCGCGCCCCAAGCGGACAGGGACGCCTTGCCCCACGTGGCCGGCTCGGCCATCTCGTTGCCGACGCACATGTAGTTGCGCAGATTCTCCATATGGAAGCCAAACGTCGGCTGGTTGGTCAGCACGTCTACGTCGTCATGGTGCACATGCATGCCGTCCGCCATCTGTTCGACGACGATGCTGCGCTCGCTGTCGCCGATGATCCAATGCAGCAGCGACTCCTGCTGGCCGGGCACGATCTGGGAGACGAGGGTCACGTTCTTCAACGCCTCCTCGACTTCGTCGACGGAATCGAAATTGCGTGCCACCCACAGCGGGAATTCGAAGGTCGCGACGTTGTCGGTGCCTTCGACCGGCTCATGCACGAACTCCGCGTAGCCGGGGAAATTCAATCCCGCGATGGCCAGACCATGCTCGTTGGCGCAGTCGAAATACATCGGACGGTCGGCCATGACCACGCCCACGCCGATCACCGCGTTCGGCGTGGCTTTGCCGCTCGCGCCGAACACGTTGTCGTAGTGGTAGCCGCGTGGAGTGGCCAGGATGCTTTCGCCGTATGAGAAGCTCCAGTCGAGGTTGCGGCCGAAATACATGTTTCCCTCTTCGTCGGAGAAACGAACGCCAGTGCACATGATGGACTTCCTTCCTTTGTTTGATTGACCCGGTGCATTCATCATACGCATGGACGGCTGGACGAACCACGGCTTCCGCCGACGGATAAACATGAAGGGTGGCCAAAAATGCCAAGAGTCGTTGAAAATGAAAAAAATCCCCTTGTTTCCAAGGGGATTTTTCGAATGGCTCCTGCGACTGGGCTTGAACCAGTGACCGTCCGATTAACAGTCGGATGCTCTGCCAACTGAGCTACGCAGGAATGCGCTGTGCACAAGACATGAATTATACGCGGTAAAACGCAAAATGCAAATCCCGCGCGTGTCTCCCCTGCTGCGGCGGGACTACCGTCACATGCTGATCTTCGTCAACGGCATGGCGGAATCGATTGCGAAATCCGGTTCGGACGGTTTCACGCCGCTCTCCACCAGGTTCACGCCCAGCATGGCCACCATAGCGCCATTATCGGTGCACAGTTTGATTTGCGGGATACGCACTTCGACGCCATGCTTGGCTCCGACCTCCAACAGTTTGGCGCGCAGTTGGGAGTTCGCGGAGAAGCCGCCGCCAACGATCAGGGTCTTCGAACCGTACTGCTCGCAACCGCGCATCGCCTTCCTGGCGAGCACCGTCGCGACGGAATCGGCCAGCGACGCGCACACGTCGTCGATGGGAATCTCATTGCCTTCCGTCTGCTGCTGTTCGATCCAACGCGCCACGGCCGTCTTCACGCCGGAGAAACTGAAATCGTACGGATGCTGCTGCCCCGCCTTGCCTTGTGTAAGGCCCTGAGGCACTTTGATGGCATGTGGGTTGCCCAGCTGCGCGTGACGGTCGATGTGCGGGCCGCCGGGATACGGGAAACCAAGCAGACGCGCCACCTTGTCGAAGCATTCGCCGGCAGCGTCGTCGAGCGTGGTGCCGACCACGTCGATATGCCGCGCCACGTCTTCGACATGCAGCAGCGAAGTGTGCCCGCCCGACACAATCAACGCAAGCGTGTCCTTGGGGAACGGTCCGAACTGCAGCTGCGTCACCGCGATATGTCCGATGACGTGGTTGATGCCGTAGATCGGCTTGTTCGCGGCCCATGCCAACGATTTCGCGCCGGACACGCCGACCGCGAGACAGCCGGCGAGGCCGGGTCCCGCGGATACGGCGATCGCGTCGACGTCGGACAGCGTCATGTTCGCGTCGGCCAGAGCTTTGGAGACGCATGGCACGAACGCTTCGGCGTGCGCGCGAGAGGCGATTTCGGGAATCACGCCGCCGTAGCGGGCGTGCTCGTCCATGGAGGACGCGACCACGTTGGAAATGAGGGTGCGTCCCTGTACCACGGCCGCCGCCGTTTCGTCACAGGTCGATTCGATGCCGAGTACGATTGGTTCGCTCATTGCTGCTCCGTTGTGTGTGTTGCTGAAGTGTGCTCTGTATCCGCTGTTGCGCTGAAGCCGACGACGCGCGGCTCCAAGTCGAGGCTCATGGTGTACGCGTCGATGCCTTCTGGCTGGTAGTAGCGTTTGCGCAATCCCATCCGCGTGAAGCCGAACCTTTCGTACAACGCCAATGCCGGCACGTTGTCGACTCGGACTTCCAGAAGCATGCGTTTGGCGCCCTGCCGACGCGCCGAGACGATCAGTGTTTCGAGAAGCGCCGCCGCTATCCCCTGCCGTTGGTATGGTCTGCCGACGCCGATCGTCATGATCTCCGCGTCGTCGCCGTCGTACCAGTAGCCTGCGTAGCCTCGGACGACGGGATCCGCCGTCTGTACGGCATCGCCTTCAATGTCGAGCAGATACGTGCGTGCCGGAGCGTGGAATTCCTGCCGTACGGACTGTTCGCTCCACGCGCCGCGGCCGAACAGGTCCTTTTCCAATGCGGCGATCTGTCCGACGGCGGTGTCTTCCGGAATCTGGGAATGGTCGACAATCATGGGCGTGCCGTCACTCCGTTCGTTCGGCGCCGGCATGGTTGAGCACATGCTTGAGCGGGTTGGGCACTGACACGTCCGGACGACGCAGATATAACGGTTCGACGGGGGTCGGTTCTGCCAACGCCTGTTCGCTGGTGGTGAAGGCCGCGAATCGCGCCAATCCTTCCGCGCCTTCGTCGAGCAGAGCATGGTCGTCGACTTCGCCGAGGGAGGCAATCGCATTCCACGACTGCGCGTATTTGACCGCACCATGGCCGATGACGTCGACGACGTACGGCTTGCCCGTGTCGGCGAGCTTCGTAAGAACGTCATTGACGCGCATCGTGATGGAATCCGGATAGTCGATGTCCATGTCGATCAACGTTATGGGCGATTGTCCGACGCCGTCCGCAACGGTGCCGCCGTCATACAGCGCGAAATACAGTTGCCGGCGACGCGCGTCGTTGACGGCAAGCGTCAGATGGCGGCGATCGTCCGTAGCTTGAGTATGTGCCAGGCATTGCGGCGCGAGCACGTCCTGTCCGACCAGTTGCGCGCCTGTGGCGAAGGCCAATGCCTTGGCCGCGACGATGCCGGCGCGCAGGCCGGTGAATGGCGCCGGTCCGACGCCGACGACGATGCGGGTGATGTCCGACGCCTGCAGTCCAGCCTGTTCGACGGCTTGCGCGATGTTCACCTGCAGTTTCTCGACATGGGTGCGCGAATCCGTTTCGACGATGGGTTCATGTCCGACCACGCCTACGGTCGAACCATATGAGGTGTCAATCACCAGTGTCTGCATATGCTTGAAAACTCCTTGTGCCAAACTGCCAACCACTGTACAACCGGCGCTGGAAGCCACGGCATGCGGTGCGGTCGGCCACGTCGGATGCGTCTTAGACAGGGTCAGCGTTTTCCCGCGGTGAAATCGAACGAATCCCAGGCAGCGCCCACCGGCACCAACGTCACCGTGCGTGCGCCCGCGCTGGTCAGCTCGCCGTCCGCGGTCACGGCGGGCGCGTCAAGCGGACGGTCGATGTGGATTTCAAGCCGTTCCGGAGCCAATGCGGCGGCCATCTGCTCGCCCCATTCCATCAGGATGACGGTATGCTCGCCCGGATCCTCCAATTCCTCGTCCAAGCCGAGCGATTCCAATTCGTCCAATAGCCGTCCGACCGTGTCCTGTCCGGGCGCGTAGGCGTTGCCGCCGAGCCTGTAGGCGTCGACGTGCACCAGATGCGCCGGCGAACCGTCCGCGAACCGTCCCTCAAGCTCGCGTGCGATGGTGAAGGTCGGCGAGACGATGGGCTCTCCGATGCCAAGTCCCGCGCCGAACCCTTGCGCGAACGTGGTCTTGCCGGCGCCAAGCGGACCGGACAGCAACAGCACGTCGCCTCCACGGGCAAGCTTCGCCAAACGCTCCCCCAACGCCTGCATGTCCTCGCCGGTGGCGGCTGTGATGGTAATGGTGTTGCTCATGCGGCACGTCCTTTGCGGCTGATCAGTTCGATGGACCGTTCCAAAGCATAGACCGGGTCCGAGCCATTGGTTTTGCTTTGCTCGTCGGCCCATGCGAGCATCTGGATGCATGCGCTCATGCCGCTTGACGTCCATCCGGATAGTTGCCGGGTCGCGTTCTTCAACACCCAGGGGTTCGTTTTCGCCTCGGCCGTGGAAATGGTGCCCGCACGCACCGCCGACGCCTTCGCCATCGTCCGCAGCTTCATGGCCAGCGCGCCGATAAGCGCAATCGGAGCGGTGCCCTGTTCCACGGACGATCGCATGGCGATGATCGCGTCCGCCGTACGTCCCGACAACGCGAGGTCGGCGACACGGAAGCCATCCACCTGCGGATTGGAGGTGAGATATTGGTTGACGCGGTCGAGCGTCATGGGATTGTCGTCGAAATCGAAGCATAACTGGCCGACCATGGCCGCAAGCTCGCCGGTCCTATCCCCCAACACGGCCACGAGTTGCTGCGCGGCCATCGGCTCGACGCGGCGTTTGCGCCGTTCGAAGCATTGCATGACGAAGTTGAGTTTGGCCTCGGGCTTCTTCAGGTCGGCGACAGCGTCCTTGTACGCTCCGGCCTTGGTGAGCTGCTCCACCAGACGTTTGCCCTTCACACCGCCCTCATGCTGGCAGATGACGATGCACGCGTCCGCCGGCTCCTTGCACGCCTGTCTGCAGTAAGAGACCATGGCGTCGCCCAGTTTTTCGTCCGCGTTCTGCAGGTTGGTGACGATGACGATGGCGCGATCCGCAAGCAATGATGGGCTTACCGCTTCGTCGAAGGTGTAATGGTCGGCGTTTGCCGCGTCGAGTTCGATGGTTTCCGCGTCGGGATACCGGCGTTGCGCCTCGTGTTTGAGGTCGCGCACCGTCTGGTCGTTCAGGTACGAGTCGCCTCCGTACACGAGGTGGAAGGGCGTGGTGGCTGCGGATGGTTTCGGCATACCATTCAATCTCGCTGTATCGGTGGACAAAACCGGCATGGCCTATTCCTCCCATTGCAGTTCGCGCAATGCCTTCCGAGTACGTTCCATCCACATGCGCAGCCGTTCCACAGGGTTGGCTATCAGACGTTTTCCGGGCAGATCGGGTTCCTGGACCATCATTTGTCCAAACAGCCGGTGCGTCATGATCGCGGCGGCCGCGCAGGCGGCTTCCACCACGCAGACGAGGACCGCTCCCCCGACGCCTCCGGCCCACGGTATCGTGGCCTGGTTGCCGGAACCCAGTTCAAGGGCGGTCAGTTCCATGACCGCGGTGCCCCAGGAGGCCGCACGGGCCAGTTGCAGGCCGAGCCACGGAATCAGCCATGAGACGGCAAGACTGGCCAGGCCGGCCAATGTGGCGAAACCCACGAACGGCGCCACCATCAGATTCGCCGGTATGGAGAACACCGGCAGTTCCGGTTCGATGAGCACCTGGATCGGCAGGGTGAACACTTGCGCCGCTATGGTCATGGACAGAGCCTCGGCCACGAACCGTGGCAGGACCGGTTCCATCCATGCGTTGAGGGTGTCGGCGAACAGCACGATGCCGAGCACCGCGGCGCAGGACAGGGCGAATCCGAAGCTTTGCGACATGTGCGGGCATGCCATCAGCATAGCCAATGTGGTCCAGCTCAACGACGCCATCGCCTGGCCTCGTCTGCCGATGAACAGGCATGCCGCGCCGGACAATCCCATCAAAAGCGCGCGGGATACCGAATCCGACGGAAACACGCATGCCGACAGCATGATGTACGACATGGCGACCAGCAGTGCGGTGAATCGTCGCGGCAGAAGGAAGAACGAGCAGACGGAACGCACCAATGCGGCGGTCACGGCCAGATGGCCGCCGCTGACCGCCATGAGATGCACGATTCCGGACCTTTGGAACGCGTCCTCCACCTGTGCGGCGTATGTGGAATCGATGTCGGTGCCATCGCCTTCGGCCGGCACGTAGTCCTGTCCGAGAACACCCAATGTCAGTCCGGGGACGAGCACTTTCCCTTGGTCGGAAAGACGTGCGGTTTGGACGAAGAACGCCTCCTGCATCATGCCGATGGCGCGCATCGGCAGGTTTGGCGGCCTGACGTGTTCGACTGTCGTGACGTCGGTCAGCCACAACGGCATGGCACCGTATCGCGCTTTGGAGATGCGGCCCGCGATCTTGTAGGTGCCGTCCTGTTTGAGTTTGCCGCATTCAGGCCGGTCCGCGTATATACGCGCTCGTGCCGAACTGGTTTGCCGTACGCCGTCGATGGTGACCGATGTGATGCGCGCGTCGGCACGGCAGTCGTTCGACCGTCTGTCGGAGATGACGGTCGGCGAGGTGGCGCGCGCCGTGACGACGACGGAAGCGTCGCCTTCCGCGGCCGCCCGAGAAGCCGGGTCGCGCCATTGCAGCAAATCATAGGTCAACGCGCTTGCCGCGCAAACCATCGCAGCGATCGCGCAGACCGTGACGCTCGCATGCCAGAGCGTTATCCGTCGTCGAACGGACGCCGGCAATCGTGGGAAGGGCAGTCCCGCCAGGACCGCCAGCGGTATCATGCAGGTGAGAACGGCCGGCAAAGCGCCGAGCATGCCGTCATGCGACATGCAATATGCGAAGCCGGCGTGCGCGGCCAGACTGGCCGCCCAACCGCATATTGCGGCCGGCAGCAGTCTCCAGTCTCGGCTCCCGCGCTCCCTGGTCAGCCAATCGCGTGTGCCCGTCATCTCACGCACACTTGGTCACGGAACTTCGCCAGAGTCTTCGAACCGATGCCCTTGACTTCCAGAAGCTGGTCGACGTTGTCGAACCGTCCTATCTGCGTTCGATAGTCGAGGATGCGCTGCGCGGTGACCGGTCCGACGCCTTTGAGGGTCTGCAATTCGCCTAGGTCTGCGGTGTTGAGGTCAAGCTGGTTCGATTGCTGCGCTCCGTCTTGCCCGTCATGGCTGTCCGGTGTGGACGCGTCCTGCGTCGGCCCGTTTTCTTGCGGTGCCGGCGTTTGTTCCGTTTGCGGGGCCTGTTGCGGCTGCTGTTGGGCCTGTGAGCGTATCTGCGACCGTGAATGCTGCAGTTCGCTGTAGTGGATCGTCTGTTGGACGAGCATGGTCAGGCTCGCGCACAGCGCGCACGACAAAGTGAGGATCGCCATGAGCGCGTGGAACGGGCGGAACGCCAATCGTGGCCTGTCGCGTTTCGGCCGCTCCCCCTCGTCGGGTTTGTCCGTCGGCCGGACGCCGGCGAGCTCCGCCAATGTCGGTTTCGCGTCATGCGTCTTCCGCTGCGGCATCGGTCGTGCGGGTTCGTGTGATGCGGACGGTTCGTCCGATTGCGCCTCCATGGCCGTAAGGCTGTTGGGGCGGGACGGTTTTTCGGGCATGCCCAATCCCCGCAGCCGCTTCGTGGCGGCCGGCATGCCAGTGCCGCCGTCCGCCGTGTGGATGGCACGGATGGGGTGAGTGCCGCGAAATGCAAATATGCCCATGCATCCAACATTGGAGGATGCATGGGCATACTGTCCAGCCGAAACGGCTCCTGTGGTCGGAGAACGCGGGTTATCCACATTCCTGGCGTGTCGCCATGGTGCGGAAGAACCCGCGTCCTCTTATGCGGGCCGTCTCGTCAGAAGATCATTCCGCGGGAACGATGGAGACAATCTTCGGAGCCTTGACGATGACCTTGCGTGGCTCCTTGCCGCCCAGTCGGTCGGCGACGGCTTCGAGCGCCATCTTCTCCAGCTCCTTCGGATCGATGTCCGGGGAGACCTCGAGCTTGGCGCGCACCTTGCCCTTGATCTGCACGACCGCGGTGACGGAATCCTGTCCGACGTAACGTTCGTCGGCCTTCGGCCAGTCGGCGTGCGCCAGGGATTCGGTGTGGCCGAGCTTGCTCCACAGTTCCTCGCAGATGTGCGGGGCGATCGGAGAGAGCATCAGGATCAGCGGTTCGACGGCGGCGCGCGGCACGGCGTCGAGGCTGGTCAGATGGTTGTTGAGCACGATGAGCTTGGCGATGGCCGTGTTCGGACGCATGGCCTCCATCTCGACGGTCACGTCGGCGATCGTGTTGTTAAGCAGCTTCAGCGTCTTCGTGTCAAGCTCGCCGTCGGTGACGCGCACCTCGCCGGTGGTCTCGTCGATGACGTTACGCCACAGGCGCTGCAGGAAACGCATGGAGCCGACCACGTTGCGGGTGTTCCATGGACGGGATTCGGCCAGCGGGCCCATGCCCATCTCGTACAGGCGGAAGGTGTCCGCGCCGTAGTTCTCATACATGTCGTCAGGCGTGATGATGTTCTTCAGGCTCTTGCCCATCTTGCCGAACTCGCGGTTGGCATGCTGGCCGTTCCATGTGAACGTCGGCTCGCCGTTGGCGTCGGCGGGACCTTCCACCAC
>OLRT01001259.1_pt1 | contig 17936 bp, 14 predicted proteins | sample 1672021 | NCBI WGS metagenome assembly OLRT01 (sample SAMEA3136637, study PRJEB25190) | human gut metagenome | reverse complement strand
TCGCTTGAATCTCCCGTTTCGTTATTGCGTATTAAGTTTTGCTATTTTATCTATCTGCTTTTATACAGCTTTCTGCCGCAAAATACGATCCCTGCTGCTGCAGCCAGCATCAGCACTGCCAGCATGCCGATCGGCATTGCATCGCCGGTCTTGGTGCCATTGGCAGAACCGTCCTGCGATACCGTTGTCGGCGGAGCTGTCTTTTCTTTGACTACCACGTTGATCGACTTCTCCACTGAGGCTCCGTCTTTATCCGTTACCTCATACGTCACGCTATAAAGACCAGCCTTGGATGTATCTACGGTGTTTTTCACGATCTCGATCTGATCCGTCAGGTCTCCATCTTCTTTATCAGTCGCCGTTACGCCACTCTTCGGATCGAAGTTATCTCCAACCGTCAAAGTCTTGTCTTCTGCATTGATGACAGGCACTTCATTCAAAGCGACCCATTTCATGTGGACTTTCAGCTTTACTTCAATACCATTGATCGTCTTATAGTTGTCTGTATCAGCAGGCGTATATGTTACGGTGAACGTATTGGTTCCTGGGTTACCTACAGAAGTCTTTTCATCAGCAACCCATGTAAAGCCCTGCGGCAGCTTCACATCTGCCAGAGTCTGCCCTTCGATGGCTTCCAGCCCATTCGGCACATCATACTTCGGAGTTGCTTTGTTAATGGTAAATTCCACATACTCTGATTCCGCACTTGCATGGGTATCATCTTCTGCCACAGTTGCCTTCACCCTGTATTCACCGACATATACCGGTGCCGCATCAAGATCTGTCCAGTGATCTCCATCCTTCTGCTGATAAACAAATGTGATAGCTCCTGTGCTGCCTGTTACAGTACAATTATCTGCTGTCAATTCGATCTGGTTGCCATCGTAAGTCTTGTTATCAACTGAGTTTAATGTGATGGTGGAATGAGCTTTTTCTTCCCATTTCGCATAGTAGGTCTTACCTGCCGTTGGAGCAGTGCTTACAGCAGTACCATCGCAACCTTTATTATCATACCAGCCTAAGAACTTGTGATTTTTCTTGATTGGCGTTGCAAGGGTATCCGTTGTGAAATCCGTATTTTTAGCAAACGTACCACCGTTAGTCACAGCGTAAACCGCATTTCTTGTACGATCCGCCGTGTCGCTAGAATCAGCATTAGTATAGATGGAGCTGGTTCCTATCGGCAAGTACGGCACAACTGTATCATCAGGAAGATAGAACGTACGCGTGATTTCCTGATAGTTAGTACCGTTCCAATGCTGGCTAAAGCACCATTTCCCAAATACACTTGTGTTTAAATTCTTTGTGTCCCATCCGCTTAAATCATAAGTAATCTTTTTATTCGTCGGTTCCGCGTTAAAGAAAAATGCCTGCTGGCCTACTGTCACACCGGAGGGAATGTAAAAGTACGGTACTTCAGAATTTACGAATGCACCGCCGCCAATAGTCGTCAGCTTGGAATTTGGTGAAATATCAACTTTGATCAACTTACTGCACTTGCAAAATGCATTGTTTCCGATCTCGGTCACTGCATCAGGAATTTCGATTTCCGTTAAAGCCGTGCACCCCTCAAATGCGCTCCGTCCTAACGTTTTGAGTGCAGTAGCCTTTTCCAGATGAACTGCAGCCAGACTTGTGCATCCATTAAACGCATGATTTCCGATTGATGTTAAGCCCTCGGATAATTCGATGGATTTCAGCGAGGTACATTCTTTAAATGTATTGTCTGCAATTGATGTTACTCCTTTGCCAAGGGATACTGTTTCCAGCACTTCAAATCCTGACAGCAATCCGTTCGGGACATTGGTCACACCGTCGCCCAGCACAACGTTTTTCAGAGTCGTTTTCGAGCCACTTAAACTGAAATCCGATAAATCACCATTTTCGACTGTAAAGCTTGTCAACTTCGCGCCATCATTATCAAAACCATGGGTGCTGTTATTCCAGCTTCCATTGAACAGGCTCCCCGGAAGTTTTAGATCTTTAGTTCCTTCGATGCTTACAGTCTTTAAGCTGGCGCAGCCCTGGAATACGTTATTGTCCAAAGTTTCAACAGCACCTAGTTCTACACTGGTCAAACCAGTCTGAATAAAAGCAGAATTTCTAAGGTTTTTCAATGCGTCCGGGAATGTAAAGCTTGCTAATTTACCGCATTGAGCAAATGCATTTCTGTCGATCGTTTCCAGCTTTGAATCAGCTTTATCCGCCTGCACCTCAGCAAGTTTGGAACATTGGGAAAACATTCTGTAAGGAATGATCGTCACGGAGTCATCCAGCGTTACTTTCTCCAAAGCTGCACAGCCTTGAAATGCGGAGGACTGCAGGTCACCGTTCTGTTGATAGAATTCCACCTTGCCCGGAACTGTAAGCTCCGTCAAGTTTGGCATATAAGAAAACACATATGCGCCAGCGCGGGTCAGGTTGCTACTTTCAAAGTCGATCGAGCTGAAACCTGTTCCTCTGAATGCAGCTGTCATAACACCTGTGATATTTTCAGGAAATACTAATTTTCCAGCAGGATAAGTCGTTGCTCCGTTTTTACACTGATTTAAATTTTCGCAGTAATCGAACATGCTAAACGGTATAAAAGAACCTGTTGCCGTCTGTTCAGTTACATATCCGTCGCGAATATTCTTTGGATTAAAACCAGCCCAGTCAACTACTTCGACCTTGGAACAGTGGGAATACAGATTATCGCCGTAATCCGTCACATTTTTATGAAATCCGATAGCCGTAATCCCAGTATATGCAAACGCATAGTCTCCTAATCCAGTGACCTTGTCACCGATCTCGATATTGGTAATCGGGAACAGTTTTGTCGTGGCATCGGCACTCAGAGTCTGATACCACGGTGCTGCCTCGGCAATATTAATATTTTTGCCTACTGGAGCCTTATAATCCGCCATCGCTCCACTTCCGTCAATCGTCAGCGTATACGTTGGATTGGCAGCGTCACTATTATTCTGCTTCAGCCTCCACGTCACATCTGATTCATGACCTGTCGCTCCGCAGGTCCCGGAAGTCGCAGCACTTATCGCACCGCTCCCAGCACTGCTTCCAGTGCCGCCTGTCTCATCCGCGAAACTAAACGACGGGATCATGGTCACCAGCATCATCAGACTCAGCATCAGCGCCAGTACTAATTTTCTCTTCTTCATCGTTTTATCCTTTCAACTCTACTATAACTACCGTTTTATTGCTATTCACCGCTGTCACCATGGTTACCTGTCATACGCTGCGCGCCCCGGTCTCTTCGCCGCTTGTTCTGATAATACAGGCTCCGGCTGATCCCTGCTATCTCGCAAAGATGGGTCACACAGTTCCGGCATTCTTCCTTCTCTGCCACATCGCTTATGATCTGGCAGATCTCCTCATGATCTCTTCCCTCCGGGCTTAACTGGATGCCTCTTCTGCAAAGCTCCCGAAAAAACTCCACTTCCGCCCGCAGCATCCGTATGGTCTTTTCCTGCTCTCTGCATTGGTCTACAAGCTTCCTCTTATTGCTTTGGGTCTGCTCCGGGTCGTACGCCTGCTCTTCCCCATCTTTTCCTTTATGCAAAACAGCCTCACGGCTTCCCAGCGTCCCGCTTTCATAAGATTCCTTCCAGCGGGCACAAGCTCTCTCGATCCTCTTCGATCCCAGCATGTCGATATCGAAGCCCGCATCCCGAAAGATCTGCACCGGGCGTCTTCCTGCAGTATATTCTCCCATAAAAAGCTGCTTGAATTCTCTGGAATAGGAGATACTCGTCCGGTTAACATCTGTCACATATGGATTTTGAAGCAGGCGATCCATCTCTTCTTCGGTGAATCTCCCTCGCCCCATGCAAAGCCCCCTTTCCTTTTTTCTTTGACAAAATGAATATTTTGTCCACGATCTAAAGCATTGCAATAACAGAAGATCCGCTGTGTTTAAACATCAGGCGTCCTGATCTTGACTGATCACCAGGATTTTTTACAAAAAAAGAATGCAGGATCAAAAAAGTCTGATCAGAGATGCTTTCAGATATGACAAAAAATCGTTCTGATTTTCCCGGAACGATTCTTTTTCATAGAATAATACAGAAAGACACCCCCTCCAAGTTAACAAAACTTATCTAGAATTTACATGTTACTGCTTGCAGGTAGTAGGGGGGTATGGTAATATAGTATTGTTAATTAGATAGTAAATTAGTCTACATTTGCAGAAAAGCGGACAAAATATTCATTTTGTCTGCTGCACCAGCCCAAGGCGGGCTATTTTTTTTGCATAAACATCTTCCGTGGATACCAGATAGATCCGCGTGGTCTCGATGCTGCTGTGGCCCAGCATGTTGGCGAGAGCCGAAATATCGTGAGAGGCACGGTAAAAACACCGAGCGAAGAGATGACGCAGATTATGAGGAAACACCTTTTCCCTGGCGACGCCTGCTGCCCCACAGAGAGCTTTCATCTTCGCCCAGATCTGTCTTCGATCAAGCCGTCTGCCGCCTGTCGTCAGGAAAAGCTCCCCTGATCCGATCCCCTTTTTTCGGGCATATTTCTGCAGCTTCCGACAAAGCTGCCCCGGGATCAGGATCGTTCTCAGTTTTCCTTTTAAAGAGATCTGCGTCCTGCCCTTTGCAGCGGCTTCCCGAGTGATATAGCGCACTTCGCTGACCCGGATCCCCGTAGCGCATATGGTCTCCATCAAAAGCACCATCTGCTCATCACCTTTTCTGCGTGCGGCGGAAATCAGCTTTTCATATTCTGTTTTTGTCAACTCACGGTCACTGCTGCGAAAAAAAGACTTTTGCAGCCGGATCGCCTTGATACGAAGATCCTGCCAGCGCATAAACTTGAAATACGTATTGACTGCAGCCAGCATAGAGTTGACCGTCGATGGGGCGCGACCGCTTTGCAGGAGATACTGTTTCCACCGGATGGCAGTGTCCTTAGTGACCTCGCAGCAGGAAAATCCTGACGGAACGGAGCTTTGATCCTCGATCCAGGCAGCAAAATTCTTCACATCCCGCATATACTTTTCGATCGTTCCTGCACTTCGCTCCTCCTGCTGCAGGAATCCCTGAAACCGGATCAGACTTTCCTCTGTTACATACCGATTTTCACTCATGATATAACCTCCCGTTTTTGCCTCACTATAGGGGATTTCGACTGGAATGGCAAGGGGAGCAAACCTTTACGTTAACGTTAAAGTTTTGCGGGTTTTTCCATGAATTCTTAAGTTTTAAGGCTGTTTGAGGTGAAATTTCCTTGACTTTACCGCAGGGGCAAGGTGTATAAGAAAAATGTTACAGGCAATCCACACAAAATAATTGCAACGGTTACAGACATGGAGGTAAGAATGTTAAACGTATCAAAACGGACAGCTTATATGATCCTGGCGATATCCATCGTCGTCGAGGTCATCGGAGATGCCATGCTGACGGCATCCCACGGATACGATCATGCACTGCTGGGGATCGCAGCTATTATCGCTATAGTATTTTCCTTTTTCCTGTTTTCCAAAATCCTGCATATTATCGATCTACCCATCGCTTATGCGACCTGGTGCGTAGTCGGGACACTGGCGTGCACACTGTTGGGCGTCTTTTTCTTTCACCAGCACCTTTCGCCCATCGGCTGGATATCGATAATCATTCTGGCTGCCGCCACCTTCACCATGAACATGTGGGGAACGCCTGCCGAGGATCCTGAAAACGCCGAAACAGAAAGCAGAGAAACAGCAGAAAACACAAATGATGCAAATAGAGAGGAGAATGGATCATGCTAAATTCATACATCTTGCTTGCCATCTCTATCCTGGCCGAAGCTATCGCATCTTCCTTCGTAGTGGCCACTAAAGGCTTTACAAACCCAAAACCGACCATCATCTGCATGCTGGGATACTCTATAAGTTACGGGCTGTTTGGCATTGCCCTGCTGGGAATCGATCTTGGGATCGCCTATGCCACATGGAGTTCTGTCGGCATCATCGTGACTTCCTGTGTCGGCTATTTATACTATAAACAAAAGCTGACGAAAATCGGCTACATATCCCTGTTGGTGATCATGATCAGCACCATCACATTGAATCTGCTGGGATAGTATCTTCGCAGCCGCAACCGGTCTTTTACTTATCTGCAAAAAACGACCCCTAAAAGATATTCCATCTCTCAGGGATCGTTTTTCGTTTATGATAATCCTATTGTACTATCAATATTCAGAATCTTACAGCGTCCAGTCTGTAATGTGAGTGTGGAGCAGTTCGTGAGCTCTCTTGGAAAGAGGTTCGCCCAGGAACTCCTTATAGGCCAGCTGCACCGTCGGATTCTCGTGGGAGAATCGCAGTTCTGCTGTACTGTCGATGCCGTACAGAGTCTTGCCTCGTTCTTCTGCCAGTTCGGATCCATCGTGGATCGGCTGTCCGCCGCCACCTGCACATCCGCCAGGGCATGCCATGATCTCTACGAAATCGTATTCCACTTCGCCCTTCTTTAAAGCGGTCAGCAGTTCTCTCGTGTTGCCCAGTCCGCTGGCAACCGCCACCTTGACTGCAACGCCTTCGATTTCAAAGATGGCTTCTTTCCAGCCCTTAACGCCTCTTACCTTCTTAAAGGCGTCCGTCTTCGGGTTCTTGCCCGTCAGCAGGAAATGAGCCGAACGCAGCGCTGCCTCCATAACACCGCCGGTCGCACCGAATATGATGCCGGCTCCGGTCGCTTCGCCAAAGAAATCATCAAACGGAGCTTCTTCCAGCTCGTCAGTCTTGATACGATCCGCATTGATCAGTCTTCCCATTTCTCTGGTCGTCAGTACCAGATCCACGTCTTTGCCCACATCAGCATCATTGACTTCTTCTACATCACATTCATATTTCTTCGCCGTACAAGGCATGATGGAAACAGAATAGATCTTTTCCGGATCCACGCCCAGCTTCTGTGCGATATATGTCTTGCTCATGGCGCCGAACATCTGCTGCGGAGATTTTGCAGTAGAAAGATTCTCTGCAAATTCCGGGAATTCGTTCTTCACGAAACGAACCCAGCCCGGGCAGCATGAAGTGAACAGCGGCCACTTGTGCTTATCTTTTTCTCCAAAGTGCTGGAGGAATTCGCTGCCTTCCTCCATAATGGTCAGGTCAGCTGTGAATCCCGTATCAAAGACGTAATCGAAGCCGATCTGCTTCAATGCAGCCACCAGCTTGCCCAGCGTGCTTTCCTCTCTGTAAAGTCCGACGCTTTCACCCCAGGCAGTACGCACAGCCGGTGCGATCTGAACCATAGTGATCTTTTCCGGATCTGCAAGAGCATCCAGAAGCTGCATCGTATCATCTCTTTCACGCAGCGCTCCCACAGGGCAGTGGGTGATGCACTGTCCGCAGAAGGAACAGTTGGTCTCACGGATCGGAACGTTCTTGCTGATACCGATCGTTGTCCGGTATCCTGTTCCTGTCAGGCCCCATACGTTAAGTCCCTGAATGTGGTCACAGATCTGGATACAGCGCATGCATTTGATACACTTGGATGCGTCCCGGATCAGCGGCTGCTTTTTGTCCCATTTCTGTTTTTCCGCTATGTTGGTGTAAGGCACCTCTAAAATACCCAGGTCGTTGGCGATCTTCTGCAAATTACAGTTACCGCTTCGTACGCAGGTCGCACATTTCGCATCGTGGTCCGAAAGGATCAGGCTTACGTTGATCCGTCTCGCCTCTCTGGCTTTCGGACTGTTGGTATAAAGCTCCATGCCTTCTTCGACCGGAGTATTGCACGCCGTTACGAGCGTCTCCATACCTGCGTTTTCTACTACGCAGACTCTGCAGGCTCCGATCTCATTGATGTCCTTCAGATAACACAGGTGCGGAATATCGATCCCAACCTTCAGGGCTGCTTCTAAAATGGTCGTACCTTCACTTACTGAAATTTTCTGACCGTTTATTGTAAGATTTACCATTTATGAGTCCTCCCTCCTCTGAATGCTCCAAATCCGTTAAAGTCACAGCGCAGGCAGCGGCTTGCTTCCTGCAAAGCTTCTTCATGAGACATGCCGTACTCGATCTCCATGAAGTCGTTTCCGCGCTCCTTGGCGTAACGCAGCTTCAGCTCCGCTCTTCCGCACGGCTTCTTGTCCATGAGCTTCGGATAAGGGATCTCGATATCTTCTGAGATCTCGTGGTGATAGCCCAGATGTTCATCGATGTTAGCTGCTGCAACTTTACCCGCAGCGATAGCATTGATTACGGTGGACGGACCAGTTACACAGTCTCCTCCTGCAAAGAATCCTTCTACGTTGGATACTGCACTGGAGGACTCTGCAACGATGCTTCCTCTTACGACAGGGATACCATATTTCTCGAATCCCTGCGACTCGATGCTCTGCCCGATGGCAGAAATGATGATATGACACGGGATACGTTCTTCCGGTGCGCTTGCCGGTGTCGGTCTTGGACGACCTGATCTGTCAGCTTCCCCTGCGATCTGCGGCTGAACCCACAGTGCACGAACGCTGCCCGTACTGTTGCTCTCGATTTTAGCAGGAGCCTTCAGCTCTACCAGCGTGCAGCCTTCTGCTACTGCACCGTCGATTTCCTCTGGCAGTGCAGTCATATCCTGCTTTCTTCTTCTGTAGACGATCTTTACTTCCGATGCGCCAAGACGCTTCGCCGTTCTGGCTACGTCCATGGCTACGTTTCCTCCGCCAATAACGACAACGGCCTTGTTGTTGAAGTCCGGCATAGAATCGTCGCCGATACCTCGCAGGATCTCTACGGCAGGGATCACGCCCTTGCTGTATTCTCCTTCAACACCTATCGTCTTGTGTGTATGAGCGCCGATGGATATGTAAGCCGCGTCAAACTCTTCTGCGATCATCTTGATGTTGGCTTCATCGTTGACATCGTAATCCGTCTTCACCTCGATACCGGTAGACAGGATCGCATCGATATCCCACTGCAGACGTTCTCTCGGCAGTCTGTAGTTCGGAATTCCATAGCGAAGCATGCCGCCCAGCTTGCTTCTCTTCTCGAAGATCGTCGGTTTATGTCCCATAATAGCCAGGAAATATGCTGCGGAAAGTCCTCCCGGACCGCCTCCGATAATGGCAACTTTCTTGCCTGTATCATCCATAGCAGCAGGAACAGGCACTGTTTCACTGCAGTGATCTACAGCATAGCGCTTGATTCCCCTGATGTTTACAGCTGTATCGATCAGCTGTCTTCTGCACCTTGCCTCGCAAGGATGTTCGCAGATATGTGCACAGACTGTCGGGAACGGATTGTCTTTTCTGATCAGTCTTACAGCATCGTCGTATCTGCCTGCCATTACCAGAGCTGTGTATCCAGGCACGTCTACGCCGGCAGGACAAAGTGCCACGCACGGTACCGGCTGCTTGCCTTCCTGGATACTGGTCGCGCAGCGATTGTGACGGATGTGTTCCTCGTAATCCTCGCGGAATCCATCCAGTCCCCGCAGCACCATGCTGGCCGCCTCTGTACCAATAGCACAGTCTGCCGATTCTTTAATAACCACGGCAGTACGGCGAAGCAGTTCCAGCTGCTCCATACTCTTCTCTTTGTTCAAGTCTAAAATATCATCTAAAATCTTCAAAAGCTGTCCGATGCCCACTCTGCACGGCACACATTTGCCGCATGATTGTGCGTGGCACAGCTTCAAAAACGATTCTGCCATATCGACCGGACACTGTCCCGGCGGGCTGGCTATGATACGTCTCTCAAGATCCTGATACAACCCCTCTACAACTACTTGAGCCCTGTCTTTCGTCTTAAAATCCAGTCTGCTCATGATGTCACCTACCTCTCATCCAATCATGTTTAGTAAATTCTGAAATTTACGTGGTATGTAACATTTTACAACAAAATCGTACATTTGGAAAGAGGGTTGGGGCGGGTTTTTTTACTTTCTGCGTTTTTATTTTAACAATCCCCGCAGCAGCTCTATCAGCTCTGAGGCTTGTGTTATCTTGTTTGCCGTACGCTTTACATAGGAAGCCCCTCGCATTCCCTTCACGTACCAGCCGATGTGTTTTCGGATCTCTCTGACCGCAACATTGTCCCCCTTATCGGCACAGATCAATGCAAAATGATCCAAAAGCATGTTAATTTTTTCATTATCGGAGGGTGTAACCGGTTTCATATCTCCATTCCAGAGAGCTTCTGCCTCTCGAAATATCCATGGATTCCCCAGAGCTCCGCGGGCGATCATGACCCCATCACACCCGGTTTCATCCAGCATACGCACCGCGTCTTCTCCACTCATCACATCGCCGTTTCCGATGACAGGGATCCCTACTGCGTGCTTCACGTCCGCGATCACTTTCCAGTCGGCACTGCCTTCGTAATATTGCTCCCTCGTTCTTCCATGGACCGCTACTGCCGATGCCCCTGCATCCTCCAGCGCCTTCGCAGTCTCTACTGCCGTATTTTCATTTCGCGCGAATCCCATACGGATCTTAGCTGTCACCGGTTTTCCGGCATGCTTCACCATAGCGGCTACTACTTCCTGCAGAACGTCCAGTTTTTTCAGAAGTGCCGAGCCTTCTCCGTTTTTAACTACTTTAGGCACCGGGCAGCCCACGTTAAGGTCCAGCAAGGCATTGCTGCGGTCTCGCAGTTCTTTTGCTGCAAAGGCCATGACTTCCGGATCGCTCCCAAAGAGCTGGAAGCCTGTCATTTCTTCCGGATTGCCTATTTTTAATAACTGATTTGTCTTTTTGTCTCCGTACCACAGCCCCTTACCGCTGACCATTTCCGTGTATACAAAAGAAGCCCCCTGTTTCCAGCAAAGGCTTCTCATCGATGTATCCGTGATTCCCGCAAGCGGGGCCAGCACAAAGGGCGTTTTAAGAGCGATATCTCCTATCTTAAAAGCTGTCTTCGGCATAGTCGCAGTCTCTTCCTTCCCGCACCGGTCCCGGGCTCTTCTTTCTGATTTTTTTATTCTTTCTGTATATGATCTCCAGACCTTCCAGCGTCAGCATCTTGTCCACGTAATCGATGCAGTCGATCCCGCCGTCAATCAGTGTTGCCAGACCTCCTGTCGCGATCACTTTCACTTCCTGGCTGGCGTCTGCGCTGTATTCCTGCAACTCTGCTTTCATCTTCTTCACGATGTAATCTACCATTCCCATGTGTCCGTATACCAGGCCCCCCTGGATACTGTTTATGGTATTGCGGCAGATCACATGGCCAGGCTCTTCCAGTTCTACTTTAGGGAGCTTGGCTGTTTTTTCAAATAATGCGTCCGAGGAAATCTTTAATCCCGGCGCAATGGTTCCTCCCAGGTATTCTGCCTTTTCAGAAACGGCACAGAATGTGGTCGCAGTACCAAAATCAATGATGATCAGCGGGCCGCCGTACTTGGCGTGTGCCGCTACTGCGTTAACGATCCTGTCTGCGCCTACCTGTTTCGGGTTGTCGTATTTTACGACCAGTCCTGTTTTGATTCCTGCCCCGATCACGATCGCTTTTCTGTGGAAGTACTTTACCGACAGATGCTGCAGCGTATACAGCACAGAGGGAACGACTGTGGATATGATCACATCTTTCACTTCACTGATGTCCAGATCTTCATACTTGAAAAGCTGGTTGATGATCATACCGTATTCATCCGCACTTTTATTGTTGTCCGTTTCAAGTCTCCAGTTGGTGATCATTCTGCCGTCCTGGAACAATCCCAGAACGATGTTTGTGTTTCCAACATCAAATGCCAGTAGCATAGTTTTTCTCCTTTTGCTCTGTTTTATGATTTCTTTAAAATAATAGGCGGTTTTAAAAACCGCCTAATTATTTTAACACATTATGCTTGTATCCAAAATACTTTTTTACTTATTTAAGAGTAACAAGAACATCTCCGGAGTTTACGGAAGAGCCCTTTGCTGCAACGATCTTGTCTACAGTGCCATCTCCAGTTGCACAGATTTCGTTTTCCATCTTCATAGCTTCCAGGATCACCAGAACGTCGCCCTTGTTTACAGGCTGACCTTCCGTAACCTTAACATCCAGAACTGTTCCCGGCATCGGAGCTGTTACGGAAGCATCTCCTGCTGCTACCGGTGCTGCTGGAGCTGCCGGAGCTGCTGCTGGTGCCGGAGCTGCTGGTGCTGCTACCGGAGCCGGAGCTGCCGGAGCTGCTGCCGGTGCAGATGCTGCGCCAGCTTCTTCTACTTCAACTGCATATGCTACACCGTTTACGGTAATATTATACTTTTTCATATCTAACAATTCCTTTCGATCATTTCGATAATAAACTTAGAATCTTCTGCTTTCGATGCAGTCTTCTCTCGCTGCGTTAGTCCACAGAGTCGTTTCACCGGAAAGTCTCTGGATCTTTCTTACGACCAGGTTCCCTGTGCCTCCTTCGCTCTGATACGCTGCGATCGCTGCTGCGATAACTGCTGTCAGAACATCATCTGTCTTCGCTGCTGCCGGTGCTGCTACCGAGGGCGTGGCATTGGCCTTTGTCTCTGCCGCAGACGCCTTATCTCCTTTCTTAGCAGTTGAGGACATGCACTTACCCATCAGAGCAAATACACCCCATAAAAGCATCAGAACGACGAATGTAATGCCCATGCCCATGAGCATCGTGATAGCCGATCCCGCCATTTTGTCCCCAAAGGACAGGGAGTCAAACAGACTCGGATCTGCAAACTTATCCATTAAACCCATTATGCTACCTCCTACAATGGAATGTTACCGTGCTTCTTAGCCGGCAGGGATTCTCTCTTCGTGCTTAACATATCCAGTGCGCTGATGATCCGCTGTCTTGTTGTAGCCGGTTCGATAACATCGTCTACATAACCCAGACCTGCTGCCACATACGGATTGTTGAACTTTTCTTCGTAATCTTCGATCGCAGCTGCTCTTACTGCATCAGGATCTTCAGCATTCTTGATTTCCTTCTTAACGGAAGAAATGATATTAACAGCACCGGAAGCACCCATAACAGCGATCTGTGCGGTAGGCCATGCCATTACCAGGTCAGCCCCCAGTTCCTTGTTGCACATACCGATGTATGCTCCGCCGTATGCCTTTCTCAGGATCACTGTGATCTTAGGCACTGTAGCTTCGCAGTATGCGTACAGCATCTTCGCACCGTGTCTGATGATCCCGCCGTATTCCTGACCGGTACCCGGCAGGAATCCAGGAACGTCTTCGATAGTCAGGAGAGGGATGTTGAACGCATCGCATCTTCTGATAAATCTTGCAGCCTTGTCGGAAGCGTCGATGTCCAGGCATCCTGCTCCGTAATTCGGCTGGTTGGCGATAACACCAACGGTAGCTCCGTCCATTCTGATGAAGCATGTAACGATGTTCTTAGCATAAAGCGGCATAACATCGAAATATTTTCCTTCGTCTGCGATCTTTGTGATCACATCGTAAATGTTGTATCCCTTGTTCGGGTTGTCCGGAATGATCTCGTTCAGTTCAGGGATCATTCTGTTGACATCGTCGTTGGTAGCATATACAGGAGCTGTTTCCATGTTATTGGAAGGCATGTAGCTCAGCAGTTCTCTTACCATCAGCAGAGTTTCCTCGTCGTTCTTGCCCATGAAATGAGCAACACCGCTTACTGTATTGTGAGTTGCTGCGCCGCCCAGCTGTTCTGCAGTTACTTCTTCACCTGTTACAGTCTTGATAACAGCCGGTCCTGTGATGAACATCTGGCTTGTCTGATCTACCATGAATACGAAGTCCGTGATAGCAGGGGAATATACCGCACCGCCTGCGCAAGGTCCCATGATCACAGAGATCTGCGGAATCACGCCGGAAGAAATCGTGTTGTTGTGGAAGATCTTGCCGAATCCGGAAAGAGCCGCAACACCTTCTTCTACTCTGGCACCGCCGGAATCCTGCAGTCCAACGATCGGTGCACCCATTTTCAGAGCCATGTTCTGCACTTTGACGATTTTTTCTGCGTGATATTCACCCAGGGATCCACCGCTTACAGTGAAGTCCTGTGCAAATGCGAATACCAGTCTTCCGTCTACCTGGCCATAGCCTGTTACAACGCCGTCACCCAGCAGTTCTTTTTCGTCCATGCCGAAGTTCGTGCATCTGTGTTTTACGAACACATCGATTTCAACAAAGCTGTCTTTATCAAAAAGAATGTCCAGTCGTTCTCTCGCAGTCAGCTTGCCTCTGGCATGCTGTGCTTCGATTCTTTTTTCGCCTCCGCCCTGTGCGATTTTCTCTTTTTTCGCGCGGAGATCTTCAAGCTTGTTCATTTATGCTTCCTCCCTTAAAGTATTTTGGATGTTTTGTTAAAAAATCATAAGTACATAAAATACCACTCTCACTATAACGTATACATTTCAAATTTGCAACTTGTTTTTGTTTGTATACATTATTCATAGGAACTTTGTAACGAAGACGGAGCACCGCGAAAAGACTTGCCTTTCGCAGTGCTCCCTCATGATTCCATGTGTTTGGTTTTCGCTGTATCCAGCACCTTGCTGGCGGCTCTACAGATCCTTGCCGAAGTTCTTGTGGAGCGGATATTTATCGGTCAGTTCCTTGACGATAGCTCTTGCCTTTTCCATAGCAGCTTCATCTTCCGGATTGTCGATCACTAAAGCGATCGCTTCTACCGTCTTCTTCACATCGTCTTCCTTGAATCCTCTGCTTGTCATAGCCGGAGTTCCAAGTCTCAGACCGCTTGTTACGAACGGGCTTTCCGGATCGTTCGGGATCGCATTCTTGTTTGTCGTGATATTGGCATCATCCAGCAGCTTTTCAGCCAGCTTTCCTGTGATATTCTTGTTCAGCAGTTTTACCAGCACCAGATGGTTGTCTGTACCGCCGGACACCAGATCGAAGCCTTTCTCGTTGAGAGCCTCTGCCAGAGCCTTTGCATTAGCAACGACCTGCTTCTGGTATTCTGTGAATTCCGGATCCATTGCTTCTTTGAAGCATACTGCCTTGGCAGCGATCACGTGCATCAGCGGGCCGCCCTGTGTTCCAGGGAAGATCGCCTTGTCGATAGCCTTTGCAAATTTTTCTTTGCAGAGGATCAGACCGCCTCTTGGGCCGCGGAGCGTTTTATGTGTCGTGCTTGTCACGATATCTGCATAATCTACCGGGTTCTGGTGGAGACCTGCTGCAACCAGTCCTGCGATATGTGCCATGTCTACCATGAAGAGGGCGCCTACTTCATCTGCGATCTCACGGAAGATATCAAAGCGGATCTCTCTCGGATAAGCGGACGCACCGGCAACGATCAGCTTTGGCTGGTGCTTGTGTGCCAGTTCTCTTACGTTGTCGTAATCTATGGTTTCCGTTTCCGGATCCAGTCCGTATGCTACAAAGTGATAAGACTTTCCGGAAATGTTGACCGGGGATCCATGGGTCAGATGACCGCCGTTGGACAGATCCATGCCCAGCACTGTATCGCCGTATTCGAGGACTGCCTGGTATACAGCAGTATTGGCGTTGGCACCGGAATGCGCCTGCACGTTAGCATGTTCTGCACCAAAGATCTTCTTGGCACGATCTATCGCCATCTGTTCTACTTCGTCTACGAATTCGCATCCGCCATAGTATCTCTTTCCCGGGTAGCCTTCTGCATACTTGTTGGTCAGCGCGCTTCCCATAGCTTCCATGATCTCATAATTTACAAAGTTCTCGGATGCGATCATTTCGATTTTGGTTTCTTGACGATTGATTTCACGTTTCATTGCTGCCGTTATGTCCGGATCAGCTTTTTCCAGATAGTTAAAGTACATTTCCCTCTCCTTTGCATTTCGCAATTCATGTGATGTGATAACGTAGGATATATTGCTTCGCTAGTTCACGACACGTTCCAGCCGTTTCAGCGCTAAAGCCATCGTGAGTCCCGGGATCACCCGGTTTCCTGTGATCTCAACTCCCAGCAGCTCGTTGATCTTTTTGAGTCTATACTGTACGGTATTGGTGTGGATCCCCATAAACTCGGCTGTTTTACCGCTGTTCATGCCGGCATCCAGCACAAATGTCTCCAGTGTTTCCAGAAGCTGTTTGCCCTTATTTTCACTGGCTTCCTTAAAAGGGTCCAGAAGTTCGATATAGTTTTTCTTGACGAATCCGCCCTGGATCTGGATGTTGATGCAGTTGCTTACCAGAGTCAGTTCATATTTGGTAAAAACCCGTTTGTAAGGGAATACACTCTGCACGAAGGACCAGCTTTCGCTGATAAGACGATATGCATCTCCCGCACCTTCGATCCCATTGAGACCAGTGACATGGAAGATCCTCGCACCCTTATTGCCCTTGAGCCGGTTGAAAAGCTGCACACAGCTGTTTTTCAGATCGGTCCCGGCAACTTTGTCTTCGTAAGTCAGGATCATTCCGTAAGTTTCATCGCCTTCTGTGATCTTCATGATATTGAGGTCTTCCTGCTTTTCAAACTCGGAAAAGACCTGGCTCTCCACCTCCGTGCTGATCCCTTTCGAGAAGAATACGCTCAGGATATCATCTCCGCTGATCCGCGCCTCATCCTTGAGGGTATATGCCAGGCTCTTGTTGCCTCGCATGAGGGCTTTGATGAATTCCGCTTTCGCATCACGTTCCGGTGTGTATTTCCACATGCCCATGGCCAGTTCTATGATCTCTGCGAGCTTGGTGATCTCACCTGCTGTATAGGAATCCTCGTTATCCACGATAAACATGTAGTATTTTTCGTTGTTTATGGTTACAGGACCCCAGTAGGTAAGCACGCCGTTGACATCAATCATGGTGTATGCCTTGGCGTCACTTTCTACGTTTCTCTCTTTCCCCAGCTTGATGGCGTCGGCTATCGTTGCCTTATGACGTGTTTCCACCGTGAGGATCGGATTGAAATCCTCGCTGAGTATGATCAGCTGAAAATCGTTGCTGATGGCAGCTTCCCGTACAGCCGACTGGAAATTGCTGTGTTTTTCAAAGTTCAGCAGATGGAATACCGTATTGCTGATCAGAGTATTCCGGAAGTTGTCTCCGTACAGCACCCGATCCATCACTTCGCTGATCGCCCGGGAGTATCCCGCATCCTTCGGCATCTGGATCAGCGGCATCATCTCGCGCTCTGCCGCTTCGATCAGTTTTGGCGACAGTCCGCCGCTGTGGTAGACTGCCAGCGCCGCATATCCACGGGTTGCGATGTGGTGCAGGATCCTGCACTGCGCGTCCGCGTCTTCCTGCACCCCGGCAAATCCGGTCAGCAGGATCTCCGTCTTGTCTCCTTCATAAAAGCACAGCTCATCTTCGCTGCTGGCATCCAGCACCGAGATGGATTTCACTTCATTGGTTAAATTTACTTTTGCCGCCACTACCTTCGCCTTCGCAAATGCGTCCAGCTCAAGGCAGTCTGCCACTGTTACTTTCATGATAAGACCTTCTCTCTACTATATCACAATGTTACTTTTCTTCATCGGAAGAATGATCTTCTGCATCATGTTCCTCCTCGGAGGAATCCTCATCATCAGCATTGAGGTAATCTGTGTCATATACCGCCAATTCCTCTTCGCTCGGCATATCGTCATCCCTGTCCTGAGGATCCGCCGCCGGTTCATCATCGTCGTCACGATTTTCCGGCTCATACGGAGTCGCTGTCTTCGTAACGTCGTTGTATGTCATGATGGTTGGCTTGAATTTGCTGTCTCCATGCTTTTCTTCAAGCGCTTTCGCAGCTTCTTCCAGCTGTCTTTTCTTCTCTTCTTCCAGTGCTTTTTTGTGCATCTTTTCTGCTTCTGCAGCTTCTGCACGATTGCTGATCTCCCGTTTCTTAAGCTCTTCCTTCAGTTCCTGCCCGATCTCTTCCGGCGTTTTGACACCGTCGTACAGTTCTTCGAACTGACGGTTATCCAGCGTTTCAACCTCCAGCAGTCCTTCCGCTACAGCCGTCAGCTGATCGAGATGTTCGCTGAGGATCGTTCTTGCCGTATCGTATGCTTCTTCAATGATCGCCTTAACTTCCTCGTCGATCTCGTTGGCAGTTTCTTCTGAATAT
>OLRT01001253.1_pt1 | contig 18010 bp, 9 predicted proteins | sample 1672021 | NCBI WGS metagenome assembly OLRT01 (sample SAMEA3136637, study PRJEB25190) | human gut metagenome | reverse complement strand
TTCTTGAATGCACTTTCTATTTGTTTTTTGGATTTAGCTCGTTCATCTAGTTGCTTTAAATTCTCTTTACATTTTTCCAGCTCTTCTGTCATTTTGACAAATCCATCAATATCTAACGTATCATCTTTGATTTCTCTTTTTATTTCAGCAAATTCATCAGATAATCCATCTATTTTTTTCGATAACATTTCCACTACATCTGCAAATTCTAACGAATTACTTTCTATCTGCGTGACGGCCTCTCCAATTTTTAAAATTTCATTTCCAATTGCACTTAAAATATCACTTGCCTTCTTTATAATATCAGAATTATAAACACTTTCCACGCCCTGCAAGCCTAAAGTCACATCTTTATTATTATCATAACACTTTTTTAATTCTCGTACTGCTGAATCAATTCGTCCTTTTACAGAATCCAACTTTGCTTTATCTGTTGTATATCCAGTTTGTTTTTTTAATTTTTCTGCAACGCCTTTTTCCTTGTAAATAGACATTTTATGCTCAACTTCAGATTCTTTAATTTTGCATTCCTCAATCTGCTCTGGAATTTTATTCGCATCTAATAATTGAGAAACCGCTGTTGTCAACTCCTTCACACAAGATGTTATTTCTGCACTTTTTCCTATTTTTCCACCAACCAATTTTTCAAGAAGACCAATTTCATGATCAGCACTACTTGATAGATCTTTTTGCCCAAAATATTGAATTCCATCAAACAAGCTTGACGGTTGTATATTTAAGTCAAGTCCATTTTCATCTATAACATTACTCTGTTCTCCGTATATACGATTAACAATATAATGTTTGCCATGTTTATCAACAACAGATAATGTTGCTTTTCCTCCTGAGCCAAAAATATTTTTTATCAGTGATTCTTTATATTCTTTATCTGTTTGCAACGGCAAATCAAATATATAACGAATTGCTTCAAGCACAGACGACTTTCCACTTCCGCGAATTCCAATTAACGAATTAAGCTCTGATGAAAATCTAATGGTCTGTCCATCAAATTTTCCGCCTTGAAAACTTATAGATTCAATATACCCATGTCTTCTTTCCGGTAATGATTCAGCAACTCTACTTTTATAGTCCTGTAATGCAAATTTAATCGCCGCATATGAATATTCTCCGATTTTTAAATATGTTTGTTTATCGCCTTTTCCAATATCTTTCAATGATTTAGGATCCGATCCCTCTATAAGAGCTGGAATATATCCAAAACAACGATTAAATTTATTTATATTATCCCTTGTCCTCGATTTTTGTATTCCTAAAACTCGTTTTCTAAACGGAGCAAGTCCTGAGAGCGATTCTAAAAGACCGCCTCCACATTCGTTAAACAAACCACTGCCTTGATCAACATGGGCAAATATTACAAAATAATCTTTTCCATACTCTTCCAGTTTTTCCAATGTGCTTTTTAAATCATAACAACATTTTGTATTTCTATTTTCAGGATTAGATATTGTTGCAAATGCGGCTGTTAAAAATGTTTGAATGTGATTATTACCATTTTCTAACCATTCATCAGGATTAAAAACTATAAGAGTATGTATACCATTAGCTCCCTCTTTAACAGTCAATTCCACACCAGGTAATATAAATATTTTTTCTTTGCTTGCTGCCCTTTTTAAGGCTTTATATTCATCTTTGTCAAATTTATTATGATTGGTAATAACTCCAACAGAAATATTAGCTTGTTTCAATGCCGAAATATATGATTTCACAAAATCATTTGGTTCACCACTATATGAAAATTCTTTATCTTTTTGTGTATGCAGATGAAAATCTGCCCTTAAAAATTCAAGCCCTGATTCAAACATTTTATCCCTCCTTATATTACTCTACCCCTAACGCCTTAAACACTGCATCTTCCGCACTCTGATACGGAATCAGCTGAAATGCACTCATCAGATCAGCTGGAACACTTGCAAAATCAACAAACGATGTACTTGGAATCAGCACCTTCTTTGCGCCGCTATCCAGACACACCTGAAGTGTATTGGCAAGTTCATCCACCTTTATCATTGTGCCACTAATTGTTATATCTCCCAACACTGCCAAGTTGCTGACAACAGGCTTTCCAAGGGCAATCGAACAAAGTGCAATCAATGTTGGAAGTGCCAGTTTATCTGTCATGCCGATACCCTGCAAATCCTGATAATTGATGATGTAATCCTTGGTCGAGGTGCTGATAGAGCCACTGATCCGATTGCCGTTGGCTTTCAGATAATTAAATGCCGTGTTCACCGCTTCCTTGCATTTAGAATCACTGCCTAAGCCAGTCCGTTCAATTTTGCCATTGCCCGGAAGCATCTGACTTTCCAAACGGAATACACCAATCATGCCACTTTTTCCTCTGGATACGGTATAAACCTGTCCCGGATTACACATTCCATCCGGTATCAGCTTACCGCCACCCTGTTCTGGTACGGAAACATAATGTTCTGACATATCTTCTAGATCTATATAAGAGAAGTTTACATCATAAAATTCCATACCGCCCAGCTTCTTCAATTGCTCCTTGACACGGCGACGCATTTCCAATGCAATCTGAATAATTTCTTCCAGTTCTTCTTTGGTAAACTCACCATTTGGGTACATCAACTTCAGATAACCGTCTATCATACGACGAACCGCAATTGTATCACGCTGATTCAGATTTCTCCCCAAGCGGAAGTAGTGATCAAGTGCATCTCCATACTGCTCCTTGCGAAGCTCTCGGATGAACTCTGCCAAATAGTCACTGATAAAACCGTAATCATCGGTAAAATGCTCCGGTCTGAACTTCGGTATCTCCCATCCTGGAAGATAACAGTGCATACGATCAAGAAATGCTGTATCTGTTCCCATTTCCTGCGGGAAAGGTGCAAACAGACTGGATGTTTTCAACAGCACGTCCACACTCTGATTGATATTTCCCACAAATACCATGGACGCAGTAGCAGCTTTTTCTTCTTTGCCACGGGCAAAAGAGCCGGATGCCATGTAATCCTTCATGATCTGGATGCCGTCTTTGTCCTTGAAGTTGATACCCGCAACCTCATCAAAAGCCACGCAGTCCCACATGCCTACAAGTCCTACCGTATGATTTGACATGTTGTAGAAGAGATTTGCAACTGTTGTCTGTCCACCTGCAACCAGAATACTATTCGGGGAAATCTGCTCATATATGTAAGATTTACCAGTAGAACGTGGTCCCAACTCACAAAGGTTAAAGTTATTTTCTACCAACGGAATCATACGGGCAATCAACAGCCATTTTTCTCTCTCACTGAAACGATCCGGTTCCAAACCAGTTGAACGAAGCAAAATATCCATCCATTCATCTTTGGTAAAGGATTTTCTTCCATTTCTCACTTCATCCATATCCACATGCGGCATCTGGATTGGTGTCAACTTTCGGATACGGATTGGCTGTGTATTTTTCTTATCTTCTTCAATAAACTCATACTCCATCTGCAGGATACACCAGATACCACCACAGAGCAGACGATCATAGTCTTTCACATAATCCGGATGAATCGGAATCCCTTTCACACCAAGATTTGAGAATGTAGCTTCATAGCGATCTTCCTTTGTATTCAATACAACCGTGATACGGTCAATTACTGTATAGCTGCCTCTTTCACGCAAAAGAGAGAGAATTTTCTGTGCCTCATCCGGACGCACATAGTTATCTCTCAAAATGCGTTTTACGTTCTCTACACCTTCTTCAATAATTTCTTCGTCATCAGAATTACAGTACTGTCCGAGGAGATATTCCAGTACATAAACCGGAACATTGGCTCCCTCACGGATGGACTTTGTCAAATCCTTTCGTACTATACGACCGTCATAGTATTGACGGAGCTTTTGCTTGATTTCTTCTCGCTTGTCTTCTGTTGCATTTTCCTGTGTATTGCTAAATTCATCCATTTCCGTTTTTCCTTCCATTCTTTAATACATATACTCACTTATATAAAAAACTTATCATTCAAGAATTCTCCAATTAACTATTTTTCCAAAACGATTCCTACTTTACATGCTCTTCCACAAACTTATTAATCAGCCCTAAAAACACCTAATAATCTATCTATACTGTATGTAATCAATTGTATCTTCTCCAATTATAAGATCGTTTGGCAACTTATTGATTATATTTATATCGTAATTCTGAGTGGAAGTAAGCGTATAAAATACAGGTATTCTTTTTTCATTAGCTAATTCTATTACTTCGTTAGCATATGCAGACCTATGACCAATAATAATGCCCGTTAGTTCTGATTCTTTAAATTCAAAATATTCTTCGTTAGTTTTTGAAATAACTCTATATTCTTTTTCGTAAGCCCAATTTTGACTTTTACATAAGAGACTGGATTCAATTGCTTTGTAAAATGTTTCTTCATTCGGATCAAAAATCATATCGTTTTGATGCTCTATATATGACACTCTTTGTATTTTTTTCGGAAGAATATCCATCTCAAATTCAAAACATACTCCACAATAATTATTTGCGTAATGCGCCCACATTACAGGACTTTTAGGATCAGACGATAAAGATAATACTCGATACTGATTCATATAATCCATAACAATAGGATGTGGCAAACCTAATGCCTCCCAAGAACCAGCGCCACATATTCCTAAATGTATAGGATATGCCATTCCCTCAAAAGGATCGTTTAAACTTTCCCTTGGGGCCATAAACAGACGATTATTCAATAGTATATCTTTACAATATTCTATTTGTTTCTGTTCTTCTTTACTAAGCTTGTCTTTTCGGTATGGTAATGATTTATATTTATATAATTTCATATTTACGTTCTACCTCTATCTTTTTACATATCAAAATCCAAAATCATCCACAAACGCAATATCAATCATAAATTCATACTGCTGCAGAATATTCTTTTCATCATTCGCATCTGCCAGTACCAGATAATACTTGTCACCATACTTATATTCTCTGGACTTCAATGTGAATTTCTCATGGAATGTTCTCTTCTCTGGTGCTTCATCTCTACTGTTTGCCACGATTGGTACATCAAAAGATATCTTTTCTCCATCTTCTGTCGTAAAGTATGCCACCAGACTTCTCGCCTTCATGGTATCTGTTACTTTTTCTGTCTGAATGAAATCAAAATAAGTAATCAAATTTGTCACTTTTCGATTTACAGAAGTCAAGATCACATCCACATAGTCATATTCCACATATCTTGTATTCGTTGTCACTTCAACGACCGGTATTAACATTTCCTGCAAAGAAGAACCGCCATGCACATAGTTCTGTCCGCCACCTGATACTTTAAAAATATCAGTACCTATCGGCGTAGTAACATACGAATTCTTTAAATATGACATTGCTCTTGATCTCATCCCCGGATCTGTCATCCGCTGTTTTGTGATTAAGAAACGTTTATTTGTACATGTACAAATCTCTCTGTCATAGGATACTTTATCGTATTCCTGCAATTTATCTCTCTTGTACAGGAATCCGTGGTCTGCAGTGATAAAAAATTTAGGTGCAGACAAATACATAGTCAGTCTGTGAACTAATCTGTGAATTTCTTCAATCGCTTCCTCGCACGCTCTAAATACTTCATTCTCGCTTGCAGGCTTATCTCCTCTGGCATCTATCTGATTATGATAAATGTAAACGATATTTTTTCCCTGCAATAGTTCACGAAGTCTGCTCTGATTTGCATTGATCAGCTCATCAAAAGCTAATGCCACGTTATTTTCATTCTGTGCCTTTAAAATCTTATCCCTTGATACAAGATCACCACAACCTTGTCCGTCGACTGTTACATTTATCTTTTCATCCACCTGTAATTCTTCATGTGGTAAAAGACTTGCCATCCCAACTGGCGTTACAGATGGCAGACTGCTGATCATGCACTCCAACTTAGGTGTACATTTCTCATCCATTTCCAGTCGTTCCATCAATTCTTTTGCACATTCATACCGAAAAGCATCAGAAATAATAACGATGACACGATTCTTCCCTTCATATGCCTTCAAGTAATTGCGATAGAAATCTTCCTGACGTTTTAATCCGGTATCTTTCATCAGATTATCTGTCAGTTCTTGATTCCACTTCGGTGTTACTTTCTGCAGATAAGTAAAAGAATACATATTCTCTATGCGTTCTCTTAGCTGTGAAAATCTCTCTGCATCTTCCATACAGTCATAGGCACTGTAAAACCGTCTATAATATGAATCAATCAAATATGTCTGTTTCTGATAATCAGCCACCATAGCTTTGATATCACTGGTTACCTCTAGAACAGATACCGCTTTCATCATCTGATAAGCATATTTGATTGCCTGATATTTGTTTTTATATACATTTCCAAAATGACAGGACTTTGCTGTTCGCTGCTCTGCGATCTGGGCAAGGTTCATGCCATCAATCTGAGCATCCAGGATCTCATCATTCAACTGATCCAGTACCCAGTCAATTAAGATATTGTCCAATTCCCGGAAAGCATCGCAATTTACAATATCCAGAAGCTGTGCAGACTGCTCTTTTGATTTATCAGCATCTTTTTTCAGTTCATCCCGGATTCTGCTTACTACTCGTAATGTCTTGTCGACTTTTTCTGATAATACATCATACGCATCCTGATAAAGTACATTGTCCATGAGATTTCGGACAAATACGACCACATCGTTTTTCTTTTTCAATACATAAGATTTCAAAACAGCTGGCATCGTATCTTTCAACGATACCGATGTATAAGTCAATAACATACATGCTGCCAGATCATCCACGTTCGGATTTTCAGACTGATATCCAAAATACTTCTCGCATAAATCCCAGAATTTTTCTATAAGTCCGTTATCCTCCAATGATTTCATATACGCTTCACTGTCATTTAACAATAACTGTCTTGTAATCTCTTCAAAATTTGGAGTCTTTACATCTGTAAGCACGGCAATAAGACCAATATCAATGCTTTCCACATTGAAATGGTCTATGCCAAGCTCTTTAAATTTCTCAATACGATCTTTGTTCTTCCAGAAGTTACTATACTGCGCCAGATGTTCTTTAAATCGATTATCAATTCCAATCTCTTGTGACATCTGGGATACTCGGTCCGTGTAGTACGGAACCGAGTAATAATACATATCTGCCAATGGATTCTCTGCATCACTTGGTTTTGGAAATGGTGCATATACAAGGTACTTACTCTCTGTATCTGATTCGTTCAATAACCATTTGGAATAAAACCAGTTCGTTCTATCCAGAATATGTAATTTTGCATTATCCAACTGTAGCTCAGATACTTCGTCTTCATATTCTCCTTTATCGTCAAACCAGAATATAATTCGGGTATCTCCTTTGGAAAATTCAGTATTTAACTGATCTTGTATATTTTGTAAGTCCATTTTTTGCTCTCCATTGTAAAAATTTCTATTTCAATAATTTAATAGTAAATTGAATTCAACTCAATATCCACAAATAAAATCACATATTTTTCCATGTTTGAATTAATTGGCCTAATCCATCTTTTATCGCCATTGCTTCAATCTGAAAATATAAATTGGATTTTATGTCAATATCGTCTGCCTGGTTAAATGGTTTATTTATTATTCCCGGTATATATGAAATAAAGCAGCAAATATCTATGTGTTTAACATTGTTTTCAATAATTTTGTTCTCGCCTTTATCTCTATCAAATGGTATTTGCATGTAGGTCTCTATCGTCGATAAAATATCTTGCTCCAATTCATTTATTATTTTTTTCTCTTTCAAATACTCCCATAACATATCTAAAACACTTGCACTTTCCATATATACCGTCTCCTTTTCCGAAAACTTATAGTTTAAATATTACTTACGGTAAGTATCTTTCAACATTTCTTTATCTAAAACTCTTTTCTATCACATCTAGTATTTTTTCTACAATTTTATATTCAGTTTACAAAACCCAATTTCACAAATTATTTTTCGCTTTCAAAATAAAATAGTCCTTTCCATAATCACTTGGGCGTATTCTCTTTAAAATTCTATTACACACCTCTGGAGACCAATAAATCATTAATTCTTTTCTTGCCCTAGTGATCGCTGTATAAAAAATATTATGTGTGATTTTTTCTTCAGTTTCATCTGCAATTACAATTTTTACCGAATCATATTCTAATCCCTGAGCTTTATGAATCGAAACAGCATAAGCAACCTGAAATGGTAATATATGCTGATTTTCTGTAAACTCTCCATCACTTTCAAATGGTTTTGTTCGATATACTTTAAACCCTATAGTTGTTTTGGATTTGGCACTTCTAATATAATCCAACCCTTCCTCATGTTGGATTTCATCTTTAGTAAAATCTGCATCAAGCTCTATTGAAAAATAAATATATGCCCCATTTTCAACAATATCTACAATCGTACCTTTTAAATTATTATATAACAATTCAAATCGGCGTGAATCATTAAATAGTACTGGATCACCTATTTTAAATTGCCAAATTCCCAAGTTGACTGCAGGATTTGGATTATTCAGTTGAAGCAATTTATTAATATTATTCAAGCCATACAAACCATTATAATTTAGGCATAAAATTATTTCATCTTCAGCTCTCTTATGAAAAATATCTTCATCAATAATATGAGAATAATCATTACGTACAGTTTCTTCTAAAACCGTATTATCTTCCTTCATATTACGAACATCATCCCACAATTTTTTCAAATTAGGGTCCGAAGTTCTATATGCTGTTTTTAATTCGCATCTACATTTTTCCGGTATAACAGCTCTACAAATATTAAACCAGTTTCCAAAGCCAATCGCTTCAATCTGATAGGTATCTCCTACTAATATAAGTGTGGCAGTTCCTATTTTATTAATTATGTCCAAGATATCATCATTTTTTACTGTACTACATTCATCAACAACTACTAAATCATATTTTTCATTGTATGATGAATATAAAAAAGAATCTATAGTAGAAAATGTTCCTCTTCCATCTTCATTGCCAATCTTTCTTCGTAAATTATCAACTGCCGGATTTGTTTTTGCGAGATATAATCGTTGTCTTCCTAAGAGTAAATTTTTTACATGATTAATCAACGTTGTTTTTCCCGTACCAGCTGCGCCATATATAAAATATATCGTTGAATCCTCAAACATTTCTTTCAAAATTTGTTCTTTTATAGGATCATCAAGTCTTTCCCCTTTGGGCAAAGCCTTTAAGTTTTCGATTAAATTATCCGCAAAACAATTTTTTAAAGGAAATTCCAATGTTGTTCGTTCTAATAAACAATTTATAATTTGTACAATTCCAATTTCCTGTCCTTTATTAAATACATAATCTTTATAAATACCAATTTCTGCATCTGGACAGAACCCCTCCCAAAGAGAATCATTATATTTTGAAATTATTTTTTTTATTTTATTTTCATTTCCTATTTTGGACAAATTTTCAACGGGAGTAAATAGTTGACCGTTATTATATGCATTATTTTCAACATATCTAGATATAATTTCACCTGTATGCCCTTTGGGATCTATGCATTCATACAATTCACTTAAGTTCATTACATGTCCTTTAGGATGAAAAGAAAATGGATTCTTATCAAATGGCATACACTTTGAAGACAAATATAAATCCACATATGTTTTACCATTTTTATACGGCCACTGATCCTTAATAATTTCATTATTCATTCTATTTAGTAAAAGGCGTAGTATATTTTTTCCAGGGTGCCTTTTTTTCGAATATAATCTACACTGATCTAAAATATCGAAGAAATAAGAATGTCTTGCAGGCGTAGAGAATATGACTTCATTTTTCAACTTCATATATTGTTCTTGCCCATAATCTACAATCTCAACTAACGAAACTTGATGTTCTTTTAAATATTCCATCATAACTCTATATTCTATATTTCCACGTTGAATATTTACATTCATATTTAAAATAGCAGCAAAATTATTAATTTCACAGGGTCTTATTGAAACAGACCAATCACTAATAATTTTTATCGGAAAATTTACCCCAAATATATTTATGTACGTATCAACAAATTTCAAAGCTACGGAATAATTAGAAAATATATTATATTTTGTAAATGCTGTAATTCTATTAAATTTATTAGGTTTTCCTAACGCTGGCTCTAAAGTAATTTCATAATAAACCTTATTATTCGATACAAAAGGCTTTACTCTATTTACGTAATAATTATCTGCACTAGAACTAATAACAGTGTCATCAATATGTACAATCTGTTCCGCAACTTTATTATAATAATCTTGTGTCTTTTGGTCGGTATCTAATATAAAAAGATTAATATTTTTCAAAATTTCAGTATTATATCTTACGCTCATTACTTCTTTTAATTGAAGGACATATTGATAATACTTTAGCATTAATCTTTCTGCCCCATCTTCTGTTGGGGTAAAATGCGATACGGATTTTCCTAAATAATTATAAAATTTCCCAATAAACCTATATGAGGGTACATTTATAAATTCTTTTCCAACTTTATTTACCGATCGTGGTTTATCTGGATGTAAATCACACCATATTTTTTCAGCAATATTGTCATTAAGATTTCTGACCAGCGACAATATTCGCACCGAAACTTCACCTCTATTACTTCTATTACTCGATGCCAAGGCCTTATCAATCGCGTCACTTGCTTTCATAATTTCTCTATCGGTAAGACTGTCCATAATGCTACACCTCATTCACAGTTCTTAATTGTTCCCCATTAGTTCTCTCAAGTCTTTTTAAAAATTCCTGTTTTTTCTATCAAACCAGTTCAGCATCAGCTTTTCATACTTTCTTTAACTCACAATCTGAAACAATTTTGGATCATATGTATCGGAATCAACCACAGATACCCTGCAATTGATCCATTGAAGTTTTTTATTCATGCTATTCTGTAATGCTTGCATAATCATCTTTTTTGTTCGGGTTTTTCCGCCAAAATCACCTTCCAAGAACAGAATTACATATTTCTTTTTCGAACCATCTGAAAAGGTATCATTCGTCAAAAATTGAATGTATTCCTTTAATTCGTACAAGCACTCTTTTGTATTTCCAAAGGATTTTGCTCCAATCAAAGCAGCTACTGTCATTGCTGTTTTTTGTGCTACTTCAATATCCAGGCTATCTCGTCCTCCCACATTAACAGAAGTGTGTGTCGTATTGCGTTTTTGATTATTCGGTGCAATTCTCCACCGACAATTTCCCTCATCCCCGGTACAGTTTTTTACTTCTATAAAAGCGATCTTATTTTTATCAACAGAAATAAAATCTACACCTTTGGCTTCTGGTAATTTATTAAAATAATCTCGATAAAATTTTGTATCATCAAATTTTATCACCGTATCATTCTTTGGAAATTGAAACTTTAATCCGCTTTCTTCTATGATATTATTCTCCATAAATAATCCTCTGTTCTCTATCATACATAGCATCAAATTCCTGCATGATTGCATTATGTTCCAGATCAGAAGCTGAATTTTTCATCTCATACTGAACATCTCGTGTATTTTCATCTCTGAACAATGAAACAAATCGAATATCCAATTTTTTAGGATTTAGCTCTGGGTACGCAGCAATCATGTTAAATTCTTGCTGAATAAAGTAATCATGTGTTGAAACAAAAATTTGTACTCCCATCTGGGCTAATGCAACCATTGCCTGCACAATTGGGCGAATCATTTTAGGGTTCATGTTCGTTTCCGGCTCATCCCAAAATAGAATGGTATTCTTATTCAAACTTCCTGAAAGGATCATATAGATAATCATAGATAATTTTCTATAACCGTCAGAAAGTAATCCCATTTCAAATTCTCCCTCACCTTTTATTTTGAAGTAAAATTTTTTGTTTTTCTGGACAATTTGCCCTTTCATGATGTCTTCAAGATTACTTAAAACCTGATTCTGTTCTGTAGTATTAGGTCCCTTCGAAAGTGGTCGATCTAAAAGTTTTGCAAGGTCATAGTACATCTCTTCAAAGTCAATATGATATTCATCATATAACGATACAAAATGTTCTACTGTAGAAATCATTTCTTTTGTGGGGATATAAATGACATCATATTTCTTCGATTTCTCACCATGCTCTATTGAAACATCTGCATGATTTTCCTGACGGTTACCAAATCCAACTGCAATTTTTTGTTTTTTCTCCAGTTCAACAGAAAATTCTGTTCGATTACTCCCCTGCTTACGACTCACTAATCTGCCAATTTTCATTTCGTCTGGACGAAACACTCCTTGAATTTTCTTCACAAAAAGCTGTTCTTCCATCTCTTTTGTTAAATTTTCTCTTCCACTATTACTAAGTGGCTTTATCAATGAATACATTACTTTCAAAAGCGTTGTTTTTCCAGTACTGTTTTCACCGCAGATAATGTTGATATTATCTGACCAATTCATTTCAGCATTCTCAAAAGCCATAAAATTATTTAATATCAATTTTTTTATTTTCATAGCTGGTTTCCCCCAATATTCTCTCCAAATCCAGAGATGTCCTTGCAGCTGCGATGTCCGGATCTGTTGTTCCGACAATTGCTTCAATTTCTGTTAAAACCTTGTCTGCTTCCTTGTAATTATTATCATCCATATATGCATAAAACAAATCCATACGCTGCTTGATGTCAGCTGGACGTTCTGATACATTCATAACCTCTCGTAAAATAGAATTTGCATCTCTTCCATAGGTCTGTGCTGCAGGCATATAGATTTCTCCGTAATCCAGAATCCGAATCTGTTTTCTTGGAACGGAATTGATGACTGCTGGTGCATGAGAGCTGACAATAAACTGAACCTCTGGAAAAATTGCATGGAGATCGCTCAGAATTGTCTGCTGCCACTGCGGATGCAAATGTAAATCTATTTCATCTATCAGTACAACGCCTGGTGTTTTTTCCAGTACTTGATCTCCAAGTGTCGGATTTAACACTGCCATTCGATAAGCAATATCACCAATCATGCTAAGCGTATTTTTATATCCATCACTCATTTCATCCATTGCAAATTTCTGTGCATTTCCATCTACAGCTTCAAATTCCAAGACCAATCTATGGGTGTCAAGATCAAAGATAAGACTGGCATTTCGTGCACCGCTGATTCTCTCAAAACTTCTACAGATTGCTTTTTCGACTGTTTTCAGAAGCAGTGGTCTTTCCAATATACCTGTCTTCTGTTGTTCCTGAAGGCTTTTCATTGTCTGCATCTGGAACCAGTTCAACATCAACTTTTCATTTGACTCTGCTTCCATACAATCCACGTAGCCAACCTGACGTTTAAACTCCGTTAAAGATTTCAGATTTCTCTTTTCTTTCTTCTGTGCATATAAACGTCCCGTTCCATAATAAGAGATCAAAGGAAGTACCAGAGATTTATCTCCTGTCATGATCTGGTTCTGTGCTTTCTTCGCAAGACCAGTCAATTCACCCGCATCTTTGATGGTTGTCTTGCCACTTTCAGAGTTCAAAGAACGAATCCACTTCACATTTTGCTGGTTTAGGCAATCACCAGTACTCTCGATGCTTACTGGAAACTGGTGCTGTGGATCAATCGTTCCATTCAAATTATGGAACTCATATCTGGCATCATCCTTTAAGATACTCCTGCTTGCACTACCATCTATACCCAATAGAAAGGTACTGACTGAGACAGCGACTGCATCCAGTATTGCTGTCTTGCCGGCTCCATTCTTACCTACTATCAACGTGATATGATCATCGAAATCAAACTCTACTTCTTTGAAGCATCTGTAATTAAAAATCTTGATATTGTTTAATTTCATTCGGCATCACCTCCAATTTAAATCTGCATATTATCTACATATCCTACTTTTTACTTGCAGATGTCTGTTTCTGAGAATCAATAATAAATAACTCTGGCGGATTATCTCCCTTTTCCAATCTCACATCATGAACTTGTTTTATTTTCTTATCTCTCCCTGGATTTCCAACTTTTACATATACAAATACCCGTTGTGTAGTCCCTTCAGCTTTAGCATACTTTTCGATTTGTTCTTCATAACCATGAAGATAATCATCATTAGAAGAAAGTTTTATCTCAACAACAGTCTTATCATTTCCTCTGCTCATTTTTAAGTCTACAGGTCCCGGACCTTCATTTGCTTCAAAAGTCATGTCAATATTATTTTGGGTGCAAAAATATTTTCCTGAAAGATGTAAAAGTCTTTGTAAAGATTTTTCTCTTTTACTTGTTGATGTAGATAATATTTCATCCCATCCTCGATTATTTTCAATCCAATCTCTGAATAACGATAGTACTTCAATAGTTGCTTCCCAACTACTTAATTCTTTATTAGCAGAATGTATAAGTACATCAAATATCCCTTCTTTTTTTATCTGCTTAAAAGTACTTGCAACTAGATATTCTGCATTACTTTCAACGTTATATGGATCTATTGTTTCAGTTCGATAATTATCAATCATTCTGCTACATCGTTCTGAATTTTTGAAAATATGTTCTTTCAAATACTCTTTCTTATCAGCTGCACACATTTTTCTCCATGTTTCTCCAACAGCTTCATTCACTTCATCTCGGATCGCCTGATTTTCCTGTATAACTCTATCAATGTCGCTCCAAGAATCTGCGATTGGTATTTCATGTAATATTTCTTCAGGCAAATAGAGAAGTTCACAGTTCTTATATGGATTTATTGCAATCTCTTTACTAAATTTAATTTCTGGATATGTTTCAGCATTTATATTTAATTTCCTATTAATCTCAATTGTGTATTCCCTTATATGTGGTAAAATAATAGTTGCTATCATATCGCTTAAGCGATCTGCTGAAACATTTTTTTCAAACAAACCGACAAGTTGAAATATCTCTGGTTGTTTTGAGCCAGATTTTACTATATCATATGCATCACTAATGACTTGCCTTGATAATAGAGGCCCAAAACCTGCATCCACACCCGTTTTAGATACCCCTAAATTTATTCCGCTTACTCCCGGAAAATGAAAATGCTGTAATGCACTTCTATATAATTTATCGCCTTTACTATTCGAATTTTCTAATAAAATCATTATTTCACAATAGAAATCATTTATTCTTTCATAAGCACCTTGAAATTCTGGAGTTTTATTAACTTTAAGTCGAAGTAAATTAATAAAAAATGGACTATCATGATTAATAATTGAATCAAAAACTCCAAGTTCTTTAAATTCATCATCTAAGTGGAAAAACTCTGTAATAAAAATATCTTCCATCAAATATCCTTTCCTTTTACATATATATCGTATAGTTTCCTATTTCAGTTTTGCCAAAAGATCCACTTTTAAAGCTTTCTTTCCCTCCTGGGCAACTTCCACTCCCTGGAATTTCTCATAATTTACTTTCACACCATCATCCAAATCAATCTCAATTCTTTGATTCGCAATATGAGCAATGGCTTCATCGTAAATCTTCATTTCCGCTAGCTGTTTCGTATATTTCGTCACTGCTTTTGTTGCTTTTGATTTTTCAGAAGCTGATGTTGCATTGTCAATGGTATACTGAGCACTCTGCATAGCTGTCTCTACATATTTCTGTGCCCGATGCAAATAATCTGTTCTTACACGTCCAACAGTATCTGCATCATAACGGTGCATGTAAATCAGTGCTTTAAATCCATTTTGTTTTCCGCTGTCAAACAGCCAGTAAATTGGTCTCTTCTGATATACTTTCAAATGATCTGCATAAAAATCTTTCAGGAAATAGTTACGAATAACTTCTCGTGAAGTATCTCCTTTGTTTCCTAACGCATTAGCAATAAAATCAAGGTTTTCTTCTAAAGTGTCTGCACCATAGACTGTTTTTACAAATTCTACGAAGCGAGACACAATGTCATCTGAAAAATATTCCTCATCAGTAATTGGAATACAATTATCCAAATCTGGTGCAAATGAAACCTCATGCCATTCATCACCTATTTTTATTCCTCCATATTGTTCACCAACCTTCAATGCACTCAATACGCTTCCATCATTCGAGGCTAAAATATGCCCATCTCCATTAGCCAATACCATATCCTCTTTTTTATAAAAATCATTAAAATTACCACCAGCATATATTAAGCCTTCTTTATCTAAAGAATAGCGACCAAACATACATCCAACAGCATAAGAAATAAAACTTCTAATTTCTCTACCTAGATCTGCTTTACGAACTGTGATATCTTTACCTTCTACTTCTGGTGTGAGTTCATCTTGCAAACCGTAAATATCAATAAAAATACGGTTGAGTTCTTCTTCATTTCCTTTTAACTGATTGAAACGATCTTCACATTCATCCTTCCACTGCTCAAAAGATTCGGCTATTGTAGACACTTTTCGAATCAGTGGCTGGTATTGGAAATCCCAAGAAATTTCAAAAGAATCCCAATCGCTTTTAGAAACATCTATATTTTCTACTACTAATTTATTTATCAGTATATTTATATCTATTTTCTCAGACTCTACTATAGGCAATACTCTCAAATTTCCTGCTTGACAATGGATTGTTGGATTGATAATCTTTAAAATTTCATTATTCAATTTTGAATTAATAAATCCCAGCAAATAATATTTATCTTTTTCATCTTTAGGAAAAATCATTGACCCCGCTAAATCAAAAATAAATCCCCCTTCTATATATCTGGCAGAAAACAATCCTGATGTCACATCAGAATATGTATAGCCTTCGTAAAAATATCTATCATTTCCCGGCATTGATGCCGCCTGGCCCCTTTTTATCCTAAATTCCGATACTTCTTTTCCACCAAACTGAAAATTAACTATATATTCTTTATTTCCATACCATTTACGAAATGCTCCGCCTTTACTGTATGGATACCACTTTAATTTGCTATTTTTACTTTCTTCAATAGATTTGCAGTGCCAATACACTTTTCTTCTATCAACTTCATACCATAACTTTAAAAAATAATTGTTATCACATGTAAATAATCCATTTAAGACATCTGCTTTAATTGCTAAACTTAAGCTATTTTCAAAAAAAGCAAACCAATTAATATTTAACCAATATGCCACCGGACTTCCCGGAATTTTTGAATAATTTTTCGCATTTTGCTCATAATAAAATCCACATTCATGATTATTAATTGCCTCAAGTGTTTTTCTTCGCTGTACCTCCATTCCACCACGGAAATCGGTTAATCTCAAATAGCATCCCTTTTTATCTACATATGAATTTTTAAATATAAAAGTACAAATTGGTACAGTAGCTTCCTCAAAAGCCGAATATTCAAACTGTATTAATGTCTGAATTGTCGCACTTGTAAATAAATATTGTCTCAGCTTTTCATAAGATTGAATGAACATCCACACATATGGTGTCAAAAATCCTAAATATCCTTGCGCTTTTGTTATACTTGAGCACTTTATCATAAGTACAGAAAAGAAATCTGACTTGTAGTCTGCATAGTTTTCTTTAATAAATTTGCCAAGGACAGGATTCATGTTGCTTGCTCCCATATATGGTGGATTCGTCACCACAGCATCATATTTCTGTCCCAGATTTTTTGCCGCTCTTACCAGTTTTCGCAGGCTTTCCTGAGTTTCTTCACTTCCCACACTCTCAAACGAAATCTGTCCAGTTGTACCCAAATCATCTACAAATCTTTCCAGCACATCCCAATCGCATGCATCTACGTATAAGATAGATCCATATTCTCTGGCATCTTTAAATGTGTCCAACAATCCCTCTATCTGCATCACAGCCAGATTTCTTTCCATCTCACTCAAATGTGTTCCGAAAAATTGTAAATGCTTCCGATTGATTTCATTACTTTCAACAATCGCATAGACTTTCGGCTCCGGTTTTCCATCTCTTCCACGCAGGAATCGTCTGTTATACCCACGCCCTTTCATCATAACTGCAAAATACGCCAGCTGATATGCTCTCTGGTCAATATCTAACCCATGAATATTGTGCTCCACAATTTCAAAAGCTGCTTCTCTCTTATCATATCCGGCACTTTCGTAGATGTCCATCAGCACATCGAACATTGCAATGAGGATATGTCCGCTTCCCATACATG
>OLRT01001237.1_pt1 | contig 18130 bp, 21 predicted proteins | sample 1672021 | NCBI WGS metagenome assembly OLRT01 (sample SAMEA3136637, study PRJEB25190) | human gut metagenome | reverse complement strand
GTCCGCGTCTTATCTGGCGTTTCTGGTGGGCTTTCGCTTGACGTCCGCCTTGACCTTTCCCGACATTGCGTTATAATAAAGATGTCAGCACGGCGGCGAACTCGCCGCGCTGGCGGGTTGTTTTTGGGTGTCGGTGCTTTGGAGAGGGCCGACACCCTTTTTACTTGAGCAGGTCTGCCAAACGCTGGCGGAACTCTTCAATGGTCTTGCACTCGTTGGCGAGCATCAAGAGCCGAAGCCGTTCAGCCGTGCGGGTTTCCTGTACGAGCAGTTCGCTTGCGCTGGGCGTTTTCATTTCCACCTCTTCCTTTCCGGACGCCTTGCGGCGGTTCGCTGTAGCTGCGGGGTGTTCCCGCTTGCTATGGTCTTATTATATACCATTGCGCAAGTACATTCAATATGCAAATTGCACAAAGATATACACTTGCATAAGTACAAATTGTACACTTGCGCAAGTACAGATTGCGTGCTATAATATGTAAGAGGAGGTGTAACCATTGGGAACAGCAAGAACAAAGGCGAATAACAAATGGAACGCTAAAGCCTACGACCGTGTAAACCTCGTATTAAAGAAAGATACCAGCCCGACAAAGGATGAAGTACAGGCCGCTGCCGATGCAGAGGGCGTGAGCCTGAATGCGTATATTGTGGCAGCCATAAGCCAACAGTTAAGCAAAAACAAACCGTAAAAGGGGGGCGCTATTATGAGTGAGAGAGAGCAGGCAAAGCAGATTATTGATACCTTGCCGGATTACAAGATGCAGGCTATTTTGATGTTCCTGCGCGGCGTAGAGTTTGACGATGAATTAGAGGATGATCGTTTCTGTGAAAAGCTGGTTGACGATTATCTAAAGGATGATTCGCCTGACAAGCACGAAAGCATCAGCCTGGAAGAGTTCGCGGCGCAGGAAGGTATTGCGCTATGAAATACCAAATCAAGATTGAGAAGGACGCGCAAAAGTTCCTTAAAAAGCTGCCGCGCCCGGATGAAACCAGAGTTTTAAAGGCAATCGCCAAACTTCCCGACGAGGGAGACCGAAAGCAGATGAAAGGGCATCCGGGCTTCTTTCGGCTGCGTGTGGGTGACTACCGCATTATCTACACGGTGGACAACGGGCAGTTGATTGTGCGGGTCGTGGATGCCGGGAATCGCGGGCAGATCTACAACAGATATTGACGGGGGCCGCAATGAATGTAAAAGTTATTGCCGCGTGTTTAGTTTGCACCGCATTATCTCTATCTGCGTGTTCATCTTCTGTAAGCTGTTCCGAGTGCGGAAAAACTCTCAATGTATCTGAAGACACCTATGTAATGTGGAGTGGATCACCATTATGCGGAGATTGCGCGGAGTGGAATGAACTTGCTACCGGGATAGATAAAGATCTGTGCCGCTGTGATCTGTGCAATGAAGTTATTCCAAAACAAAATGCGGTAAATATGGGCATTAGCTCTTATACAAATAGCGAATGGTTTCTCTGTGGTCCTTGTTATAAGCAGGATCTTCAAGATAATGGTGCGGATTACAATGCTGGTTTCAGAGATGGGCAAATCGATATTTGTGAGAACTATGTCTTATTGTCGGATGCCGTCGATGAATTGCGCGCCATTGGCAGAGAGGATGCCATTGATGCATTACGGGAAATTTATTTTGAAGATGCCCTAACAGATTATCCAGATATTGATTGGTAACAACAACTTAGAGAGGGAACGCTTCGGCGCTCCCCTCTTTTTTATGGCAAAGGCCCGGCGGGGCCTATTTTTTTGCAGGCCGATTCCCGGAAAGGGTGGTCGGGGTGGCGGGGTGGTATTCCCCCCTATGCGGGGAACCCCCGGTCTCCTAACGAGCCAGCGCCCCTATATATATGCCAGTCCCCGGAGCAGACACCTGTTCCAAAAACATCGTAGGCTTGACATTTTCTGGCAAATGTGGTATACTGTAATTCACAGATTGGGGGTGTGGATGTATGGGGAATCTGAAATCATTCGGCACGGCAACAACGCCGGAGGAAAAGGCGTGGGAGATGGAAGTGCGCCGCAAGGGTCAGCTTGCACAGGCAGAGAAGCGCCATAGGAAAAAGGCTCTGAATGATATTTTGGATGCGATCCTTGCCATGAAGTGCGATACATCCGCCCTGACGGATGACTACATCACCGAGACCGCGCAGAAGCTTGCAGCGGAGAAGGGCGAAAGCATCACCCTGTACGAAGCCATCGCCCTATCCCAAATCAAGCGTGCTATCGACGGTGATACCAAAGCCGCAACCTTTGTCCGCGACAGTGCGGGCGACAAGCCCCTTGACCGCAGCGAGGTCACGAACATGGAGACCATCACTGACGCAGACCGCCGGATGATGGAGAATATCTCCAAGCGTTTGGGCATTGAATAAAGGCTCCCTTTCACACGCCATTGAAGGCGAGCAAGATAGACCTTCCTGATGAAAGCCGCTCTCTGTACTGGTACGCAGAGGGCGGCTTTCTCTATGCCCGCGAATAAGGCGCTGTGGCGGTGGTGCGGCAGTGACTAATGAAAGTATATTCCAACGCAGTAAAAGCGCCTGTGCGGGGCTGTGGCACAGGCTGACGGTGTTTCTCGTTGAGCTAGTGCAAAAAGAGGGGGCATACCTGTTGTAGGTATCCCCCTCTGCCGGTTAATATGGGTTTTTCCAAGTAGGTGCAACGATGCTGAAATATGCGCGGCGTTCCTCGCGGCTCAAATCCATGTAGTTCAGTGCGTTGACCAAATCGGATTTATTGAAGCTGCCGTCGGGGTTGCCGCCCTCCCCTGCCGCGATCTTGCGGTTAGCTTCTGCCGTGTGATAGGCACGCTCCAAATATTGCAGGTACAGGTAATTGGTGACGCCTGCCGGGCCGTAGGTGGCATTGAAGGTCTGGGCTTTTTCATCGGTGCTGTCGTCGGTGGTCTTGCTGGACAAGTAAATTTTGCCGATGTCGTCATCCGAGAGGCCCGGCGATTGCAACAGTGCGTTTTTGAACTCGGTGTCAGAAACTTTACCGTTGCCGTCCGCGTCCGCTTGGGTATAGGTATCCAGATACTTGAGAGCCATATCTGCGCCGTATTGCTCCTGTACGCGAACAGCAGGGCTTTCCTTTTGCAGGAACATGGATGCAACATCCATCTGCTGGTCAGTTGTCATATCGTACTTTCGGAGAACCGGGAGCGCGGTTTGCAGCGTTTGCAGCTGGCTGGCGCTGTCGTCATCCTCTCCGTTCTTGGCAGTGGCGGTGTAAATATCCAAGTAGGCGGCGGTTGCCTCCGCACCGGCTTTGTCGTAGAGCTTCTGTGCGGTATCATCGGAGCCGTTCAGCAGGTAGGCGCTGACCATATCATCGTAAGAATCCAGTGACGGGATAGCGTTCCAGCGCTCGACCTTGTTGAGGTTGGCGTCTGCGTTGCCGGTAGCCTCGCGCTTCTCATCGCGGGCTTTATCCAGCACCGCGCCAACGGAGGAGGTCAAAAGCGCATCTCTGATACCGTTGTTTTTGTAGGCGATGTAGTCCTTGTTTTCACTTACATAGTCAGGATTTGCGGCTTCTTTGCCCGCTTCACTGCCTATGGTATAGGCGGTTTTCAGCATCTTTACGCGGGTAGCATCGTCGGCCTGCCGGTATTCATCGGTGCGCATGACCTCATCCACGATTTGGCGGTTCAACTGCCCGGCGGTGCGCTGGTACTCGCTGGTCTGCGTGTTATCCAGCTTCAGACCGTCTACGTCGGTGCCGTTCTTGATGCTGGGCGGGTATACTCCGATGTCGCCGGTAGCCTCATACAAGCGTTGAATTTCTTTGTCACGGCTGCTGGTAGTCTGGTTCGTAAAAGCCGCCGGGTCAAGGAACTGTTCAAACGCGGCGTTGTCGCGCTGCTTCTCGCTGCCCCATACATCATAGGCGGCGGGCAGTTCCTTTGATAGTCCCGGGATCTTCGCCATGATCTGGTTTTTCTGGCTTTGGATGGGGTCGGTGGCATCGTAAGGGTTGCGGACGGTGGTGTCAGTAGTTTTGGCGACAGCGTTTGACAGCGATGGCACCATACTCTGCGGCAGACCTAGAGCGGCATCCCACAGGCCGCCGCCCAGACCGTCATAGTTGCCGAACAGGTCACCAATATTGGAGAGGTTTGAGTTGTCCGCAAGTGTGTTTGTAAACGCCACAACCGCGCCTTTTGCCGCCTGTTCCGGCGTTTCGTCGCCGCTGGCGGCCTGCGCCCATGCCGCGCCGGTGATAACGCTCATCATGCTTGGCTGAAAATCTGAAATGCGGTAGTAAATATTCGTGTCGGGAACATGGATTGCGAAAGGCAGGAAACCGTTCTGCGTATCAAATGCTTTTTTATTGGCATTTTCGCTCTCGGCACCGGTAAGGACACCAGACTTATACAGCGCTGCGCCCAGAGCCATACCTGCCGAACCGGTCAGACCCTTTGCAATCTCGTCAATGTATTCTGCCGGGTTGCCGCCTTTTGTGTAAAAATTCTTCACACCTTTGGCAAGGCCGACAGGGCTGTAATCCAGACTGCGGGCGACCATATTGGCGGGTGTTTTCGTAAACGGCATGACAATCTCACCGACACCGTCCAACTTGTGAACCGAGCTGAAGAGTTCTGTCCAGGCATTGTCATCCTTGTAGGTCGCTTTCATGGCGTCCTGCGTTGCCTGCGCGATCATGTCCGCTGTGATTTGGTCTGCGCGGGTAATTTTGTTTGCTGCTGCGATATTTGCAAGACTGTCCGTGAAGCTCTTTTTTACAAATGGTGCATCGCCCAGTTCCAGCAGACCGTAGGTAAACTGCCGGATATTCTCGATCACGGATTTCTCGCTGCTCATCTGGTCAAAGACATTCTTGCCGGTGAATTTCTGGCTGATGGCTTCAAGCTCCTGTGCGCCTTTTTTCATGCCGGGCACATTGGCGAGAATGTTATGCTGCTGGCCCTCGCCCAGCTTGAACACCTCTGCGCTTTTCACAGCATCGGAGATGGGCTGTTCATAGGCACTGCTGCCGTCGATGGTATCCTTAACCTGATTCCACACCTGTTCCGCCACATCTCTGCTGGTTTTATCCACATGCAGGGCTTTGGTCTGCACGAAGTCTGTGCTTTTACCGGTCTTTGCATACAGACTTTGCAGAGCGGCACTGACCTTATCCGAAATACCAGTGACCGGCATCTGCATCACATTCGCCGCGACATTGCGAACTTGGGTGCGGGGATTCAGCAGGAATCCCAAGCGGCGTGCTTCGGCTAGCTTGGAGAGCGCAGAGACGGGGTATTCTTTTGCAATGCGGTTACCGATACTCTCCATCGCGGAAGAAATAGCTTCGCCATCCCCGGCATGGATGCTCTCAAACGCCTTGATTTCGGCATCGGTGAGCCTAAAGTTCTTCCACTGACGGCCCAGTTCCTTTGCGCCGCTGGCGTTCAAATCGTCGATGCTGCGCTGCGCATACCGCAAGGCGGTCATTGGATCGTTCTGCATCAGAGAGATTGCGGCAGCCTGCGAGAACTGGCCGCTGGCCGTCAACTCTTTGGACATACCGCGCAGCAATTCAACAGCAGAATCACTGTCACCGTCAGCGATGTACTGCTTGGCCAATTCATAGCCCAGAGGAACCGCCGCCGGGTCACGCTGGGAAAGCATATTCTGGTATGCCGTTACGGCCTCCCCCTGCCCCTTTGCAAGTACAGCATCCGCGCGGGCTTTCGTCTCGGCGTTGGACAGCTGGTTATAGACTTCGGGCGCGGTGACAAAATCCTGCTTGACGGCATCTGGCAGGTCTGAATTCGTGCGAAGCGATGCGGCATAGCCGCGCTCCCGCACTGCCCCGCCGGGAGCGTCTGCGGCATCTGCAAGGCTCTGTGCGGTGTTCTGGGACGCGGTGGCAATGCTGCTTGTCGCGCTGTCAGAAGCGCTCTTTACGGCGTCTGCGCTGTTCACATCTCGCAGGAACGCATCGGCGTTCTTTTCCAAATCAACGGCAGCGGGCGTATCGGCACGCGGCAAGTCCGGGCGTGTATCCAGACTGCTGTTTTTACCGGCGACGGCTGCCGCCTCTTGCAGCGGTTCATCCAGCATCGCGCCGCTGAAACTGTTCTTCACGCCGTTGAGGACTGCGCTGCCGATTTCCGGCAAGGCGTTCATAGCCACATTGCCCACCAGATTCTTGGCGGCGTTGCCCGTAACCTCTCCTGCGCTCTTGCCCTCACTCACATCGCTTGCAAGGCTCGGCAGGGTGTCCAGCACAAAGTCTGCGCCCGTATCTGCCAGAACCCGTCCGGCGGCATCGCCAAACCCGTCGCCCACCAGCGCCCTCAAACCGGGGATTTTCTGTGCCGCCGCGCCGATTTTACCACCCGCCGCCTGTGCCGCCTTGCCGTACTTGGTGTCCGCTGCCAGCGTATTGAACAGCTTGTACTGCATCGCCTTGCCAGCCATCGTGCCCAGCGTTGCCGCCACAGGGTCATAGGTTTTCGTGTCCTCCAACGTCTTTGTCAGCATCGGCAGTTCTGCCCCCAGCCCCGTTGCGTTGGCGGCGCTTGCCATTAGACAAAAACGGCACGCTGTCATACAGCCCGGCGGTAAACGCCTGTGCGCTCTGTCCGGCGCCGTTTCCCTGTGCCTTACTGCGCAGCGCACTGTTCTGGTTCAGCTCGGCGTTCAGTTCGGCGGATTTTTTGGCATACTCTTCCTTGCTCAAATTGTCACTGTTCTTGGCAAGGTCAATTACGCGTTTTAGCCCGCTGAATCCCGTGTTCTTTGTGCTCTTGACGTACTGGTTCACTGCCTCTGTTTCGGCGCTGTCCAGCTTGCGTCCTGCTTTCGCCAGTTCGGCGCGGTAGCTTGCGTCCGTCTGCAATTTCTGCAAACTGCCTGCCACACGCTCCTGCCGCTGCTTTGCCGCCGTGCGCTCACTGGCGCTTGGGGCACTTCCTGCGGCGGCGTAACTGCTGCCGATAACTTTACCGTCTTTAGTCACAGCGCGGCTCTGGGCGGGCTGTGCGGCGTTCTGCCGCTCTGCGTAGCTGTTCCCTCCGGGCTTGCCTTTATTGGCCCCTGCGTTGGCGGCGGCCTGTTTGTCTTTGAGCATCTGCACCGTCTGCTCCCGCTTTTGCTGGGCGCGGTATTTGATATCGGATTTTTCCTGTTCGCTGCCATCGTACCGAGCACGGGCGCTGGCGTTGCGCTCGGCATTGCTGCGCTGGGCGGTGTCCTTGCCTTTAAGCTGCTTGGTCTGCACATCTTTCGCGGCGTTGCTGCCCTGTGTAGTTTTACCCTTTAGGCTATCGGCTGCCGCTGTCATAGCGGCATAGCTGTCAGAATTGGTCGTTACGCTGCCGCTCTTGGAACTGCTGGACGCCCTTGCGGCTTTTTCAGCTTCCTTCGCCAAGTACCATGCTTCATGCTGTTTCTGAATGGCAAGGTCGGCGTCATCCTGCAATTTTTTCGTGAACTGGTCATTTGCCATTTCTGCCGCCTGCTGGGTCAGCTTGAAGTTGCTGTTTGCGCCGGTAATAGCTGCTGTACCGACATCCGCAAGCTGATTCTTCAGCACAGGCAGGGTCTTATCCGTTGCGTTCAGCAAGGCCGCACCGCGCTGCCGGGCGGCTTGGGTAGCTTGTACACCGCTGTTCACGGCCTGGGCCTGTGCGATTCTGTAGTTGTTGAGGTAGGCGTTAAACAACGCATCCTCGCGGGTTTTCATTGCCATAATATCACTCCAATCCGTTCATGATTTCAATGTTCAGTGCTCTCTTAAAATTTGTGAGGGCTGCTTTTTCCTGAATGTTCACACTCTGTCTGGACACGCCGCGATCATCGGCAATTTCCTGTAGCGTTCTATTGTAACGATAGCGCTGTTCCAAAATGCTGCGGTGGTTCGGTTTCAGGCTGTACAGGGCGGCCATAACGGCCCGACGGTTCTGCTCGTTCTCAAAGTCCTGCTCAAGGTTGACGGTGGGGTCAGCGTACACATCAGCAATGGTGTTGTCGGTGTCATCCTCTAGGGGCAGGTCGCTGGATAACGCATAGTTCAGCGGGTCAGCTGGTACGCGGGTCTGCTTGCCGTTTTCATCACGGAGAAGCTTTCCCCGGCTGGTGGTCAAGACCTTCGTTGCGGTGGCCCTGATAGACCAGCCCAGCACGGTAAGAAAGGCCATGCGCTTGCCCGGGTCATACCGCCGCACTACATCGCGGACGCTGAACCAGCCCTCTACAATCAAGTCATCCCGGTCAATGCCCACGCGGTCAGCAAGGCCCTTATTTTTGGCGTAGATTTTAGCCATCTGCTGGCGGATGAAATTTTGGTGACGCTCCCACAGCGCATTTGTGGCGGCAGTGTCACCGGCCTTGCCTTGCATAATCAGTGTTAAATCGTCCAGTTCGTTCATTGATTGCACCTCCGCTTTGTGGTATACTTTAGTGAAGATGCTGCCCTGCGTCTACCCCGCTGCCCAGCGGGGCTTTTTTATTTGCCCGGTAAGGTCTGGATAGCACAACCCTCCCGCTTTACACCATGCTGTTGTAGGCTTCACGCAGCATCGGGCAGAACTCGTCTGGGTTGGCTGCCAGCCACGCAAGGGCGGCAAGTTCTTTGCTGCCGTAGTGTTCGGCGTTCAGCCTGTAAGCGATGTCCGCCACCGCACGGTCAAGGTCTTGCCTGGGAATAACGCCACTTTCCAGCGCATCCATTGTGGCGCGGGCGTCGTCCTTATCGGTGAAAGCGATCTCAACATGGCGACCATCTGCCGCGATCATGGCGAGGGTGGCGCAAATCTTATCTTTGTTCTTCATAAAATCTCCTATTCTGGCGCGGTGTGGGCGTGCCCTTACTGTGCCGTTCTGCGTGTTACTGGTTTGTTGATTCGTGTGTTAGGTACGGAGCAGTGACAGCCTATAAAGCCCGCAACTATGCGGAAAACTGTGTGTTGTTGGTGTGTTGATTTTTGAGTTGTTGCCGTTTTCATTACCGCCGCCTTGTGGCTGCAACATGGTTGATGTAGAAGTGCGGAGAGCCGATAAAGCCCGGCACTACGCGGGAAATAGCTGGTTGCTGTCTGGTTGCAAATTTGGCCTTTTGATTTCGTTGGGTTTTCTTGGCTTAACGGTGTCCGCAAAAACATTTTGGCTGTCTCGATTTGTTACCATGTAGGTCACATATCGAGACAGTGCGCAGTGGATTTGCACTGATTTTTGCAATCGCACTGTCTCGATTTGCGACAACCAGTGAATCAGAAAGGCATTTGCACTGTCTCATTTCGAGACACATTCTTAGATGTTAGCCAGGGGGTGCAGCCTTCTTTTGGATTTTCCAGCCTATTTCAAAGCGGTAAACGTTTGGCTTTCGCCGTGTCCTGTTGTTCTCCACGACTGAGATAAAACCTGCATCAATCAGTTTCGGTACGCAGCGCCGGAGTGCCGCATTACTAATCCCGTACATTTCTGCCGTTGCCCTCGAAAATTCAAAAACTTCCTGCCCTTTTGCTTCGAGCGACATCGTTATGTACAGCATTTGTTCGCCTGGGGCAAGTTCTTGAAATTTTTCTGATTGCAGCAGGTCGGCGTACAGTGATACAAAGGGGAGCTGCTTGCCGTTTGCTGATTTCCCGCCCTTTGGGCCTGTCAGCCAATATGGCGGGTCGCGCTGCTTGCGTCTGCGGCTGTCAGACATTGTCGGCCTCGTCAAAATTCAGTTGTCCGATTGGGATGCCCAACTTCCGGGCAACAGGTGCAATAGCGGCGAGGCCGTGTTTGCATCGGGCAGATTGCACGCTGTAGAAGGACTGCATTTCTCGTTGGGCGGTCTCCGGGTCATCGCTCGGCAGGAAGTAACCACCGTAGCCGCCGGGGCTGTACAGGATGATTTCACCCTGCTCTCGTGCCTGCATAATTTGACGACGCAGACCGCGCGGGGTGGTCCCCAGTTTAGCGGCCAGCACATCGGCGCGGGTTGCGTTCTCGCGGCCATGCTTTAAAATCTCGGTAATAGTCATTGAATGCTCCTTTCGTTCGTGGTACAATAGGAGCGGGAAGTTTGCAATGCAGTGCCTAGCACTATTTTTCCCGCTCTGCCGTCTCGGTGTTCCAGCACCGGGGCGGCTTTTTCGTTGTCATAACTCTACCCGGTGAATGCCGGGCTGCTGTGGTGGCTCGCCGCCGTCCATCCAGGCCGCAAGGCTCGACAAATTTACAAGCACCTTGCGCCCACATTGGACGCTGCGAACCGTGCCCGCCTTGCAAAGCTGACGGATGCGGTAGACTGGAACGCCGGATTCAACGGCGGCCTGCGAAATAGTTGCGACGCGAGGAAAGTCAATCGCTGCCATCCTTTTTCACCTCCCTTCCTGCCGCCCGTTCCTGTGCCATACGCTCGGCGCGGCGTTTCCAGTATTTGGCGTTATACTCGCGGACCTTATCCGGGTGGGCTTTTTTCCACTCACGCAGATAAGCACGACGAGCTTCTTCTGGGGTGATGCTACTTACAGCCATACTTAAGCTCCTTAAATATTATTTGCTGACTTTCTCTTGTATTGTCAGCAAGTATATTATATAATAAGAGTATGGAAAAGTCAATCTAAGATTGACTTAGTTTGTTAAAGTCAGTATTTGATACATTTAGGAGGCCTTCTTATGAAAAACGTAAATAAATATACCGAGTTTGCAGAGCGTTTTCTTTCCGAGATGGGGCGGAAAGGCTGCACCGCTACAGAAATCGCATCCTTACTCGGAATAACAAAGCAATCCGTATCCAACTACACTAGTGGAAAATCTATTCCACCTATTGATAAGCTCCATAAATTAGCGGACTATTTCGATGTTACATTGGACTGGCTTTTGTGCAGACCCGGTGCGAAGCGCGCAGCAACCACAGACATTGATTTTTTCTGCCGCTATACAGGTCTTAGCGAAAAGAATATCGTTGATTTACATCGACGTATTGAAATAGATGACAACGAGGCTGAGGCGGAGCAGATAGCTCCCTCAAGAGAGTGGGTTTTAGCACTACAACGATATATGGATTACTCCGTAAGTGGCAATAACACACCTGTCGATTACGCTGCAGAATATATGTGGTACGAAAAAGAGTGTGTCAAACTTGCCGAAAATGGAAACAATGAAGAACTTTCTAAATTATCCGAAGAAGAATTATTAAAACGTTGGCGCACAGTACGCGAATATCTTCGCAACATGGAGTTGGCTGAATATAGAATAGCAAAATCGTTCAGCATAAAAGAGAATCTTTTTTGGGCTGATGTTTATAGAACCCTTCCAAATGGAGCAACATCAAAAATCGGACCTCATTTCTGTCTCGCAAAATTAGGAAACAAATACAATCAGAAAAAGAAAGAAAGAGAAGGCGAGAATAGCGATGGCGAACATCACGAAACGCAAAAATAGAGACGGCTCCGCATCCTACCGCGTCAAAGTTTCCGCCGGGGTGGGCGCTGATGGGCGGTATATCTACCGCTCGGCCACATTCACGCCGCCGCCAAAACTAAGTGCACGGAAAGAAGCAAAGGCTGTGCAGGAATTTGCCGATGACTTTGAGCGGCGCGTTCAAGAGGGATTGTTTGTTGCCAATGATTTAACGGTTGACGGCCTTGCTGAACGCTGGATGAGAACTTACTGTGAAAAGCAGTTAAAGCCACACACTGTATCCGACTATCAAAAGATGCTGCCGCGTGTCTCTGCTGCCATCGGGCATATTAAGTTAGCAAACCTTCGGCCCGGCCATATTCAGGAATTTTATAACCAGCTGGCGCAGCCCGGAATCCGCGAAGATGGAAAATATAAGGCACGGTCTGCATTTATTACTGCTTTCCCAAAAGGCACACGGCTGGCCCTGCTACAAGCCGCTAATGTATCACAGCGTACACTTACGGAAGCAATGTGCGGGCGTAACATCTCTAAGCGTTCAGCCGAAAAGATAGCCGCTGCCGCCGGATGGGCTTTTACAAAGGCCTTTACCTGTACCAGCGCAGATACTTTGAGTGCCAGGAGCCAGCGGCATTATCATTTAATGCTGTCGTCCATGTTCAGCACCGCCGTTCGTTGGCAGCTGATGGACAGCAACCCATGCGGACGTGTCACGCCGCCGAAGCTGGACGAAACCGACGTTGAATTTCTGGATGAAGGTCAGATTGCCTCTTTACTGGAAGCCTTACCAGAAGCGCCCACACAACTTTCTGTGATCGTGCAGCTCGCTTTATTCACAGGAGCCCGGCGGGGCGAAATCTGCGGCTTGCGTTGGGCAGACATTGACCTTGACGCGGGTGTAATGGCTATCAATAGAAATTTGTCGTACATTGCACACAAAGGCCCTGTATTTGATTTGCCGAAAACAAAAAAGAGCCGCCGCTGCATAAAATTGAGCGACGACTGTATAGCATTATTGAAAGACTATAAGCAATGGCAAATGCGGGAACGGCTGAAAGTCGGTACATACTGGCAGCGGGAAGTTACCATAGAGGGCGGCAAGCGCGTCAAGAATGATTTGCTGTTTACTAAACCCGACGGCAAGCCGTTTGACCCCAACAAGGTTTCTTCGTGGTTCCCGGTGTTTTTGCGGGAGCATGGTCTGCCACCCTGCCGCTTCCATAGTCTGCGCCACTCCAATGCAGCGCTGTTGATTGCGGCCCATGTTCCTGCAACGACGGTTGCGGGCCGTCTGGGCCATGCACAGGTATCGACAACGGAAAACATTTATGCGGCTATGATTCGTTCGTCCGATGCAGCGGCAGCGGATGCGCTGGGCAATGTTTTTGAAAGAATCAAACAACGGCAAGAAATCGGCTGAAAACGCAGTTTCAAAAAGATTTATGCCCAAATTATGACCATTCGCGTCAAAATCAACTTGAATACAGGCAAAAAGAAAGCCCCGACGCATCGTGTTTTCAACGATGTATCGGGGCTTTTCACTTGGAGCTGGTGGCCGGACTTGAACCGGCGACCTGCTGATTACGAATCAGCTGCTCTACCAACTGAGCCACACCAGCACACAAGGCAACAGTAAATATTATACAGGTTTTTGCACAGAAGTCAATACCCTGCGGCAAAAAATATTTCTGCTGCCCTGGTGTAGGGGCTGCTTACTCGGCGTCCTCGCAGAAGGCCTTGAAGGTCAGGTAGGCCATGTACACATCAGCCTTGGAGACGATCTCGAACGGAGAGTGCATCGAGATGACCGGCACGCCGATATCGATGGTGTCGATGTCCTGGTTGGCAACGTACTTGGCAACCGTGCCGCCGCCGCCCAGATCCAGCTTGCCCATCTCGCCGATCTGCCAGATGACGTTATTCTTGTCCATCAGACCGGTCAGGTAGCTGACCATCTCGGCAGAGGCATCGCTGGTGCCGGACTTGCCGCGGGAGCCGGTATACTTGTAGATGGCCACGCCGCAGCCCGCGTAGGTACCGTTGTCCGGTTCAAAGGCATCGGCAAACGTCGGGTCAAAGGCGGCCGTGACATCGGCGGACAGGCACTTGGCGGCCTTGCAGGCGGTGATGTAGTCTGCCCCCTGCCCTGCGCAGAGCTGCTGCAGGAAGTGGAAGGTGTACATACTGTTCAGGCCGGTGACGCCATCGGAGCCGGTCTCCTCTTTATCAGTCAGCACGCAGACGGAAGTGTAGGCCGGAGTCTTCGTCTCGATCTCGGCCATCAGGGCGGGATAGGCGTCCACGCGGTCGTCGTGGCCGTAGGCACCGATCATGGCGCGGTCCAGGCCGATATCACGGGCCTTGTGGGCAGGGACGACCTCGATCTCGGCGCGGGTGAAGTCGCGCTCGGTGATGCCATAGGCCTCGTTCAGCATACCCAGCACGTTCAGCTTAACGCGCTGCTCAGCGTCCTTATCAGCGATGGGCAGGGACGCAATGATGACGTTCAGTTCCTCGGCCGTGATGCCCTCGGCCAGGGTCTTGGCATTCTGCTTGGCACCCAGGTGGGGCAGCAGGTCAGAAATGCAGAAAACCGGGTCGTCGTCCTTCTCGCCGATGCAGACTTCGACCTTGGTGCCGTCGGTGCGGTAGATAACGCCGTGCAGGGCCAGGGGGATGGTGGGCCACTGGTACTTGCGCACGCCGCCGTAATAGTGGGTGCGCAGGTAGCCAATGCCGTTTTTCTCAAACACCGGCACCGGGCGCAGGTCCAGACGCGGGGAGTCGATGTGGGCAATGTTCAGGTGGAAGCCTTCCTCCAGGCCCTTGGTGCCGATGGTGGCAGCCAGCACGCACTTTTCGCGGTTGATGGTGTAGACCTTGGTGCCGGGAGCGTAGTTCGTGCCGGGCACAAACTTCTGGTAGCCGGCGGCGGTCAGCAGCTTCTCGCTGTATGCGGTGGCCTCGCGCTCGGTCTTGGCGTTATCCAGGAAGGTCTTGTAACCCTCGCAGAAATCCTGCGCGGCAGCAATCGCGTCGGGCGCAGCGTCCGCCACGGTCTCATTTTTGTAGAGCAGGTTCTTGAGTTCCTCAGTGGTTTTCATCTTGAAAATCCTTCTTTCTTAGTTATATATCTCTGAGTAGCGTTGATAGCTCTCGGTGATTTTCTTTACATACTGCCGCATCTGCGGGTAGGGGTAATGATCCAGCGTGATGCCGTCCGACGAGTACTGCGTTTCTTTCAGCAGCGCGTCCACGGCCCCTACCCCGTTGTGGTAGGCCGCCGCGGCGGTGGCCAGGTGGTCATCGTACCGCAGCAGGCAGTAGCTGACGAAATAGCTGCCGAAGCGGATATTCGTCTCGGGGTCGTATAGATCGTCGAAGGTCAGATCCTCTGTCGGGGCAATTTTCGTTTTTATCCAGTCGAACGTGACCTCAGTAATCTGCATCAGGCCGCGTGCCCCGGCGTCGGAATCCACATTCGGGTCGAAGTTGCTTTCGGTGCGGATGAAGGCGTACAGAATCATCGGATCTATGCCGTATTTCCCGGCATAATACTCAACGTACTCCTCATAGCGCTGGGGGTATTCCCAGCGGTCTATCTTCTCCCGAAAGGCGGAAAACAGGACCGTGCCTGCCAAGGCCAGCACCAGCAGCACCGCCAGCAGCGGCAGAAACACAGACCTTTTGCGTTTTTGACGTTTAGCCATGTTCCTCCTTTTCCAGCTTTTGCAGTAAAAGCTGCAGCTTTTCGCGCAGCTGCTCTGGCGTGCCATCGTTGACAAGCTCGGCGGTGGCAGCTGCGCGCAGCGTCTCTAAAGGCGTCTGGGCGTCCAGGCGGCGGCGGGCCATTTCGGGCGCAATGCCGTCTCGGGCACAGATGCGGGCAACGCTGGTATCATAGGGCGCGGTGACGAGAATCAAAGCGTCGCAGCGCTGTTCAAACGGCGTGCCGACGATGACCGCGCCGTCCACAAAGGCGAGCTTCGCCCCTGCCCGCTCGGCGTCCGCCAGCGCAGCGTCGATGCGGCGCAGGATCTCCGGCTGGGTGATGGTCGTCAGCCGGGCTGTGCCCTCCGGCGTTGCAAAGGCGCGGTCCGCCAGCAGCCGGCGGCACACTTCGCCGTTTTCATCGGCTATATCCGTCCCGAACGCTGCTTGCAGCTGCGGGATGCAGGCCGAGCCAGGCAGCAAGACCTCCCGCGCCACAAGGTCTGCATCCACACAAGGATACCCCTGTGCGCGCAAAAAACTTGTCGCACTGGATTTGCCGCAGCCGGAACGACCGGTAATGCCTACAATCTTCATAGTTCGACCACCCGGAACGCCGCCGCGCGGATCAGGCGGTTGTAGACGGCCATGGATACGCCGTCCTGCTCAGGGCAGCGGGCGTAGACGACCTGTGCGCCGTGTTTATCCAAATCGCGCAGCGCCGTGAACAGATGGTGCGCCTGGGTCACGCCGTCGTGGTTTTTGCCGTACTCAATGAACGGCACGCCCAACTCGGCCCCCTCGCCGTCAAAACAGAGTGCCCAGACCCCGGGGGCGGTGTGCTCTTTGACAAATGTTTTGTATTTGTCAAAGTTACCGTGGAGAATCGTGACCTGTGCCTTGGGGGCGTAGTGCTTGTACTTCATACCGGGCGAACGTGCAACTTCGCCGTCCTTGAGCTTTTCGAGAATGGCTGGGCTGACGAGGACTTCCTCGCCGAGGACAGCTTCCATCTGCTCCTTCGTGACATAGCCGGGGCGCAAAAGCATCGGGTGCTCCCCTGTCACGGCCACAACGGTGGACTCAACGCCGACCTTCGACTCGCCGCCATCAAGAATCAGCGGCAGACGGCCGTCCATATCGGCCAGCGTGTCGGGAGCGTTCGTGGGGCTGGGCTTGCCGGAAAGGTTCGCCGAGGGCGCGGCGAAGGCAACGCCGCTTTCTTTAATCACCTGCTGCACGACCGGGTGGGACGGCATACGCACACCCACGGTGTCCAGCCCTGCGCAGGTCACGTCGCTGACCTCGGGGCCGCGGGGCATGACCATCGTAAGTGGGCCGGGCCAAAAGGCGGCCGCCAGCTTTTTGGCGCGTTCGGGCACTTCGGAGACGATGCCGTTCAGCATTTCCATCCCACAGATATGCACGATGAGGGGGTTATCCTGCGGGCGGCCCTTCGCCTCAAAAATTTTCTTGACCGCCTCGCCGTTGCGGGCATCGGCGGCAATGCCGTAGACTGTCTCGGTGGGCAGCGCCACCAGCTCGCCCTGCTGCAGCAGCTTGGCGGCCAGTGCCACGCTTTCCGGCGTGATGGGCAAAACCTGTGTTTTCATATTACTTTCCTTCTTCTGTGCTGCTCTGTTTCAGCTTTTCTTCCCGGTCGGCCAGAATCAGCGGCTCGACCACGCGGTCCAGATCGCCGTCCAGCACGCCCTGCAGGTTGCGCAGCGTCAAGCCGATGCGGTGGTCGGTCACACGGTCCTGCGGGAAATTGTAGGTGCGTATCTTTTCGCTGCGGTCGCCGCTGCCCACCTGGCTTTGGCGGCGGGCGTTGTACTCCTCGTCGTAGGCGTCCTGCTTTTGCTGTAAAAGGCGGCTGCGCAGGACTTTCAAGGCGCGGTCCTTGTTCTCCCGCTGGCTGCGCTGGTCCTGGCATTCGACCACCATGCCGGTAGGCAGGTGGGTCACGCGGATGGCGGACGAAGTTTTGTTGATGTGCTGGCCTCCCGCGCCCGAGGAGCGGAAGGTATCGATGCGCAGGTCTTTCTGGTTGATCTCCAGCTCGACCTCCTCAGCTTCTGGCATGACGGCGACTGTCACCGTTGAGGTGTGGATGCGCCCTTGGGTCTCGGTTTCGGGCACGCGCTGGACGCGGTGGACGCCGCTCTCAAATTTCAGGCGGCTGTACACGTCGGGGCCTTCGACCGAGAGAACAATTTCCTTCACGCCGCCGAGTTCTGTCTCATTGGCGCTGATGGTCTCGCACTGCCAGCCGCGCCGGGCGGCGTACATCGTGTACATGCGCCACAGGCTATGGGCAAACAAGGCCGCTTCCTCACCGCCGGCACCGGCGCGAATTTCCAAAATAACGCTTTTTTCGTCGTCGGCGTCCTTGGGGATAAGCAGCAAACGCAAATTCTCTTCGCTCTGTGCCAGATTCCGGGCAATTTCGCAGAGTTCCTGCTGTACCATAGCAGCAAACGCCGGATCCGATTCGGCAGCCAGCATTTCTTTGGCGTCCTTCTCCTGCTGCTGCAGGTCGGTATAACGGCGGTATTCTTCGATCAAGGGGGTAAGTTCTTTGTAATCACGCATCATCCGCGCATACTCGTCTGCGTTGGCGGCCGCGTCGGGCGTGGACATTTTGTGGGCAAGCTCCTCATAGCGGCGCTCGACCTCATAAAGTTCAGTAAAATTCTGCATGGGTTCTCCTTTGCACATGGTCATTTTGTAGGGGCAAACAGTATTTGCCCGCGGAGCTTTACGGCTGCCGCCAAGTTCCCGGGTCGATGCAAGCATCGCCCCCTACACGCAGGGGCGGATTCCATACCCGCCCGAAAAAGTTGCCAATACGTTGTGCAAAGCCCGCTACTGCTCGCCCGTGCGCAGAACTTTTTTGATGTTGCGCTCGATCTTGGCGCGGGGCAGCATAATTTCATGCCCGCAGCCCTGGCACTTGATTTTGAAATCCATGCCCACACGCAGTACATCGAAACGGTTCGCACCGCAGGGGTGCGGCTTCTTGGTCTGGATGA
>OLRT01001211.1_pt1 | contig 18322 bp, 19 predicted proteins | sample 1672021 | NCBI WGS metagenome assembly OLRT01 (sample SAMEA3136637, study PRJEB25190) | human gut metagenome | reverse complement strand
ATGTGACAGCCTATCTCGGCACCAAAAACGTCATACAAGAAGAAAACGAAGCCGAGCGAAAGAACAAGGATCTGATCCACACCTTCCGCCTTTTGGCTGACATGGCCGGCTTTGAAATAGTCGGCCGCATCACGATAAAACACAAAAAGACAGGGAGGGTTTTCAGATGATTGGATATTTAAGCGGTCCTATTACGGGCCATAAAGACTACCGGCGTCAGTTTGCGAAGGCTGCCGCCGCGCTGAAGGAGATGGGCTACAACGTCATTAACCCTGCGGCGATTGATGACGCCATTCCCGTCGAGTGCATGAGCTACGAGGAAATCATGCGGATCGACCTGGAGCTCCTGTCCACTGCTGACTACCTGGTGCAGCTTCCCGGCTGGGAGCGATCCATCGGCGCCAGTCGCGAGCTGGGCTTCGCCCTGGGCACCGACAAGATCATTGTCAGCCTGGAGCAGCTTCTCACGAAGGAGGTGACGCTGTCATGACTTTAGACGAGACCTATGACTTCCTGATGCAGATCCGCCGCAAGGAGATCATCATCAGACGGAAAGAGACCCAGCGGGACGAGCTGAGGGCCTGCCTGCTGCCTGGCGCCATCCGCTATGACCGCGACAGGGTCCAGAGCACTCCGACCGATAAGATGGCCGACGTCATCGTCAGAGTGGACGAGCTGGACCGAGAGATCGAACAGCTCCGGCGTGAGAAGGCCTCCCTGGTCATCGAGATCAGCGACGCCATTGAGACGCTGGAGGACGACTACGAGAGAACCGTGCTGACCGAGTTCTACATAGCACGGGCACCGATGACCGAGGTGGCTGACGCCATCAACTACAGCGTCCGCAGGGCGTATCATTTCAGGAAGATGGGCGTCACCCATCTGGGGGAGGTTTTAGGATGATCAAACTGTTAAAAGGCAACTGTCTCGACCTTCTGCGGCAGCTGGAGCCCGGCTGCGCGGATCTCGTTCTGATAGATCCGCCATATTCCAGCGGCGGCCTGTTCGCCGGCGACCGCAAACAGGACACCCGCGTCAAGTACACCGACGCCGACTTCAACGGCGCGGCACGCTTCCCCAGCTTCTCCGGCGACAACATGGACCAGCACAGCTTCATCCAGTTCATGACCCATGTCAGCATGGAGCTCAGAGAGTTGACCAAGGAAGGCGGCACCATCGCCGCCTTCATCGACTGGCGAAACCTTCCAGCCATGACGGACGCGATCCAGATGGCCGGCTGGGTATGGCGTGGGATCATTGTCTGGGACAAGGGCATCAGCCGAAACATCCCCGGCCGCTTTCGTAACGACTGCGAGTACATCGTCTGGGGCACCAACGGCCGGAAAGAGGTGGACTGGAAGGCGGCCAAGGGCGCCAAGGCCATGCCGGGCATCTACCACATCAACGGCGTCAACACCAAGCAGAAGCACCACCAGACAGAGAAGCCCGTGGAGCTCCTGAAGGCCCTGATCCAGATCTGTCCAAGGGGGGGGACCGTGATGGACTGCTTCATGGGGTCTGGCAGCACGGGCGTCGCTTGCGTCCAGGAGGGCCGGAACTTCATCGGCATCGAGCTGGGCGACCAATACTTCGACACGGCCACCAAGCGCATCCAGCAGGCCGAGGACGAACTACTGAACGACTTTTAGAAAGTCGGCGAACATTGCAAACCAGAACGTGTTATACTGGTAAAGTGGACGAATGAGAGCAGGACCGAAAGGGCCTGCTCTTTTCCGTTTATCGAAACGACGAATAGGAGGCGGCGAGACCATGCCAAAAGCAAGGAACTCGAAAGTGGACGAGGCCCTTGCATTGTATCGGCAGGGCCTTAAACTCATAGAAATCTCCCGGAAGCTGGACATCCCGGAGGGGACTGTCCGCCGATGGAAATGCACCTACAAATGGGACGCCCCCGAAGAAACCGAGCGCTCGCAACCTAAAAAACCGAACGCTCGCAAACGAGGAGGGCAGCCTGGCAACAAGAACGCCACCGGGCCACCCGGTAACAAGAACGCCGAGAAGTTCGGCTTCCTGTCCAAGTATCTCCCAGAGGAGACACTGGAACTGCTGCACCTGACAGCGGGCTCCTCCCCTCTGGATCTTCTCTGGACCCAAATCCAGCTGGCCTACGCTGCCATCATCCGGGCCCAGAAGATCGCCTATGTCAAAGACGCTGAAGACAAGACCATCGAGAAGATCGAGGACCGCAGCGGCGCCGAGTCATGGGGCGAGAAATGGGAAGTCCAGCAGGCCTGGGACAAGCAGGCCAACTTTATGAAAGCACAGGCACGCGCTCAGAGTGAGCTCCGGGGTCTGATTAAGCAATACGACGAGATGCTGCACAAGGACTGGGACGCAGCTACAGAGGAGCAGAAAGCTCGCCTTCATCTGCTGAAGGCTAAGCTGAACGACAGCTCCGATGACGCCGGGAAGGTGGTGATCATCAATGACACGCACGACCCGCATCAGTGACCTGATCATCCCGAAGTTCTGGCCGGCCTTCAATGATCGAGAGCACACGCACAAGATCCTGACCTCTGGGCGAGCCGGCACCAAGTCCTCAGAGGCTGCCATCGAGGTCGTGTATAAGATCGTCAGCGAGGAAGACTGCTCCGCCGTGGTCATCCGGAAGCGCCATAACAAGCTCCGGAAAACGGTCTACAAAGAAATCAAGCGAGCCATCAAGCGCCTGGGGCTGCCGGAGAGCCTGTTCAAGATCACGGTCAGCCCCATGGAAATCACATACAAGCCAAACGGCAACACCATCTACTTCACCGGATCCGACAGCATTGACGACACCAAGGGCATCATCGACGAGAGCAAGCCCATCAAGATCGTGCTGCTGGATGAGGTCAGCGAGTTCTTCACAGACGGCGAAGGCGAGGACGAGCTCCAGAACATCGAGGCGACCTTCATCAGAGGCAACGCCGAAGGCTTCCAGATGCTCTACCTCTACAACCCGCCGAAGAACCCCAACGCCCCCGTGGTGGTCTGGTGCCGGAAGATGGAAAAACGCCCGGACTGCATCCACGTCCATGTGGACTACCGGGACGTGCCTCCTGAGTGGCTGGGCGCCAAGCTGATCGAGGCGGCTGAGATCCTCCACGAAGTGGATGAGCGCCAGTGGAGATGGCTCTGGCTCGGCCTCAGCATCGGCGTGGACGAGCTTATCTACTATATGTTCGGCGATGCTGCCATCCAGCGCCCGAGCCGCGACCACTACCGGATCATCGGCATCGGCGTGGACTATGGCCAGCAGAACGCCACAACATACCAGGCGGCCGGCCTGAATGAGTACGAGCACAAGCTGGACGGCCTGGCGGAATACTACCACAGCGGCCGGGAGACCGGAACGCAGAAAAGTCCCAGCGAGTACGCCGGGGACTTCGTCAAGTTTTTGAACCTGCTGCATGAAACCTACTCATGCAGCTATTTTTATACCTTCATCGACCCCTCGGCCCGTGGCCTGATGGAGGAGATCAAGCGGGCCACCAGGGGCATCGGTTACAACGTGCTGATCCGCGACGCCGAGAACGACGTAGCGCTGGGAATCTCTCGAGTGCAGAAGCTCCTGACCTTCAAGATGATGACCGTGTCGCCAGACCAGGAGAACGCCGTCCGGGAGTTCGGTCTCTATGAGTACGACAAGAAAAGCATCGAGAGGGGCCGCGAGGAGCCCGTGAAGCAGGACGACCATGGTATGGACGCCATCCGCTACCTGGTCATGGGAATGTGGTCGAAAATCAAGAACTACCTGCCCGTTAGGGATAAAGAGGAGGAGCCGGAAGGAGCCATAAAATGAACATTTTCGAGTATTTCAAAAAGAAGGGCATCGACACCATCGACAGCTCCTTCTACAGCAAGATCGCCATGTGGGACAGCTGGTACAGGGCGAACGTCAAGCGCTTCCACCAGTACCGTGTCTACCATGGCACTGGGCAGTATGAGCGCTGCCATCGCAAGAGCCTGGGCATGGCGAAGAAGATCTGCGAGGACATCAGCGACCTGTTGCTGAACGAGCGCGTCACCATCACCATCAATGACGAGACCACGGCCAAGTTCGTCCGCAGCGTTCTCGATGCTGCGAACTTCACCGTGCAGGGCAACGAGTACCAGGAGCGCAAGGCTGCCTGTGGCACCGTGGCCTATGTCCCGTATCTGACCAACATGGAAGTGGCCGAAGACGGCAGCGTCCTGAGTGCTGACATCAAGCTGGACTATGTGGTGGCCAAGAACATCTATCCCACAGCCTGGGAGAACTCCAGGATCACCGAGGTCATCTTCGCATTTCCGAAGACCTACAAGCGCAAGAAGTACGTCCAGCTCCAACACCATAAGCTGGAGCCCTGGCAGGACAAGGATGGCAACGATCTCGGCTATCAGTACGTCATCGAGAACAGCGTCGTGGAGTGTTCCTCCGGCGCTGGTCGAGATCTGACGCCTGCCGAGTGGAACGCGATCCCGTACTTCGAGGGCCTGGCTGCCAGAGTCGAGACCGGCTCCAATCAGCCCCAGTTCATCATTGACAAGCTGAACATCGCGAACAATGTGGACGAGGACGACACCAACCCGATGGGCGTGGCGCTTTTCGCCAACAGCATCGACGTCCTGGCCAAGATCGACCTGGAGTACGACAGCTACGCCAACGAGTTCACCCTCGGTCGCAAGCGCATCTTCGTGGCGCCTGAGATGCTGACCGACGCCAACGGCTCCCAGGTATTCGACCCCGACGACAGTGTCTTCTATACGCTGCCGGAGGACTACTTCAAGAACACCAAGGAGGCGCTGCACGAGGTCAACATGGAGCTGAGGACCGAGCAGCACGAGCAGGCCATCAACAACGATCTGAATCTGCTCTCCTTCAAGTGCGGCTTCGGCACCCAATACTACCGCTTCGAGCGTGGCACGGTCGCGACGGCCACTCAGGTCATCAGCGAAAACTCCGATATGTACCGCACGATCCGCAAGCATGAGATCATCCTCCAGGACGTTCTCACCGACCTGATCCGCACGATCATCCGCCTGGGTAAGACTGCCAACGTGTCCGGCCTGGCGGAGAACACCGACATCGTGATCGACTTCGATGACTCCATCATCGAAGACAAGCAGACGGAAAGAGCCGAGGACCGCAAGGACGTCGCCGTGGGCGCCATGGGCCTGCCGGAGTACCGCGCGAAATGGTACGGCGAGACGGAGGAAGTCGCAGCCAGTAAGCTGCCTGACCAGTCCGCCGGCGTTCTGATGTAATGGATCAGAGCTACCACGACCTACTGGCTGCCGGCGTCGAGAAGCGCTTCCGGGACCTGGAGATGGCGATCATGGACGACATCATCCGCCGGATCCGGAAGGCCGGCACAATCACCGACTCGGCCGACTGGCAGATCCAGCGCCTCATCATCCTGGGCAACAGCACCCAGGACATTGAAGACCTGATCCGGAAGGCCGTGGACGGAAACGAGGAGGAAGTCCGCCGGCTCTACGCTGAGGTCATCGAGCGGGAATATACCCGCGACCGCAGCCTCTACGAGCAGATCGGCAAGGAGTTCATCCCCTACGAGCAAAACCCCGAGCTCCAGCAGCTGACTGACGCCCTGGTGCATCAGTCCAGCGAGGAGCTCTACAACATCACCAGGAGCACCGGCTTCATGCTGGACAACGGCCACGGCGGGAAAGTCTTCACGCCCCTGGCTGACGTCTACAATGGCTACCTGGACGACGCCATCACCGGCATGGCCAACGGCGCCTACGACTACAACACGCTGGTCCGCCGCATAGTCAGCCAGATGACAGCCTCCGGGCTCCGGACCAACCACCCCTTCAGCGATGGCGGCAGCGACTACGGCGTGGACTACGCCAGCGGCTGGCACAATCGCGTGGACGTGGCCGCTCGCCGTGCTCTGCTCACTGGCTTCGGCCAGCTCACCGGTCACGTCACGGATCTGAACGCCCAGCGGCTGGGGACCGACTACTTCGAGGTCACATGGCACGCCGGAGCTCGTCCGGATCACGCTGCATGGCAGGGCAAGGTCTACACCAAGGAGCAGCTGACAACCAAGTGCGGCCTGGGCACCGGCCCGGGCCTGCTGGGCTGGAACTGCCGCCACACCTACTATCCCTTCATCCCCGGAGTGAGCGAGCGGCTCTACACCGACGAATGGCTGGAGGAGCAGAACGCCAGGGAAAACACTCCGCGCCGCTTCCGTGGCAAGGAGTACACCACCTACGAGGCCACTCAGAAGCAGAGGCAGATGGAAACAGCTATGCGGGCCCGGCGTGAGCAGGTGCAGCTCCTTCGTGCTGGAGGGGCTGACAAGGAAGACATCACCATCGCCCGGTGCAAGTACCAGGCCCAGCTGGAGCAGTACCGCAGCTTCTCGAAGGCGATGGGCCTGGAGGAGCAGACGGAGCGCATCTACACGGGACGCACCACGGGCAGAATTTCACCGAGCCCGCAGGTCTACGCGCAATGGCAGGCCGAGCAGGCAGCCAAAGCGGCCAACCGTGCGAAAGAACGCGCCGAGAAGCAACGCAGAGCGGCCCAGGACGCAGCTCAGAAGGGAGCAAGCACATGATCCGGATAAACGTCAAGGACACCGGGATCACCGTCTCAGGGCACGCACAGCGGCTCCCTGGGGCGTCTCCCGGGCATAACATTATTTGCGCCGGCGTCTCGGCGCTGACCCTCACACTGATCGAGGGGCTGCGCGAGGTGGCGGGCATCGAGATCCAGGAGAGCGTCAGACCGGGCAGCACTGTCATCAGCTGGCCGGATCTGAATGAGATCGGCCGGGCGCTGGTCCGCACTTATGTCCTGGGCCTGGAAGGCATCCGGGACAGCTATGGAGAGATAACGATAATTTGAGCGCCGCGAGGCGCTTTTATTATGAGCAGACGCCGGGCTCTGAGCCGGCGGGAATGTTCACGACACATTACAAAAACGGAGGAATGACCCAATGAAAAAGTATTTTAACCTTCAGCTCTTTGACAACGGCGGCGAGGGCGGCTCTGGCGGAGGCCAGGGTGGAAACGCTGGGGACGGCAACGGCAGCCAGGGAAATGCCGGGAATAATGGAGGCACCGGAGGCTGCAGCTTCCAGCAGGCCGAGGAGATCGCCCAGGCTCGTGCAGAACGCGCCGAGAAGGCCGCTCTCAGCTCCTACTTCAAGCAGCAGGGCATGAGCGAGGAGGAAATCAACCAGGCGATCAAGGACTTCAAGGCCAACCGAGAGAAGCAGCGCCCCAATGTGGACGCCATCACGAGAGAGCGCGATGACGCGCTCGCAGAACTGGCTCAGATGAAGAACAGCCAGACTCTCGCCCAGAAGGGCGTCCGCGCCGAGGACACTGACTACGTCATGTTCAAGATTGCGGCCCTGATGAAAGAGGACAGCAAGCTCGACTTCGAGAAGGCCGCCACCAAGTTCCTGAAAGAAAACCCCCGCTTTGCTACCAGCGGCAGCGGGTCCTACCGCGTGAAGACCGGCACGGAAAGTTCCGGTGCGGGCAGCTCTGGAAACCAGAACAGCAACGACTTCATCAACGCTGCCATCCGCAGAAAAGCGGGCCGCAACTAACAAAATTATGGAGGAATAACCACATGAAAAAGTATTTTAATCTTCAGCTTTTTGAGACCGACGCCCAGATCATTGACAGATCTGGCGCCGAGTCTCTGATCCCCGAGGACCGTGCTGCGGAAATCATCCAGGGCGCCATCGCTCAGTCCGCTGTCCTCTCCATGGGCCGCCGTCTTGCCAATATGACTGCAGCCCAGACCCGTCTCCCTGTTCTGGATGCTCTGCCTATCGCCTACTTCGTGAACGGCGACACCGGTCAGAAGAAGACCACCAGACAGGCATGGGACAAGAAGACCATCATCGCCGAGGAGATCGCGGTCATCGTTCCCATCCCCGAGGCAGTTCTGGACGACGCTGACTACGACATCTGGGGCGAGGTCCGTCCTCGTATCCAGGAGGCTTTTGGCCAGGTCATCGACGCCGCCATCCTGTTCGGCACTGACAAGCCTGCAACCTGGCGTGAGGGTCTGGTGCCTTCCGCTACTACTGCCGGCGCAGTGAAGCAGATCTCTGCTGATCTCTACACTGACCTGCTCGGCGAGGGCGGCATCATCTCCAAGGTGGAGGAGTCCGGCTACTTCGTGTCCGGCCATGTGGCCGACATCGGTATGCGTGCTAAGCTGCGCGGCCTGAAGGATGGCAACGAGCATCCTCTGTTCCTGAACTCCATGCAGCAGGCTGGCAACTATACCCTGGACGGCTCCGCCATCCAGTTCCCTCGCAATGGCGCCTTCGACAAGACCAAGGCCCACATGATCTCCGGCGACTTCTCTCAGCTGGTGTACTCCATCCGCCAGGACATCACCTTCAAGCTGTTCACCGAGGGCGTCGTGCAGAACACTGACGGCACCATCGCCTACAACCTGATGCAGAACGACATGGTGGCCCTCCGTGCTGTCATGCGTCTGGGCTGGGAGATCCCGAACCCTGTCAACGCCATGGCCAAGGAAAAGGCGAAGCGCTTCCCGTTCGCCGTGCTGACCCCCACCAGCGTCTAAGTAAAGGAGGTGCAGCCTGATGTACGTCTCCTATGATTTTTACAAGCAGACCTTCGGGGGCACGATCCCCGAGGCTGACTTCTCCAAAGTCGAGGCCAAGGCGGAGGCGGTCATCGGCTACCTGACCTATATCAATGGGGACATCTTCGCCAAAGAGGACAACCGCGTGAAGCTCGCGGTCTGCGCTGCGGCGGAGATCGTCCATTATCACAGCAACCAGGCCAGCGCAAACGGCAACCAGGCTGCAGGTGTGAAAAGCGAGACCAACGACGGCTACTCCGTGACCTACATCACAGAGGGCCAGGACGGCCAGACCGCCGAGGAGCTGCTCCGCAAGAAGATCCTCGAAGCGGCCCGCGTCTACCTGCTGCCGACCGGATGGCTGAGCCGATCTCTGAAGGGAGGCTGCCGCCATGTATGTGCAGGCTGCGATAACAGTCTTTAATAAACGTCTGGGCGCTGATCGGCGCGAGGTCTACTTCCCGACCTGCATCCGCAGCGCGTCCTTCCTGGAGAACAAGAGCTCCGGCCACTCTACGGACGGAGCTCACTCCCAGAGCCTCGCCTACAAGTTGAGGATCCCACTGGGAGCGAAGATTCAGGACGGCCGGAGCTATGTCCCGGCGGATAAGTTCCGCCAGCTGGACGAGGATGCAGCCGCCAAGGCGTGGACGCTCCAGACTGGCGACTATGTGCTGCCTATGGCGACCAAGCTGACGGCTCCGGTCGATCAGAAGCAGATGGAGGCGCTCGGCCATCTGATCTACGTCAAGGAGTACGCGGACAACACCATCAGAGGCTCGGCCGCCGTGAAGCACTGGCGGATCGGAGGCGAATAATGGCATTTAAGCCCATCACCAACCCCAGGGGCGCCATCATCCGGGGAAAGAACGGCAAGGCCGAGCTGATCTGGAACGCCGGCTGCGCCCCGAGAATGAACGAAATGCTCAGCAAGAAGCAGGAGATCATCGACAGTGAAGTGCTCAGGCTCTGCGCTCCGATGGTTCCTAAACGCACCGGCGCCCTGGAGCGATCCGGCACACTGGGCACCGTCATCGGCTCCGGCGAGGTGCAGTACATCGCACCATACGCCCGCCGGCAGTATTACAACACCAGCCCGACCCGCAGCTACGACTCCAGGCGTGGCGGTATGTGGTTTGAGCGAATGAAAACCGCACACAGGACGCAGATCCTGAAGCTGGTCAACAAGTAAAGGAGGTCCGAAATGGTCAAGTCAATCATCGAGGGCGTCGCTGACTTCTTCAAGGACTGCCCTCTCCTCAATGCCGGAGTGTTCCGCGTGGACGCCCTGGGAGACGAGCCGCAGGAGTACACCATCGAGACGGGGATCTTCAACCCGATCATCGAGACATACATCGACGGCAGCTCTGACCGGCGCTACCAGTTCAACTTCGGCAGCCGGGAGTATTACAGCATGGACCGGCTCCAGAACATCGCCAACAGCACCTTTTACGAGGACTTCGCCAACTGGGTCGAAGCCCAGGAAGCTGCCGGCAATTTTCCGGAGCTGCCGGACGGTATGCACCCGGAACAGCTCAGCGTGCTCTCGTCTGGCTATATGTTCGACGAGTCCATGAGGAATGCACGCTACCAGATCCAGTTAGAACTCATCTATCACAAGGAGGCATAAGCACATGAAAAAGATCAACCTTCAGCTCTTTGACGAGAGCCGTGCTGCCCTGCTCCGCAATGCCATCGCGGACTATGCCGAGATCGACGGCACCTACGAGCTCATGGGCACCGGCTTCACCACTCTGGACGAGAGCCCCAACGCACAGACCGACAGCGAAACCTACATCAACGAGAGTACCGCGTCCACCGACATCACCGGCTACGAGACGGAGTTCTCCTATGAGTCCCGTCTGATCCCTTCCCAGAAGGCGATCTACAAGCTCTGGAAGATGGGCCGCGACCATGCGACCGGCACTGACGCCCAGCTGAAGTACGTCCGCGTCGAACTGTTCAACCCCATCGGCGAAGCTACTGAGGCCGCTGCCGAGTTCACCGCCCGCCTGTTCACTGTGGCCAATGAGGTCAGCGACAACTCCGGAGCAGGCGGCGAGAAGATCAGCGTCTCCGGCACGCTTCACGCGGTCGGCGATCCTATCCAGGGCAAGTTTGACACCGTGAGCAAGAAGTTCACGGCGGGCACTTTCGCCGGTAAGTACGACACCCCCGTCGCGTAAACAAGTAAACACTGGCTCCGTACTACTGGCCCAGCGAGGGCAGTGAGCGACCAGGCACCAGCAGGCGCAACGGTGCAGCCTGCTGGCGCTCTTTTTATAGCACCGACCAGAGGAGGACAACAGAATAATGGAATTGATTATTAACGACGTGAAACTCGAAGGCGATCTGATGGACGCGGACTTCATGGAGAAGTTCGAGCAGTCCATGATCAAAATGCGCGACACGGCTCAGGCCAAAAAGCGCGAGAACTTCCCGACCGCTGCGGCCAACTACCGCGCCCAGTGTGAGGTGGTCAATGTGTGCTTTGACGAGATTTTCGGCGCTGGGACGGCCGACAGGCTCTTCCACGGCAAGATGAACGTCATGGAGCACCTGAAGGCCATCGAGAAGGTCAGCGAGTGGGCTGCCAGTGAGCGGAAGACGCTCAACGACTTCACCAACCGCTACACCCAGCGCCAGCAGGCTGCCACCCGGCAGATGCAGACCGCGCAGTTCGTCTCCCAGCAGCACGGTCACGGCAAAGGTAAAAGACACTGAACCTTCTGATCGACGGCCTGCCTGAGGAGGTCGAGATCGCGGGCCAGCTGGTCCCGATCACCACGGACTTCCGCACGGGGATCCTGTTCGAGGAAGTCCTGCAAGACGGCCAGCTCGATGACCTGGAGAAACTCAGGACCGCGCTGGATCTCTACTTCCCGGGCGTCGTCTTCGATGGCGACGTGCTCGACGAGGCGATCAGCAAAATGATCTGGTTTTATCGCTGCGGCACGGATCCCGCTGAGACGACGGAAGAAGACGCCACGGACAGCAGCGACAAGGATCCGCCTTTTTCCTACGAGTACGACGCCGACTATATTTACTCCGCGTTTATGCAGGCCTACGGCCTGGATCTGGCGCGGCATCCCCTCCACTGGTGGCAGTTTCGAGCGCTTTTTCGATCGCTCCCTGAAGAGACTCAGTTGGTCAAAATCATCGGCTACCGCACGATGAAGATCCCGGCCAAGGCGTCCAAGGAGCAACGGCAGCATTATGAGCACCTGAAGCGCGTCTATGCGCTCCCTCAGTCGGCTGACCGGCAGCAGCTTGAAAGTGACCTGAACTCTCTACTCATGAACGGCGGCAACCCTGCCGTCCTTTTGACAGGAGGAGAAGGTCATGGCATCAGACGGGACTCTGAAATTTGATACAAGCCTGGACACTGGCGGCCTACAGTCCGGCATGGGCAAGGTCGCGAGCGTCGCTCAGCAAGCGCTGGGCGTATTCACCGGCCAGATGATGACCAGAGCAGTTGATGCTCTGGCCAATCTCGGCAAGTCAGCTCTCGACAGTGTGGGGCAACTGGAGCAGAACGTCGGAGGCGTGGAGACGCTCTTCGGCGATGCAGCTGACGCGGTCATCGCGTCGGCAGATCGGGCCTACCAGACGGCGGGTATGTCTGCCAATGACTACATGAGCACGGTCACGAGCTTCTCGGCGTCCCTGCTCCAGTCCCTCGGCGGAAATACCGAGGAAGCGGCCAAAGTGGCCGACATGGCCATCATCGACATGGCCGACAACGCGAACAAGATGGGGACGTCCATGGACATGATCCAGAACGCCTACCAGGGCTTCGCGAAGCAAAATTACACGATGCTGGACAACCTGAAGCTCGGCTACGGCGGCACCAAGACCGAGATGGAGCGCCTCCTGGCTGATGCTGAAAAGCTGACCGGCGTCAAGTATGACATTAACAACCTGAACGACGTCTACCAGGCGATCCACGCGGTCCAGGAGGAAATGGGGATCACCGGCACCACGGCCAAAGAGGCCGCGAGTACGCTGGAGGGCTCCATGGCTTCGGCCAAGGCTGCCTGGGACAACTTCATGAACGGATCCGGCGACGCGGACCAGCTGGCGGACGCCTTCGCCACGGCAGCGGACAATATCGTCAAGAACCTCGCCGAGATCATTCCGCGCTTCGCTGAGACGCTTCCAGCGCTCGGCAGCGCCATTATTGTGCAGATCCCGGGTCTGGTGGCTGCCATCGTTCCAGCCGTGCTCTCAGCAGGCCAGAGCGTTCTGAGGCAGCTCCAGGACGCGGTCCTGGACTTCGACTTCGCCGGAGCAGCTGACAAGGTCGTCCAGATGATCACGGGCTTCATCGAAGGCGACGGACTGGGCTCTCTCCTGGACACTCTTGCCACAATTTTCACTGGCATCGTGAATGGCATCAGCTCCATGCTGCCGTCGCTTCTGCCCGCGCTGGTCGGGCTGATCAGCTATGTTGTGACCTCACTCCTGGACCAGCTGCCCGCAATCCTCGACTGCGCACTGGAGTTGATCCTCGGTCTGGCTCAGGGCATCCTTGCGGCGCTTCCCGTACTGATCGAAGCACTGCCGGAGGTCATCAGCTCCATCGTGGAGTTCCTGATCTCGGCCGTCCCGCAAATCATTGACGCCGGCATCGAGCTCCTGATGGCACTGGTGGACGCCCTGCCTGTCATCATCGACGCGCTGGTGGGCGCCCTGCCTCAGATCATCAAGGCCACCGTGACGGCTCTGATCGCCGCAGCACCCCAGATCGCGAAGGCTGGCATCAAGCTCCTGGGGGCCCTGATCGAAGCCATCCCAGTCATCGTGGTCGAGCTGGCGAAGGCCGTGCCGGACATCGTCGCGGCCATCATCGACGTGCTGGCCGAGCTTCCCGGTCTGATCGGTGAAGTCTTCGCCGAGATCGTGACGGACCTCGTCGAGTGGGGCCAGCAGATGCTCAGCAATGCCTCCATGGCCATGAGCAATATGCTCAGCCAGGTCAACAGCATCATCCAGGAACTCCCTGGCAAGATCTGGACGCACCTGGTCAATGCGGTGAACAAGGTCATCGCCTGGGGCCAGCAGATGGTCTCCAACGCTTCGACCGCAGCGAGCAATATGCTCAGCAAGGTCTCCAGCACGCTCCAGCAGCTCCCGGGCAAGGTCTGGGACTATCTGAGCCAGGCGGCCCAGAAGGTCGTCACCTGGGGCACACAGCTGGCCCAGAAGGGCGCCGCAGCGGCGACCCAGCTGTTCAACTCCATCGTCAACGGGCTCAGCAGCCTGCCGAGCAAGATGGCGGAGATCGGCAGCAACATCGTCAGCGGCATCTGGAACGGCATCAGCTCTGGCTGGAACTGGCTGACGAATAAGGTCAGCAACCTGGCCAACAGTCTGCTGGACGCCGCGAAAGACGCCCTCGGCATCAACTCCCCGTCCAAAGAGTTCGCGGACGAGGTCGGCCGCTGGATCATGCCCGGCGTGGGCAAGGGCCTGGACAAGTCCATGCCTGCAACGCTGAAGGACATGAAGGCCAAGGCCGGCGAGCTCGTCAGTGCCATGCGGGCCGAGATGTCGGCAAGCGCCGGCCAGCTCTCCGTCGGAGCTTCGCACGCTGCGGGGCTGAGAATGGCGGGCGCCGGCACTACCGTCTACAATGACAATCGCATGGAGCAGAGCAACACCTACAACGTGCCCGTGGCTACTCCTTCCGAGGTGGCCAAGAAGCAGCGCGAGGCTCTGCGTAACATGGTCGGAGGTGTGAAATGACAGTAAACACATTAACCATCGAGCTGACCTGCAACGGCAAGACCCTCAAAATGGGGCCGGGCCAGGACATTGACATCACTGCCGTGTCCGGCCTGGAGGCCTCTGAGGTAGAGATCAGCACATCAGACAACGCCCTGGTGGACGGGGCGTCTGTTGATGGCAAGAAGATCAAACCAAGGCCGATCCACATCGAGGCCAGCTTCAGAAGCAGCAAGAACAACCCGGAAAACCGGGCCAAAGTAATCAAGTTTTTCAACCCGAAGTACACCGGCAAGGCGCTCATCACCAACATGGGCGTCAGCCGCAACATCGAGTACGAGCTGGAGGGCTGGACCTTCGCAGCATCGAAGAACATGGACAGCAAGCTGAAGATCCTGGTGGATCTGATCTGTCCGGACCCGTATATGCTCAATGTGGACAACTTCGGCAAGAACATGGCGAACATCACGCCGCTGTTCTCTTTCCCCTGGATCTCACTCCGCAAGAGGATGGAGACGGGCAAGCTGGACTACAAGCCGGAAGCCCGTGGCCTTCTCCTGGGTGGCAGCACTGCCGGCTACAGAACGCTGAAGAAGGAGGTCGTGCTGAGCAACGACGGAGACGTCCCGACCGGTGTCCAGATCCAGTTCATCGCGACCAGGGGCACCGTGGTCAACCCTAAGATCACGAACACCGGCACGGGCCAGTTCATGCGCGTGAGTGTCACGATGCAGACCGGCGACGTGCTTCTCATCGACACCAACGACCGGCACCAGGTCATCACTCTGAACGGCGTCAACTACTACCAGCACATCGACCGCCGGAGTGAGCCCTTCAAGCTGGAAGTGGGCGACAACTATCTGGAGTATGACGCGGATGGGAACTACACCAACCTGGACGTCAATCTGTTCTACACTCCGAAGTATCTGGGGGTGTAGCGTATGAATTTGATCATCCTCGACCAGAACTTCGACACGCTGGGCGTCGTCAGCGTGTTCAATACGCTCATCTGGGACCGGCGGTACTACGCCTCCGGCCTGTTCGAGCTGCACACTCCCGCCGAGTTTTTCACGCTGATGAACACCGGCCGCTATCTCTACCGGAACGACCGGGACGAACTGGGCGTGATCCGCGAGGTCAACTTCGCGAGAGACGCCAAAGGCACCCGGACAGCCTACTGCAAGGGCTACTTCTCTGAGGAACTCCTGAACGGCCGCGTGCTCAACACGCAGATCAGCCTCACCGGCACGCCGGAGGTCATCGGCCGGAGGATGGTGGACCGCTACGTGATCAACCCGACCGATGCCGGCCGGAAGATCTCCCAGGTCAAACTGGGCGAGCTGAAGGGCATCGGCGCGAGTGTCACGGTTACGGCTACCGGCGACAACCTGGGTGACAAGCTCTATGAAATCGAGAAAACCCAGGAGCTCAGCCACCGGCTGCGCTACGACTACCTGAACAACGACCTCATCTTCGAGGTGTGGAAAGGCAAGGACAGAACGGACGACCAGACTGAGAACAGCTGGGCCATCTTCTCGGACAGCTTCTACAACGTCAAGAACGCCGTCTACGACCGGGATGAGTCCGAGTATAAGAACTTCGCCTACGTCGCCGGCGAGGGAGAAGGCTCCGCCCGTGTCATCGTGGAGGTGGATCTCCGCAGCAGTGCGGACGAGGAGCGCCGGGAGCTCTACGTGGACGCCCGGGATCTCCAGAGCACCTACCAGGACGACGCCGGCGACGAGCACACTTACACGGCCGACCAGTACAGGGCGCTGCTTCGTCAGCGTGGTCTGGAGAAGCTGGCCGAGTACCAGAAGATTGAGACCGTCAACGGCGACGTGGATCCCAGCGCCAACCTGACCTACGGCGTGGACTTCGACCTGGGCGACCTCTGCACCTACCGCTACGCAGACGTCGGCATCGAGACCACCAAGCGGATCACCGAGATCCAGGAGGTCTACGAGGGCAGCAAGCAGACCCTCTCCGTCGTCTTCGGCAATGACCAGATGACCAGCATCACGAAAATCATCCAAAGGGAGGTATTTTAACATGGCCATGAGATACGGCTATTTTGACTCGGAGATCACCGGCGTGGACTCCGAGGGTATGCCTATTTTTGACAGAGCAGAGACGTCGGAACTGTTCCGCCTGCTCTTTTCCAAACTGCTGACCAATGGCGTGCTGGCCAAGCCTGCCGACTGCTTCAAAGTGCTGGCAGGCGACACTGGCCTGAGCGTCACGGTCCGCCCTGGCTTCGGCCTGATCAACGGCGCCTTCGCCTATGATCCCGCCCCTGCCACTTTCCAGCTGGCCGCAGCTCCAACGAGCTACAGCCGCATCGACCGTGTCGTGCTGCGCTGCAACTATCTGGAGCGCCTCTGCGAGATCATCGTGAAGACCGGCACGGCAGCGGCAACGCCCCAGGCTCCAGAGCTCATCCAGCCCGTCAGCGGCGACTACTACGAGCTGGGCCTGGCAAACGTAACGGTCAGCGCCAACCAGACCGTCATCACTCAGAGCTCCATCAGCGACACCCGCCCCAACAGTGCAGTCTGCGGCTACATCACCCAGTTCATCGACAGCATCGACACCGAGGCCTTCTATGACCAGTTCAATGCCTTCTATACTGAGTTTGTGGCCAAGTCCAACGCCAGTTACTCCCAGTTCGAGCAGATGGCCAAGGCAGCCTATGACGGCTTCACAGCTGCCATCGACGAATACATCAAGGCGCTGGAGACCAAGGGCAACACAGATCTGACCGCCGTCACGGAGGCCATGAAAGAGTTCCAGCGCACCAGCCAGAACGCTTTCAACGAGTGGTTTGCCACCGTGCAGGGCCTTCTGGACGAGGACGTCGCCGGCAGGCTCATCAACAAGACGAGCGATCTGGACGAGCGCCTGACCGCTCTGGAATACATGATCATCCACAACGATCTGTTCACTCACGTCGTTGACGATGACGGCAACCCGATCCTGGACGACGATGGCAACGCGATCATCGGCGACTGGAAATATAAAACCGCATAAGGAGGAACATTATGCAGATTGACGTAACAAACGGCAAACGCTTCACAGAGTACGACGCGCTGGCTGCTGTGGCCAGCGGGGAAGACGTTCTCCTGGTACGACTCGCAGACGGCACAGGCGTCAAGAGGATCCCCTTCAGCGCCGTCAAGGCCTTCATTAACGGAGACCTGACCACGCTGGAGACTGAGGACAAGACCAGCCTGATCGCCGCCATCAACGAAGTCTTCGGCCTGGCAGGCACCAACGCCGACGACATCAGAGCACTGAAGGCGCTGACAACAATGCTCGGCCAGACTGGGGCATCCAGGGCCAACTCCTTCATCTATGAGCACGACCTCGGCACCAGCTTCACCGCTGAGCAATCCGCCGACATCCGTGCCGGCAAGTTTGAGAAGGCCCGCACTGGCGGCTACTGGACCATCAACGGCCGCAAATACTGGGCCGCCCATGCTGACTACCGTCTGCACTGCGGCGACACCAAGCTGACCACCCACCATATGCTGGTCATCCCCGACAAGTCCTTCTATAACGGCGTGATGAATGACACTAACGTCACGACCGGCTCCTACTACGGCAGCAAGATGAAGACCTCCGGCCTAGCCAACGCTCTGGCCACTGTCAAGGCTGACTTCGGCGCAGACCACATCCTGACTCACAGGATCCTCCTGGCCAACGCTGTCAGCAATGGCGCCGGCTCCGGCTGGGCATGGTACGACAGCCAGATCGACCTGATGAACGAGCACATGGTCTACGGCTCCTACGCATGGGGCGGCGGAGCGCAGAACGGCTACGACGTCGGGGCAGACAAGAGCCAGCTGGCTCTGTTCCAGGCGCGCCCGGATCTGATCACGAACAGAGAGAACTGGTGGCTGAGAGACGTCCGGTCGGCGGCGAATTTCGGCAGTGTCGACGACGCCGGTGATGCCAGCGCCTGGGGCGCCGCGCGCTCCCTCGGCGTCCGCCCGGCTTTCC
>OLRT01001190.1_pt1 | contig 18614 bp, 16 predicted proteins | sample 1672021 | NCBI WGS metagenome assembly OLRT01 (sample SAMEA3136637, study PRJEB25190) | human gut metagenome | reverse complement strand
GGCCGCGACCTCGCGCACGGGGAGGGGGAGCGCCGATGAGGACAAGAGGTAGGCTCCTCGGCGCCCTCCTCGGCGCCCTCTCGCTCGCGGCCGCGCTCGCCGCCGCGCCCTCCCCCGCCCTCGCGGCGGAGGGCCAGATCAAGGTCTCCGTCCCCACGACCGTCCCCTGCGTCGTCAGGCACGACGGCACCGTCATCGCGCCGTCGGGCTGGGAGATGAGGAACGAGGGCTCCGAGGAGGTCAGCCTGGGCGAGGTCTCCGTGAACCCGAGCGACAAGAAAATCGGCCTCTCCGCCAGCTCGTCTGTCGCGGGCGGCGCCAAATCCCAGCCCAAGTCCCAGTGGTTCTCCTACAAGAACGGTTCCTTCACGCAGGACAAGACTGGTGAGGCGCTCGCCCCGGGCGCAAGCGTCTCCGTCAAATGGTCCGTGGGCAGGCTCGACGCGGCCGCCAACGCCTCCACGCTCAAGGCCGCCGCGAACGGGGCCTACACGCTCGCCAGGGTCAAATTCACCTTCGGCCAGAAGCAGGCCTTCGCCGTGAGGTTCTCGGACGGCACCGCCGGCCTCTACAAGAGGTTCGAGGTCCCCTCCGTCGGCGACACCTTCGACGGCCGCACGGTCACCAGGGTGGTCACGGGCATCGAGGACAAGAATATGCAACACGTCTTCTACGGGGACCATGGCCTCACGAGCGTGACCGCCGTCGACAAGGGCATCCAGCCCAGGACGTTATACGAGTGGTTCAGGGACTGTACCAGCTTAAAAGAGGCAAACCTCAAAAAGCTCGACACCTCGAAAAGCACGGACATGGACGGCACGTTCCAGGGCTGCTCCTCGCTCACGTCAGTCGACGTGTCGGGGTGGGACACCTCGAACTTCGTGTCTGCGCGCTATATGTTCTACGGCTGCAGCAAGCTCGCCACGCTCGACGTCTCGAATTGGGATGTCTCAAAGCTCGAGGACATGGAATCCATGTTTAATGGCTGCTACACCCTCGACGGTCTCAATGTCTCGAAGTGGGACGTCTCGAGAGTCACGGACATGTATGGCACGTTCCAAAGCTGTTCCTCGCTCACAGCGCTTGACGTCTCGAAGTGGAACACCTCGAAAGTCAGGGACATGACGTTCACGTTCGACGGCTGCAGCAAGCTCACAACACTCGACGTCTTGAACTGGAACACCTCGAACGTCACAACCATGAAGGGCATGTTCTCCGGCTGCTCCTCGCTCGCCTCGCTCGACATCTCGAAGTGGAACACCTCGAAGGTCACGAACACGAGCTTCATGTTCTCTGGCTGCGGTTCGCTCACCTCGCTCGACCCCTCGTGGGACACCTCGAGTGTCACGGACATGAGTTATATGTTCTCTAACAGCAACAGCTTCGTTTCGATTAACGTCTCGGGTTGGAACACATCGAACGTCACGAGCATGAAAGGTATGTTCAATGGATCCAATCACCTCGCCACACTCGACGTCTCGAAGTGGGACACCCGAAGCGTCACGGACATGAGCATCATGTTCATTTACTGTTCCTCGCTCGCCAAACTCGACGTCTCGGGTTGGAACACATCGAACGTCAAGAGCATGAGCAACATGTTCTATGGCTGTTCCTCGCTCGCCTCAATCAATGTCTCAGGTTGGGATATCAAAAATGTCACGAGCATCGAGCAAATGTTCGGCTTCTGTTCCTCGCTCACCTCGCTTGACGTCTCGGGCTGGGACACCTCGAGCGTCACGGAGTCAGATAGAATTCTCCGCGGCTGCCCCTCGCTCCGTTCCCTGACGATTGGAGACCGGTGGACGAGGAGCTTGACCCATATTTACTCCTCCGACATTTACTCCTCCGACGGCACCCTCTATGGGGACGACGGCACCCCCTACGCACTCTGGGCCGTGCCCCTCAGGAAGCACGCAACGTACTACACGAAGCTCGAGTACGTGCCCAAGGCGAAGGCGGAGCACGTGCCGCAGGGCGATCCCGTTGGCAAGGATGACGACGAGGCGGGTGCGCCAGAGGCCTCGGCGGCCGGCCGAGACAACAAATCCGACGCTGACAGCAAATCCGACGCCGGCAGCGTTCAGGACGCCGACAGCGAAAACGGCAGCCCCGAAGGCTCCGGCAGCCCCGCTGCAGACGGCCAAGATGAAACGCCCCTAGCGGCATAACGAGCCGCATGGAAGCATAGGCTGCGCGACAGCCACATAGACGGGCCCCGTTGGTTCATGCCGGCGGGGCCCGTCGCGTATAGGGCAAACGCACGTATCGGACCCCAGCCCCGGAACGCACGAATAAAAAACCCGCGCACAAACGACATCTTTTTTGCCAAAAAAAGAAAAAGTGAACGTTTGTGCGCGGGTTTACCCGGCAAGGCGCATATCCAACAAGCGCGTGGCGAGCCTTTGCCCCTGGTTCTCCCTCACACGCATATATTCTGCCCCGCAAAAGCAAACAGGCCAAAAACCTATTGGCTTCCGGCCTGCATAAATTCTGGTGCCCCAGATACGATTCGAACGTACGACACCCGCTTTAGGAGAGCGGTGCTCTATCCCCTGAGCTACTGAGGCATTGTGTATTGCATTCTAGCAGATGTGGCCCGCCTACATACGTCAACGCAAAAAGGCGGCAAAGCAACACGGCAGGATGGGCGGATCAACCAGCCACCCAGCCCAACCTCACTCGATAATCAACGGGTTGGCGGCATCCACAGGGTCCGGCGATGCCTCTCGCATGGCTCCTGGGCCCAATTGAGATACACCGTCAACGTACTCTTTGTCCGCGTCATCGTGCGAAAGCTGCTCGTCGGGAGTTTCGATCTCCTTTACCATCACCTCTTGGCCCTGCACCAAATACGTCCGAGAGCTTCCGCAGTGCGGGCATGTCTTGCCGTACGCTACCGTTTCATACGTTTTTTTGCAGTCCTCGCAATACGTGACAGCAGGTATTTCTTCGACCTTAAGCTCAGAGCCCGCTACCAGCGGGTTCTTGTTGCTTGCCCAGCGCCAGGCATCCTCAAGATAGTGCGGAACCACGCCCGATACCTCGCCGAGTTGCAGCGTCACCGAAGACACGCGCAAAATCGCGTTGTCGCGGCACGCGTCCTCGACCGTCCTGATGATATGAAACACGATGCCCAGCTCGTGCATGACATCAACCTCTTATCTAAAAGGCGAGGCCGGCATTGCGTCCGACCCCGCCCATCCAATGCAGCAGCTAAACCTCAGGGCCCGCCACGCTATTTCTTCTTGCCAAAACGAATCTTGATCTCGCGCTTGAGGGCATATTTTGCCAGCGAGGGGACCTTCTTCTCGTACTTGACCATGTTCGAGCACTCGGGACGCTCGCGCGTAAGGTGAATGGCATCAAACGCGCACTTGGTGGTACACAGGCCGCAACCAATACACTTGTTGGGGTCGACAACCGAGGCGCCACAGCCCAAGCAGCGAGCGGTCTCGGCGCGCACCTGCTCTTCGGTAAGCGTCTGCGCGTACTCGCGGAAGGGCGCCGCCTTGGCAGCCGCAGCGTCCTTGGCAGCCGGCATCTCGCGCTGGGCGGTGTCGTAGCTCGAAAGATCGGCGTCGTCCTTGTTAAGCTCAACGTACTTGTGCTGGTTGCGGCCAATGGTAAGCGTTCCATGCTGGACAAAGCGATGAATCGACACGGCGGCCTCGTGGCCAGCGGCAATGGCGTCAATAGCAAACTTGGGACCCGTGTAGACGTCGCCGCCCACAAAGATATCGGGCTCCGCAGTCTGATACGTCTGCGGATCGGCAACGGCGCCCTGGCCGCGACCGAGCTCGACAGCAGAGCCCTCCAGCAGGTTGCCCCACTCGATGCTCTGACCAATGGCAAAGACAACCTGATCGCACTCGATGGTCACAAGATCATTCTCGTCATACTCGGGAGCAAAGCGTCCGTCATCGCCAAACACGCGCGTGCAGCGCTTGAACACAATGCCGCGCACGGCACCTGCCTCGTTGGTGAGCACCTCCTTGGGGCCCCAGCCGCAGCGGATGTCGACGCCGTCCTCGCGAGCCTCGGCAACTTCCTCGTCGCTTGCGGGCATTTCCTCGGCCGACTCGAGGCACAGCATCGTAACCTCGGAGGCCTGGGTACGCGCAGCCACGCGAGCAGCATCGATGGCAACGTTGCCGCCGCCCACAACCACCGTGCGGCCCATCGCAGGGGCGGCGCCCGCAGTTTGATCGGTGTACTTGGCCAAGAAGTCAACAGCGGTCCAGGTGCCCTTCGCGTCCTGCCCATCGATGCCGGGCAGGCGGCCTCCCTGGCAGCCGATAGCAACATAGAAGGCGGCAAAGCCCTGCTCGCGCAGCTCGGCCAAGGTCACATCGCGGCCGACCTCCACGCCATAGCGGAACTCAGCGCCCATCTCGCGGATGACCTCGACCTCTGCCTCTATGACATCTTTCTCGAGCTTGAAGGAAGGAATGCCGTAGGTGAGCATACCGCCCGGTCGCGGCATCTTCTCGAACACGACCGGCTTGTAGCCTTTCTCGGCCAGATAGAAGGCGCACGAAAGGCCCGCAGGACCGGCGCCGATGATGGCGACCTTCTGATTAAAACCGCCCGCACGCGTAGGCGTGATCATCGGCGGAATATAGCGCGTTGCAGCGTCGAGGTCGCGCTGTGCAATGAACTTCTTCACCTCGTCGATGGCAATGGCGGCATCGACCCTGCCACGCGTGCACGCGTCCTCGCAGCGGCGATTGCAAATGCGGCCGCACACGGCAGGCAGCGGGTTTTCGCGCTTGATGAGTGCGAGCGCCTCGTCATAGCGGCCCTGCGCCGCGAGCTTGAGATAGCCCTGGACGGCGATGTGCGCCGGGCAGGCGGTCTTGCAGGGCGCGGTACCCGCCTTGTGGGTCTCGATGCGATTGTCGTTGCGATAGTTGGGCGACCATTTCTCCGGCCCCCACTTCACGGTGTCGGGAAGCTCCTGGCGCGGGTACTCCGGAACCTTGCCCGTCGTCTTGCTGCAAAGCTTCTGGCCCAGCTTGACGGCGCCCGCGGGGCATACCTCCACGCAACGGCCGCACGCCACGCACTTGTCGGCCTGCGTATGGGCAACATAGGCAGAGCGCGACAGGTTGGGCGTATTAAACAGCTGCGAGGTGCGCAGGGCATAGCACACGTTTACGTTGCAGTTGCAGATAGCGAAGATTTTGTTCTCGCCATCGATGTTGGTGATCTGGTGCACAAAGCCGTTATCCTCGGCAGCGCGCAGAATGTCGTAAACCTCTTCGCGCGTGATGTAGTGGCCGCGATCGGTCTCGACTACGTAATCGGCCATGTCGCCCACAGCGATGCACCAGTCGTGCGGATCGTCGCCGCAACCCTCGCCCAAAACCTTGCGGCTTGCGCGACAGCTGCAGGTCGAGGCGGCGTACTTGCCGTCATACTTATCCAGCCAATGCTCGATATGCTCGATAGGCACCGACGTGCTCGCGGCATCGATGGCCTGCTCGACAGGAATAACGTGCATGCCAATGCCCGCGCCTCCAGAAGGCACCATGGGCGTCGCCTTAGACAGCGGGCCTTTAGACGCCTGCTCGAAAAACTTCGCGAACACCGGATGCTCATCCAGCTGGCCCACACGCATGTTAAGGAACTCGGCAGAGCCGGGCACGAGCATGGGCAGCACCCATTGCTTGGTGCGCGTGGGGTTTTCCCAGTTGTACTCAAGCAGGCCGGTGTAGCTCATATCGTCGAGCATCTTTTCGATCTCGGGCTCGAGCATACCCGTGAGCTTGACCATCTCGGCCAAGGTGTAGGGCCGGCGCATCTTCATCTTGAGCAAAACGTCTGCCTGCTCGTCGGTGGCAGCCTCGGCAAACGACCAGTACTCGTAGCCCAAAAGCTCATCGCGATGCAGCAGACGGTTTGTGCGGTGCTCGCATAGTTTGACGATCTTCTCGCGCGGATGCTCAGGCAACGGCGGCACGAACTCCGCACCGATATCGGGCTCGGTATAGCTAATCCCCGGTCCATTGAGAATCATGGCGTCCCCTCCCTTGCCGCGCGGCGACTGCGCAGGCTGCGGTCCTTGTGTAAGCGAGTTACGCGCGACTGCCCGCGCTTGACCCGCGAAGTTGACATACTGTCAAAAACAGTATTGACGAACCGTCAACAATATTCAAGACTAGAAGGTGAATCACCGGGCCGGAACATCAGAAAGGCGGCAAGCGGATGAGCACCCGCAGCGCGACATCGAACCACCCAGGCGATGCCGCCTCGCAGCAAAACGAAACCCAGCCAAGCCAGGGCACAGCTGCGCCCACGATTTCCAAGCGCCTGCCCGGAGACGAGCGGCGCCGCAGAATCCTTAAGGCAGTGCGCGTCGTTAGCGCCGAGCGCGGGGTATCCCATCTCTCGGTATCGGCAGTAGCAAAGCAGGCCGGCTGCACGCGCTCGCTTTTCTACCACTATTTTTCCGATATGGACGCCGCCGTCGAAGCCGCCATGGACGAGGCTATCGAGGGTTTTGTCAGCGAACTTGAACGCTGGAACGCCAGCCGCACCGCAGGCGACATCGAGGGGGCGCTCGACAGCGTGGCCCCGCTCTTCAAGCGCCTGGTGGCCGACGGGCACGAGCTGCCGGCCACACTCACCTCGGGCAGCGGAGCCCTCTACGGCGGTTTTCTCCACCATGCAGTCGAGCGCGTTGTGCACTACCTATGCGAAACGACCGTTATCGACTTCACCACCCATCACGAGCTGCGCATCGACCATGTTTACGAGACCTTCTACACGCTCGTTATGGGACTGCTCATGTACATTCGCACGCATCCGGATGTGCCCGATGAGACCGTGAAGGACATCATTGCTTCGACGCTGCACATCGAGGGCTACACCGCCAAGTACCCGGAGCGTCGACCATCTAAATAGGATGCTAGCGGCCGCAACTGTTTATTTGCGCCCGTCGTGAACGAGAGGGAGAGACGGGCATTAAGGAAAGGAGAGGGACATGTTGTTTGATGTTTGGGGGAGCAACACCGGCATCCATTGGCTCGGCTGGGCCATGGTCTTCATCGGCCTGATCGTGCTCAATGAGGTCGGGCGCCGCAGCAAGGCGGGCGCCGCCATTATCTTTGTCGTGGCGCCCCTCGCCATGACCATCTACTGCATCGCCATCGCCGTAGGCGTGGCTAACGGACAGGAGTGGGCACTTACCAACCCCACGCATGTGTACCAGAACAGCTGGTTCCACTATGCCAAGGTCTATGCAGCGCTTGCCGGATGCTGGGGCTTTATTGCCATCAAATACCAGTGGGGCAAGATCGGCAAGGCCAAGTGGTTCCGCGCATGGCCGTTTGTCATCGTAGCCATCAACATCATGATCGCCGTTGTGTCCGACTTTGAAAGCGCCTACCACTTCTTCGCGTTGGGCGAGACCACCTGGGTCACCTCCGAGGGCGCCACGCAGCTGGCCGGTTGGAATAACGTGTTCAACGGCATCGCCGGCATCATCAACATCTTCTGCATGACCGGTTGGTGGAGCGTCTACGCAAGCGAAGACAAGACCGACATGCTGTGGCCCGACATGACCTGGGTCTACATCATCGCCTACGACATCTGGAACTTCTGCTACACCTACAACTGCCTGCCCACGCACTCTTGGTTCTGCGGCTTTGCCCTGCTGCTTGCACCCACCGTGGCAGCCTTTATCTGGAACAAGGGCGGCTGGATCCAAAACCGCGCCTTCACGCTTGCCATCTGGTGCATGTTCGCGCAGGTATTCCCCTTCTTCCAGGAGCAGTCCATCTTTGTGACGCACTCCACGCTCGATCCCAATGCGGCACTTGTGGTTTCGATCCTGGCTCTCGTGGCAAACGTCGCCGCGATTATCTACATTGTCTATCGCGCCAAGAAGCTCGGCCGCAACCCCTACAAGCAGGATGTCTTTGAGGGCACCCGCGACTGGGAGATTGCAACTGCTCGCCGCGCCAAGGTCGATTACGCCCATATGGACTAGTACCGGCTCGCGCCTATTGGACCGTCACCTCCAAAAAAGACGGTTATAGGTAGGTTGTCGGCAAATTGCCAAGTAGCCTAAAGAAAAATCCAGGAAAGCAAGCTCGCTTTCCTGGATTTTTTGCGTCTCTACTTTGAAGAAGCGCTTAAACCTACCTATAACCGTCTTTTTTAGATTGCCCAAGCAGTTTTGGCCGGAGGCTTCATGCGACGAGGGTGGGCAAAGGTGTCGATTTCCGCCGGCTATGCGCCTGCCTTCCATGCGGAAACGCGATCGCGAAGCCACTGTGCCCACTGATCGACTCCCTCGCCCGTCTTTGCGCAGATAGGGATGATGGTGGCATTGGGGTTGCGCATGAGGATATTCTCGCGTGCGCGCTCCATACTAAAAGTGTCGAATATCGGCAGCGCATCGATCTTGTTGATAAGCACAACGTCGCAGATGGAAAACATGAGCGGATATTTGAGCGGCTTGTCGTCACCCTCCGGGACCGAAAGAATCATCGCGTTGGCGCAGGCTCCCGTATCGAACTCCGCAGGGCACACCAGGTTGCCCACGTTCTCGAGAATCGCCAGGTCAACATGGTCGGAATTCTCGTCAAGCAAGGCATCCAGGCCCTGCTCTGTCATATATGCGTCCAAATGGCACATACCGCCCGTGTGAAGCTGAATAGCGCGGGCACCAGTTTGAGCGATTGTCTTCGCGTCAACGTCCGAGTCGATATCTGCCTCCATAACCGCCAAGGACATCTCGTCGCGCAGAGCCTCGATCGTACGCGTGAGCGTCGTGGTCTTGCCCGAACCCGGGCTCGACATCAGATTGAGCAGAAACGTCCCCTGAGCACGCAAACGCTCACGAAGCTCGTCGGCATGGGCGTCGTTATTCGCAAACACGCTCTGCTTGATTTCCAGCACTCGTACGTCTTCCATGTTTCGTCCCTTCTTTATCTGCCAAACAAGGCAGGCATCGCATGATTCGCTCATCCATCAATATCACTGTCTTATGTTGACACATTGTCAACAATATTCAAGAGGGTGACGCCAAGCGGCCCTCCTGTCTTCTGAGTAAGCCAATTAAAGCTGGTATATCGTCATATTCCCCAGCAAGGCGGGGTATCATGTGTCTCGTTTCAAGCCCTCATATCCTTGGAGAAACCCCTATGTCCAGCAACCGCAAGATGCTCAAAATCCTAAGCCTCGTCCAGATTGTCTTTGCCGTCCTTTGCTTTGTGATGGCATCGCTCGTTTTCAATGGCACGCCGCGCGTGGAGGGAGACGCTGATGTTCTCACCTTCTTGACGGCCAATCTCGACGCCGTCCTGTGCACGGTCGCCGCTTTCCTCACGGCCTTTTGCGCCATTGATGGCATCAAAGGGGCCAACCGTCCCAGCGCCCTGGGGGCGCATCTTGTTGTTGCCCTGCTGGCAATCGTAGCAAGCGCGGCGGCCTGCTTCTTCTCCCCCGCCGTCCAGGGCCTCTCCGTTGTGTGCGCCCTCGACGCCGTGTTGGCGATTGCCGCCGCCGTCTTTGACAAGAAAGTGCGCGCCGAAATCGACCGCTAAGCAAACGGGAGAACATCTAGGCTTCGGCCATCCCATCCAAACGCAAAGGCACCGCTGCGAGAAGGTCCTTGCAGCGGTGCCTTGTTCATGTCAACTAGACCTCAAAGCCTCAGTAAAACGAGCGTCCCGGGTTAATCCCAAGGGTCGCGCTCGAACAGCGGCTCGCGCTCAGGGCGTCGATCGGAATACGGGTCGTAACCGTCATCGTCCTCGTTCTCCGCACGAATAAACGGGTCTTTGGGCTTGAGCGCCACCTTGAGCTCGGCTGCCGTCTTCTTATTGTCCTTATCGCTTGCCATATCCGCTCCCCAATCGTCGTTGGCACCATCCTAGCATGCACCGCGCGCAAAAGGCTCGGCCTCCAGTTGCCTGGAAGCCGAGCCAAATCGTACAAGGGGCCTTAGACGCCCGCGACGCTACTCCTCCGGTGCTTCAAACGGGGCATCGAGAACCTCGTCGCCCGAGGCAGAAGCCTTAGGCTCCACACCTGCGACCTCAAACTTGCCGTCGGAGTCCACATCGAGTGAAATCTTGTCGCCCTCATGAGCGCGACCGTCGATAATCGCCACGGCAATAGCATCCACGACCTCGCGCTGCACCAGACGCTTGAGCGGACGAGCACCAAACACAGGGTCCAGACCTCCCACGGCGAGCATCTGCTTGGCAGCAGGTGTGATCTCGAGCTCCATGCGCTCCTTTGCCAGGCGGGCGCGCACATCCTTGAGCTGGATGTCGACGATCTTTTGGATCTGCTCCATACCAAGCGGATGGAACACCACGATGTCGTCGATACGGTTGAGGAACTCGGGGCGGAAGGTCTTGGCCATCGCAGCGTCAACCTGACGGCGCATCTCGGCCTCATCCTTGCCCGAAAGCTCGGCAATCGCACTAGAGCCAACGTTGGACGTCATGATGATGATCGTGTTCTTGAAGGACACCTGGCGGCCCTGGCCATCGGTCAAGCGACCATCATCGAGCACCTGCAGCAAGATGTTGAAGACATCCGGGTGAGCCTTCTCCATCTCGTCGAGCAAGATCGCGCTGTACGGACGACGGCGCACGGCCTCGGTAAGCTGGCCGCCCTCGTCGTAGCCCACGTATCCAGGAGGGGCACCGATCAGACGCTGGACCGAGAACTTCTCCATATACTCAGACATGTCGATACGCACAAGCGCACGCTCATCATCGAACAGGCACTCGGCAAGCGCCTTGGCAAGCTCGGTTTTGCCCACGCCGGTGGGGCCCAGGAAGAAGAAGCTGCCGATGGGCTTATCGGGGTCGGAAAGGCCCGCGCGGCTGCGGCGCACGGCTGCGGCAACCGCCGAGACGGCCTCGTCTTGGCCGATAACGCGCTTATGCAACTCGCCCTCAAGATTCTTGAGCTTATCGAGCTCGCCCTGCATCATCTTGGAGACGGGCACGCCGGTCCACGCGCTCACGACCTCGGCAATCTCGTCGGACGTCACTTGCTCGTTGAGACCCTCGCCGTCCTTGCCTTTTTGCTCTTCGAGCGCCGCCTCGGCCGCCTGAATCTCCTGAGTCAAAACCGGGATCACGCTAAAGCGCAGCTCAGAGGCGCGAGCAAGGTCGCCGTTGCGCGTGGCGCGCTCCTCTTCGCTCTTCGCATCGTCAAGCTTGCCCTTGAGCTCCTGCACGTGGTCGATCGCGTTTTTCTGGTTGAGCCAGCCCGCCTTTTGCACGTTGAGCTTTTCTTGGACCTCCGCAATCTCTTGGCGCAAAGTCTCCAAGCGCTCCTTGGAGGCATCGTCTGTCTCCTTCATGAGCGCCTGCTCCTCAATCTGCATCTGCGTGAGCTGACGCGTTGTGGCATCGATCTCGACCGGCATGGAGTCAAGTTCCATGCGCAGACGGCTTGCAGCCTCGTCTACCAAGTCGATTGCCTTGTCGGGCAAGAAGCGGTCGGCGATATAGCGGTCGGAAAGATCGGCTGCGGCCACCAGCGCACTATCGGTGATATGTACGCCATGGAAAATCTCGTACTTCTCCTTCAGGCCACGCAGGATAGAGATGGTGTCCTCAACGGTAGGCTCGCTTACCAGCACCGTCTGGAAACGACGCGCAAGAGCGGCATCCTTCTCGATGTACTTGCGATACTCGTCGAGCGTAGTGGCGCCGATTGCATGCAGGGCACCGCGGGCAAGTGCCGGCTTCAAGATGTTACCGGCGTCCATGGATCCCTCGGTGGCACCTGCGCCCACGATGGTGTGAAGCTCATCGATGAACAGGATGACCTTGCCGTCCGACTTCTCCACTTCCTTGAGCACTGCCTTCAAGCGGTCCTCAAACTCGCCGCGATACTTGGCGCCAGCCACAAGCGCGCTCATGTCCAACTCGATAAGGTCGCGGTCACGCAGTGTGCTGGGCACGTCGCCAGCCACGATACGCTGGGCGATGCCCTCGACGATAGCGGTCTTGCCCACGCCAGGCTCACCGATCAGCACCGGGTTGTTCTTGGTACGACGCGAAAGAACCTGAATGGTACGACGGATCTCGTCGGTACGGCCAATCACCGGGTCGAGCTTGCCGGCACGCGCAAGGTCGCAGATGTTGCGACCGTACTGCTCCAGCGCCTCGAACTGGGTCTTGTCCTCGGCAGAGGTAACGCGATCATCGCCGCGCAACTCCTCGTAGACCTGCTCGATGCGCTCGCGCGTGACACCCGCGTTGTTAAGGATGCGCCCCGCGTCCCCCTTGTCCTCGGCGAGTGCCATGAGCAGGTGCTCGGTCACCACAAAGGAGTCGCCCATCTTAGAGGCCTTCTTCTCGGCCTGATTGAGCACGCGGACCATGTCATTGGAAAGCCCGATCTGTGCGCCATCACCCGAGACCTTGGGAGCGCCGTCGATTGCCTTCTGCGCAGCCGCCGCGAGCACGGAGGCATCGGCGCCAATGCGCTCGATGATCACGGAGATGTTACGCTCGCCAGCACCCAGCAGCGCCGCGAGCAGGTGCACGGGTTCGACCGCGCCTGCTTGAGCGTCGGATGCGATGCCAATGGCCGCCTGGAGGGCCTCGCGAGAAGTCATTGCCAACTTATCGATTCTCATATATCTCACCTCTCATATAGGTGTTGCCCGCAGCGCGGGCGATGCTCGCGCCGGGGCGACCGCCCTACGGGGCGGTGTCCTGTTGTTCGAGAGGTATTGTTACCGAATGTGCCCCAAGTTATACATAAATCTAAGTCTCTATATATAAGATTTTATGAGTCGGGAGATGCAGGGGCGGGTGCCCGCCTCAGTCCGTAACAGCTGGCGGCGCTTTTTATACCCAGCTGTTACAAATCGAGCCGAACAAAACCACCGCAAAGGAGTTGGCTCCCCCGTGATGGCCAGAAAATCGATTTGCAATGAACAAAAAAGGGTTCCTATCGTTAGATAGGAACCCTTGACAGTACTGTCAAGCCAAACTGCAAATTAACACAGGAGCTTTTATGGATGATTATATGGGCACCAAAGAAGCCGCCAAAGTCTGGGGCGTTAAACAAAGCACTGTGGCGCAATGGTGCCGAGATAGACGTCTAAAATGCGGAACCCAGCCATGTACTCAAGATAAAAAGGGCTCACCGTGGCGAATCCGTCGTGATGCCATACCGCCAAACAAAAAGGAATCCTCCAACTAACGAAGGGAAAAGTCATGAAAGAGATGGCCCCAACGCGCTGCCCGGCATGTGGCGAACTTTATGAATGGAAATACGTTGGCACTGGGCGTGGAGGCTTCAGCGGAGGCAAAGCCGTCCTTGGCGCCGTCGCCTTTGGCCCCATTGGGCTAGCCGCAGGAGCGCTCGGGAAGCAGAAAGTCACCTACTACTGTTGTAAATGCGGATTTAGCCGTGACTATGATCCGCGATCGTGACGAAGGCTAGATTATGATTGATAACACTGCAACAAGAACGGTTTTGGTAGAAGGCGTTAAAGCGGATGATTTGCTTTCGCGCCTTACAACTGCCGCTGAAGAAATGCCCGTTCTTTCCGTTGGCTACATGCCTCCCCTAGACTCCCCAGAACAGCACTTCAGACGTATAAGAGCAAGTATTTGCAACAAAAATATTCCAAAGTATTGGTCCGACGATATCGTTGAAAAATTCTATCTCGACTCAGGAAGAATACTATATCCCAAAACCATTCGCTCTTGTAACGATTTGGACCGCACCCTCGGGATGCGTGGAGATCTAGGAGACGGCGGCCGCGTGCATCTCGAAATTCTCGAACCACGGGACGAAGACGATTTCATTGTTATTCATTTAGAATCGCATGATTGGGATCAGAAGCTGGAAACGCACGGAATCAGATACGAAAAAGCACTCGGCTACCAGACCGTTGCGGCTCACGTCGGCTCAATCGTTCCCTATGATCTGGAGCCCGGCTTTTCGCCTCTTGATTTCGATGCCCTCATTGAACAATTGGGAGGCAGAATGTACTGCCTTGACGATTGCTTTGAGAATGCGATTGGAAAAAAAGCAACTAATTCAGCCATATTTGGCGAAGAGCGCGCAGATACATTGAAGCACATTAAAGATCACCATAAAGACCTTTGCACGGGTCTTTATCCATTCGAATGTCCCCGTTGCGAGAGGATTAGAGCAGAGAAGAAATCTAAAGCGATAGAGCATATTAAGACGATTCAAGAAAAAGCAAAGCCATTTTTAAAGGAACGCATTCTACAGCTTATCCAAAACGACAATATCCATAGTTTTACCGATTTGTTTACGGATAAAGATGCTATTAGATTCGATGCATACTTTGATGAACCCCACGAATATGCCAACTCACCTGAATACGGTCGGGATCGAGATGAAGATGAAAAGTCCTCTTTTTTTGAGCTATTAAGACAAGATGATGCTCTGCGTAATGTATGCGGAGACAGTCCGCAAGCTTTTCTCTGTCTCCATCCTTTGGCAGTCGACATTTGGCAAGAAACCAAGCAAGAGCGCGCTGCGCTATATTGGGAAAGCCATCCAGGTGAGCACGCTGCAATAGAAAAACGCATCTCTAAGGTGACCAACGAAATCCGAACTTTAGACCGTCAAATCGAAGAAGCTCAGGCTGAGCTTTCTTCTCTAAATCTTTTCGGCTTCATGCGTAAAAAGAAACTTCGCGAGGTCGAACAAGAAAGTTTGGAATTAAAAACCGAATGCGAGTCCAAACTTAAAGACCTCCAGAGCAGATTCGAAGAATATCCCTTCGATTAAACCGCCCTTGTTGTCAGCTAAAATCACCGCTAAGGGGACAGCGAGCTGCGCTCCTTTGCGGTGATTTGCTCATTCGTTTTAGTGCCCTTCAAGAGCCAACGAGAGCGCAGAGATGTAGCCGAGACGGATATGTTGTAAATTACTAAACTCGGCGAAGCCCAGCGGGCTGGAGCGGAAGGATTTCGTTGCACCCGGGGGAATGAGCTCGTCGATCGTGGCGACCGAGCCGATAATCTTCGGGCACACCTTGGGCAGAAGGTCGTCGAGCGGCTCCATCGCGGGCGCAACTTGATGTTGGGACCCTTAATCAGCTCTTCAGCCGGTACAGCCCTGCGTAAACCGTACCTGCCCAAGATTCATCCAGGTGCAAGTACATCGCCGACCGGCTAAAGTCAGCGCCGGCCGTGCTGGCACCCGAAGCAGCCTCACCCCAGAAAAACGGCCCCGCTTGCGAAAAAGCCCGTCGGAGCGTTAGCTCCGGCAGGCCTCGCAGCACAAAGTAACCCCAGGCAGGGATACGAAACTACTTCCAGTCGATGCGTCGCCTTGTGGCGAAAGCGCCCGCTGCCAGACCGACAACAAGCACAACAATAGCCCCCACGACAGCGGGAACGGTTGCCACATACGACGCCACAAAGGAAACGAGCACAAACAAAAACGCCGCTTCCAAGCAAAAGAGCGCCACCTCATAGCACGCTTGATGCTCGCTTTCGCAGCCACGCGCCTGCGCTGCGGCATCGAATGCCTCGTTGAGTCGAGGCGACTTACGCATCATGAGCAAGGCGCCCAAAATCATGAAGATAACGCCAATGCACCCAAAAATAGCTTGAATTACCTGCATAAACAGCCCCTACTGGCCAAGCAGGCCACGCAGAACCTGCTGAGGATCGCCCGAGCCATCGCGCGGAACCAACGCGGTGATCTTCTTTTGCATCTTGAACTCGTGCAATTCTTCTTCGAGCTGGCGAACACGGGAGCGAAGCTTCTCGTTCTCGCGTTCACGCTCCTCCGAGCGCTCTTTCATATCGAGGATGCGTACCACGCCGGCCAAATTAATGCCCTCGTCGGTAAGCTGGTTGATAAGCTCCAGACGCTCGATGTCGGCACGCGAGTACAGGCGCGTATTGCCACCCGAGCGCTGCGGGTTCACCAAACCCTTGGACTCGTAGACACGCAGCGTCTGAGGGTGCATGCCCGTGAGCTCTGCCGCCACGCTGATCATGTACAGCGGCTTATTCCTGTTGTCATCGGCCATGGCCCTCAGCCTGCTTTCAATCGACTACCCCACCATGGTACACAGTTGGGGTCGCTAGAACTTTGCGAAGTACTTGTTAACCTCTGCGCGGTAATCGCGCGTGTCCTCCTTGCGGAGCTTCTCGAACACCTTGCGCTCGTCGTCGGTAAGATGCTCGGGCACGACAACCTCGATCTCGACGATCAAAGCACCCGTGCGGCCACGGTGCGAAACGTCCGGCGCTCCCAGGCCCTTGCAGCGGAACTTCTTGCCCGTCTGCGTACCTGCGGGAATGTCCAACTTGACCTTGGAGCCACCCGGAGTAGGAACCTCAATCTGGCATCCCAGCGCAGCCTCGGTATACGAGACGGGCACCGTCATGGTTACATCGGCGCGCTTGCGTTTGAACAGCGGATGCTCCTGCACGCGTACGGTAACCACCAGGTCGCCGCGTCCGCCGCCACCGGTGCCGTATTCGCCACGACCCTTAAAGCGCATCTTTCCGCCGTCAACAGCGCCGGCAGGAATGGAGATGGTGATGGCCTGGGGCTCGCCCGTCGAGGGAACGCGATAGTTGACCTTCTGGGTCACGCCGCGAAACGCGTCGTCTGCCGAGACCTCGACATCTACCGAAAGGTCTCCTCCACGCGAGGCCCTGCTGCGAGGCTGGCCGCCAAAACCGCCGAAGCCCCCAAAGCCGCCAAAGCCCTCAAAATTTTGAGCCCAATCCGAGCCGCCCACGCCTTCGCCGCGCATGACGCTGCTCAAAATATCGTCCCAAGGAACGTTCTGGCCGCTATAGCCACGCGCACCGCCGGCACCGGGAATGCCTCCAAAGGCGAGCATCTGGTCGTACTCTTTGCGCTTCTTCTCGTTTGAAAGCGTATCGTACGCCTCGGAAATCTCCTTGAACTTTGCCTCGTCACCACCCGCGTCGGGATGGTACTTTTGCGCGAGCTTCCTAAACGCAGACTTGATCTCTTTATCGGTGGCGTTTTTCGAAACGCCCAAAACATCGTAGAACGTCTTATTGCCAGCCATGGTTTTGCCCTCCTTTCGAGAGCGAGGATCATCAGATTAAAAGGGCCCCAGGCGAATGCCCGAGGCCCTCAGGTGTTACTCTTCCGAGCCCGTTGCCTCATCGGCCGCCGGCTCGCCTTCCGGCGCCTCTTCTGGAGCCGGTCGCTTCTCACCGCCGTAGGTCACGGTCACCATCGCGGAACGCAGCACATGACCCGCCATGCGATAGCCCTTCTGGTACACGTCGTTGACCGTCTCGTCATACTGAGACGCATCTTCAACGCGTCCAACGGCCTGCTGCTCCAACGGATCGAATGCCTCGCCCTTGGGGTCGATGGGCTCCACGCCCTCATGGGCAAACACGTCGAGCATCTTGGAATGAACCGCGTCCACGCCGTCTACGAACTGGCTAAAATCGTCGGCCATATCCAGGGTGCGGGCGTGATCGATAGCGCGCTCGATATCGTCGACCACCGGCAGCAAGGCACACACGAGCTTCTCGGTAGCGCGCTCGCGCTCCGCCAGGCGCTCGTTTGCCGTACGACGGCGGAAGTTCTCCCAGTCGGCCTGGAGGCGAGCCGTGCGCTCGGCAGCCTCGTGAGCCTTGTCCTCGGCAGCTTTCTGCGCCTCGGCAGCAGCGTCGAGCTCGGAGCGCACATCGGCAAGCTCCTTTTGAGCCTGCTCGAACTTGAGCTTAAAATCGTCGTCCGCAGCCTGCTCACCAGCACGAATGGCGGCCTCGACCATCTCTTCCTCGGTCATCGTCGCCTCCTCGGCATCAATCGAATCCGTGGCACCAGCGGTCTGGGGCGCATCGTCCTTCTCGTCCGCGGTCTCCACGGCGTCTTCTACAGGAATCTTCACGTCCTTCTCCTCAGAGTCAGCAGAGGCGGCGGTACCGGCAGCGACGCCGGCATCCGCCTCTGTTCGAGCTTGTTCGGCGGACATGACTAGTTGTTGTCCTTGTCGTCGTCCACGACCTCAAAGTCGGCGTCAACGACATCGTCATCGCCAGCAGCGGCGGCACCGTCGGCCGCGCCGCTTGCCTGCTGAGCGTCGGCGTAGACGATCTGCGCCAGCTCGTAGGCCACAGACTGCAGCGCCTCGCTGGAGGACTTGATGGCCTCGATGTCGGAGCCCTCGAGAGCCTTCTTGGCATCGGCGATAGCGGCCTCGGTCTTGCCCTTGAGGTCTGCGTTCACCTTGTCGCCCAGCTCGTTGAGCGTCTGCTCGGTGGAGTAGACAAGGGAGTCGGCCTGGTTGCGAACCTCGACCTCTTCCTTCTGCTTCTTGTCCTCCTCGGCATGAGCCTCGGCGTCCTTGACCATGCGATCGACTTCGTCGTCAGAAAGCGCGGTGGAGCCGGAGATGGTGATCTGCTGTTCCTTGCCGGTGCCCTTGTCCTTAGCGGAGACCTTCACGATGCCGTTGGCATCGATGTCAAAGGTGACCTCGATCTGAGGCACGCCGCGGCGGGCAGCGGGGATACCGGTGAGCTGGAACTTACCGAGCGACTTGTTGTCGCGAGCAAGCTCGCGCTCGCCCTGCAGGACGTTGATCTCGACGCTGGTCTGGTTATCGGCGGCAGTGGAGTAGA
>OLRT01001182.1_pt1 | contig 18693 bp, 17 predicted proteins | sample 1672021 | NCBI WGS metagenome assembly OLRT01 (sample SAMEA3136637, study PRJEB25190) | human gut metagenome | reverse complement strand
GAAGTACAGGAATACTTCTGCACCAAGCAGCTCGTATACACGGATGGTGGACTCGATAACAGTCTCAGGAGACTTCTTGAGCCAATCCTCAGAATCATGTACATCCTCAGGACGGATACCAAGAATAACGGTCTTTCCGTTGTAGCCGCCGTCGATGAGTTTCTTAGCTTTTGCCGGAGCAAGTTTGATGGAATGGTTGCCTACCTGAAGAGCAACGTCGTTGCCGCTTACTTTAACGGTAGCATCCAGGAAGTTCATCTGCGGAGAACCGATGAATCCAGCTACGAACAGGTTGCACGGATTGTTGTAAAGGTTCTGCGGGGAATCTACCTGCTGAACAACACCATCTTTCATAACTACGATTCTGGTACCAAGGGTCATAGCCTCTGTCTGGTCATGTGTAACGTAAATGATGGTTGCGCCCAGTCTCTGATGCAGTTTGGAGATCTCAATACGCATCTGTACACGAAGTTTTGCATCCAGGTTTGACAGCGGCTCGTCCATCAGGAATACCTTAGGATCACGAACGATTGCACGTCCCATAGCAACTCGCTGTCTCTGACCACCGGACAGAGCCTTCGGTTTACGATCAAGCAGTTTCTCCAGGTCAAGGATCTTAGCTGCCTCTTTTACCATTTTGTCGATCTGGTCCTTCGGAACTTTTCTCAGTTTCAGACCAAATGCCATGTTATCATATACAGTCATATGCGGATACAGAGCGTAGTTCTGGAATACCATTGCGATATCTCTGTCTTTCGGCTCTACATCGTTTACAACTCTGTCACCGATCTTAAGGGTACCACTGGTGATCTCCTCAAGACCTGCGATCATACGAAGAGTGGTGGATTTACCACATCCGGAAGGTCCTACAAAGATGATAAACTCTTTATCTTCAATTTCCAGGTTAAAGTCTTTTACTGCTTCAAAACCATTCGGGTAAGTTTTGTTGATGTGCTGCAGTGATAAGCTAGCCATTTCTTCATCCTCCTAATTCATAAAAGTAACTTGCAGTTCCTCTCTGTTAGTAACTACAACGTTTACTGACTGAAAATAGTATACTAAATTATGTCCGTTCCTTCCATACCCGAAACCACCAAAGTTTGTCCGGCGACCTTGTGAGTTCTGCCAGTCTCATTAAGGAATTTTTAAGTTTCTGGGCAATGTGCCGAAGATTTTTTGTTTTTATATACATTTTAACCAACAAGTATAAATTTTAATACTGCAACAAACAAAAGCGCTCATTTACACTGTCTTCCGTACGGAGACGCTTTAGATACGCCCCTTGTATTTTTCAGTTCCATCCTGTATACTAATACCGCAAATATTGAGAGGCGGTAACAGACACCGCAGCACCAGAAGGACTTGATTATGAATTACATCGTTTTTGACCTGGAATGGAACCAGTGCCCCGGAGGAAAAGAAAAAGAGAATAAGAAGCTTCCCTTTGAGATCATTCAGATCGGAGCCGTCAAACTGGACGACCAGTGGGAAGAATGCGGACAGTTTCAGGAAAAGATCCGGCCCAGGGTCTACCACAGCTTCCACCGCCATACCCAGGAAGTCCTGCATATGGATATGAAGGCTTTCCGCAAGGCCCGGCCTTTTTATGAGGTGATTCCTTCCTTTCTGGAATGGTGCGGCCCCATGGAGGACGCCGTTTTCTGTTCCTGGGGTCCTCAGGATCTTCTCGAGCTTCAGCGGAACATGCGCTTTTACCATATAAAAAATCCCTTCCCGTTTCCCCTCTATTACCTGGATATCCAGAAGATTTTCAGTCTCCAGAGGGAGGACGGCCGTTCCCGGAAAAATCTCCAGTCCGTCGTCGATGCCCTGGAGCTTCCCAAGGATCAGCCCTTCCATGAAGCGCTGGGAGACGCCTCCTATACCGCCGGAATCCTTCAGACTCTGGATAAAGAACAGGCCCTCAAATACTTTTCCGTGGACTACTACCGCACGCCCCAGAACCGAAAGGAAGAGTTTCAAATCCGCTATGAGACCTATCAGAAATTCGTCTCCAAACCTTTCCGCACCAAGACCGATGCCATGCGGGACCGGAAGGTGGCCGCCACCCGCTGCTATATCTGCGGGAAGCCCGCCCGGAAAAAGATCCGCTGGTTCACCGGAAATTCCAAAAATTATTACTGCCTGGCTCGCTGCGAGGAACACGGATGGCTCAAGGGAAAAAACCGCATGAAAAAAACGGAAAACGGAGATTTTTTCTGCGTAAAGACCTTAAAGCTCGTCTCCGATGCGGAGGCCGAGACCATCATACAGAAAAAAGAAGCCCTGAAACAAAAACAGAAACGCTGCAGAAAAGAGGAATGAGCCTCTGTCCGCAGCGTTTTTTTACATTCGTTTGAAATTTTCCGTCAATTCTTCCATTTCCGTCAGAAGACAATCCACCCTGCCAAAAAAGGCATCGTTTTTTCCCGAGTCTCCCAAGGACTCTCTGATCTCCTCCAGCGTGTTCTCCAAAAGCAGGATCCGCTTCTTCCCATTGTCGTCCTTTCCCAGAAGGAAACGGCTCCGCTGATCGTCCTTTACCGTCCGTTTCGGCTTCTCGCCGATATAGCGGTAGGTGATGGAGGGCGACGCATGATTGAAAAGATTCTGGAGATAAAAAATATCCCCCGTCGCTTTATAGTAATTCCAGGCGAAGGTCTTTCGCATCGTGCTGCTTCCCACAGGCGGCAGCCCCAGCTCCTCTCCCACCCGCTTCATCACCCGGCAGGCGTGTTCCTTGGAAAGAGGCCCCTTCGATCCGTTCCTCCCCGGAAAAAGCCAGGCCTTCGGGTCTTTTCCCTCCGTATAAACGAGGATTTCCCGCTGAAGATTCTCAGGGATCTTGAAAATCCGGCGGATAGTTTTCTTTCCGATGTTCAGCTCCAGGACTTCCTTTTCCCAGACATCTTCGTTCCGAAGTCCCAGAATATCCGGCATCTTCAACCCGGTGCCAAGACCGATCTCGAACAAAACGTAATACTTTTCACCGGCCGCTTTCAGGCCATTCTCAAATTTCTGCAGAGTCTCTTTGTCCTTGATCGGTGACACCCAGCTCATAACTCATTTCCTCCTACTTCTGGTCTTCCTCCTGGGACACCGGTTCTTCTTCCACATGCATTTCTCTGGCCTCTTCCACGGCCTGCTGCCGTTCCAGACGGTCTTTTTCGATCTCTGCCCGGAGCTCTGCCTCGATCTCGCTCACGGGCTTGCTGTCGATGCTCTTCTCAATACGGATTCGTTCTTCCCGCTCTTTTTTCCGCTGCTTTCGGATCTTCTGGGCTTTGGAATTTCTGGCCCAGGCGATTCCCAGGATCGGAATAAGGATAAGCAGGAGGATCAGTCCCACAACTGCCGCCATGATGTCATGCTCGTTGATCCAGTCGATCAGCCATACAATCTTCTCTTTTAACCAGGTAAGCTTCTCCGGCAGGGTCTGGAAGAATTCTTTGATGGCTTTTCCGGCATTTCTGCCAAAACTGCCCAAAACCTTTCCGGCCTGTTTTCCAAACGCTTTTGTCTTCCGGAAAGCCACCTGTGCCATTCCCTTGATGCCGGGCTCGGTTTCTTCGATGATCTCTGTATAGTTCACCGGGACCGTACTCGGTGTCGGTACGTCAAAAGAAAGCGAATTGTAGGAAAGAGCCGCACTTCCTACCTGCCAGCCGTTATATTCATAGACCAGTCCGCCGGAACCGTCTCCTTTACGCACCACAGAAGAGGCATCTGCCGTCTTCGGGATCGTCACCGTCACTTCGCTCGGACCGCTCACCAGAGTTTCATCCATCGCCTCCGTACGAAGAGCTGAAAGCTCGCCTAAGTTGTCCATTCCGATGAGTTGGGACCGGGTCACGGTGCTCTCGTTGGCAGGTACGGTCACATTCTGGAAGTTTTCAAAGGCATAATCCAGCATGGCGTGGCTCTCACTGTAAGCCTTGTCTTTTCCATTTACATGAAGCTCCACACAGATCAGCGTGCGGCCATCCTTCTTTGCATAGCTTACAAGCGTATTCAGGGCATCGCTCGTAAAACCGGTCTTTCCTCCAAAACAGCCTTCGTAATAATACTCGGCATCCTTCTGGATCATCTGGTTGTGATTATACCAGTAGCGCTCCTCATCCACCTTGTTGGTCTTCGGACAGGTATAATTGGTTGTTCCGGCAATCTTCTGGAAGGTCGGATGCTTCAGGGCCGCCTGCGTGATCAGTGCCATATCTCTCGCACAGGTATAATGCTCTTCGTTCTGAAGTCCATGCGGATTCGTAAAATGCGTGTTGACACAGCCAAGCTCCGCTGCTTTCGCATTCATCAGATCCGCAAAGCCACTGATACTGCCGCCGACTGTTTCCGCAATACCGTTTGCAACATCGTTTGCAGATTCCAGCATCAGTCCGTAGAGCGCCCGGCGCATGCTTAAGACTTCACCTACCTGGATGCCTACATGGCTGCTGCCTTCCTCCAGATTATAAACTGCGTTTTCTGAAAATTGGATCTTACTGTCCAGCTTCCCGCTTTCGATCGCTACCAGTGCCGTCATGATCTTGGTAATACTGGCCGGGTACTCTTTCCTGTCCATATTTTTGCTGTACAGAAAAGCCCCTGTATCCGCATCCATGACGACTGCGGCTTCCGCTTCGATCTGCGGACCCTGCGGCCAGCCGGAGATCTCATTGGATTCCACAGTCCAGTAATAGGATTCCGGGATGTACTCGGTCTCTTCTCCACTGTCCTCTGCTGTATCCTCCCCCGTATCGTCATAAGTTTCCGTATATTCTGAATCTTCCGCTGCAAGGGACGGGCACACCGGCACAGCCGCGGAAAGAATCAGGGCTGCCGCCAGCATGCGGATCAGCCATAGTTTTTTCTTCCTCATTCTTCTTTCTCCATGTTCTGCGGCTCCGCACGTCAAAAGACATCCGGAAAACCGCATCGCCAGTTTCTGTTTCTCTCGCATCATTATATTATAGAGGTTCTTTTTTTTCAAGGACTGATTCTCTGCCGTCAGGCTCACATAAAAAAGACAGCCTCAACGATTCCAGAAGCTTTTCTCCATGAGAAAATTTTCTGAAAACCCTGAAACTGTCTTATGATCACCTGGCGTTACTTACGATTTTATAATAAATCCTTGCAGTGACGGTATAGACAAGGAAATAGACCAGAGCAAAAACGGCTACCGTAAGACCGATGCACAGGCTGAAAAGTTTTATATTGTAGGCTGAAAACAGTGCCATCATCTTCACCAGAACTTTGAAGGCCATTGCCATATGAAGGCCTGCTGCCCCAAGAGGCAGGAAAAACACCAGCAGCACCTGCGTCCGGATGGTTTTTTTCACCTCCGCCTGGCTAAGGCCAATGTCCTGCATAATGACAAAACGTTTCCGGTCATCGTAGCCTTCCGTTACCTGTTTATAATAAATGATGAGTACGGTTGCCAGAAGAAAGATCATACCAAGGAAAAAGCCGATAAAGAGAATCGTTCCATACTCCTGAAAGAGATATTCTTCTTCCTCCGTCCGGTTCTGGAACGTGGAAATATAGGCCCACTCCGACGCTTTCTCTGTTTCCCAGGAACTGCGGAGCTTCTCCAGAAACTCTTCTGCCGGTTCCTGCTTACCGGAAATATCAAAGTACCAGTTCCAGCCCAGGAAGTACATTGCACCCGGACCTTCTCCCTCCTCAAGACCATAATATGTTTCAAAATTCTTCCCGAGACTTTCCGTCAGCTTTTCCATTTCCTCTATTCCCGGAAGGAGCACCTGCACCCGTTTTTTTATTCCGCTGTACCGGCTGGCAACGGCAGTTTCCACAGGCTCCTCCAGCCGTTTTCCCTTTATGGAATAGTCCCCGAAAAGCAGTGTTTCTCCCGGTATCAGTCCCTCTTCCGACTCATAGAAGGCTGCCACGTCATCCGGAATCTCTGTTTTCTTCCCGGTATTCGCTTCATAATCCTCCCGGAGCAGGTACTGGACATACACCAGGTTTTCGTAATCGTTCGTATCTGCCAGGTCGCCCATTTCTGCCTCATAACCATCTTTTCCCTTTCGGTATACCATATTGCATCTGGTATAAGACAGCATATTTTCCACTCTGGAGCCATTCTCCTCCATCTGTGCCTCCACAAGCTTCTTCACATCTGAGGTTGTATCCTGATATGTTTCCGGCTTCAGGTCTTCCGAATAATGCATCTGCAGAAAATATTCTCTCGGATATTCTTCCCGGACTCCTTCACCCACACCGCTGAAAATACAAAGGCTCGCCCCGATGGTGACCATGACCATTGTGGAAAGGATACAGATCCCGGCCAGTCCTGCCGCATTCTGCTTCATCCGGTAAAGCATGCCGGAAACAGAAATAAAACTGGATGGACGGTAATAAAAACACTCCCTCTTTTTCATCCATTTCAGCAATGCAATGCTTCCTGCCATAAAAAGTCCATAGGTACCAATGATGACCAGAAGAGCCGCTGCAAAAAACCACAGCATGGCTTCCATGGGACTTTCCACTTTCTGTGCGATCACATACCCGCCGGTCAGAGCAGCCACACCGATCAGGGCTGCCAGACCATGAACCTTCGGTTCCCTCTCTCCCTGACTCTCACTTTTGAGAAGCTCGACCGGTCTGGTCCGGATGACAGCGACGATATCATACAAAAGCACCAGACAAAACAAAATGCCAAACAGGGTCAGAGTCTCTATTACGGCTCCGCGCGGGATCACCATCGTAAGATCTGCCTCCATCCGGATCATTTTATAAAAGATCAGGAAAAACAGCTGAGAAAACAAAGCTCCTCCGGAAATCCCAAAAACCAGGCTGAAAACAGCTACCAGAAGGATCTCAACGCTCATCAGTCTGACCAGATGACGTTTTTCCATTCCAAGAACATTGTAGAGGCCAAATTCCTTTTTTCTCTGTTTCATAACGAAACTGTTCACATAGAAAAGAATGACCAGAGAAAAAATACCCGTTATCGGTGTACTGATCCCCAAAAGAGAACTCATCATTCTTTTCCCTTTCATACCGGAAATATCCACCATATCACAGAGAGAACCCTGAATGTAAAAAAGTGCCGTCATGACAGAGGCCGCCAGAAGATACGGAAGATAGATATTCCTGTTTTTCCGGATATTTCCCCAGGCCATTTTCAGATAAAAACCCTTATTCATGACTGTTTCCTCCTGTTGTGAGCAGTGTCAGTGTATCTGAGATCTTCTGATACATCGCCTCTCTTTGAAGTTCACCACGATAGATCTGATGAAACACAGTGCCGTCTTTGATAAAAAGTACCCGGCCTGCATGACTGGCCGCCTTGATGCTGTGCGTCACCATAAGAATCGTCTGCCCCTTCCGGTTGATCTCTTCAAAAACAGCCAGAAGACTGTCTGTAGAACGGGAATCCAGCGCCCCTGTCGGTTCATCTGCGAGGATCAGATCCGGCTTCGTGATAAGAGCTCTGGCCACCGCTGCCCTCTGTTTCTGGCCACCGGAAACCTCATAGGGATATTTTTCCAGGATCCCGGAGATCCCAAGCATCTCTGCCAGAGGCGTCAGTCTCTTTTTCATCTCCGCCACCGGCGTTTTTGCAAGCACCAGCGGAAGAAAAATATTGTCTTTTATGGAAAAGGTATCCAGAAGGTTAAAATCCTGGAAAACAAAGCCAAGCTTTTCCCGCCTCCAGGCAGCAAGCCTGGATTCCGGGATTGCCGAAAGCCTGGTCCCGTTCAAAAGAACCTCTCCGCTGCTTGGTCTGTCCAGCGATGCCAGAATGTTAAGGAGTGTGGTTTTTCCGGAACCGGATTCTCCCATGATCGCCACATACTCTCCCTTTTCCACGGAAAAATTCACATCGGTAAGCGCCTGTACCCTGGCGCCTCCCAGACGGGTCGTATATATTTTTTTCAGATGATGTACTTCCAGAACTGCCATTGAAATGCCTCCTAATATGATGATCTTGTTTTTTGCCCGCAGCTGCTGCCTGCGGATTGCTCACTGCAAATATAGTATAAAAAAAGAAGAAATGCTCTGCCATGGTTTTTGCTTACATTTCTTCTTCCATTTCTTACATCTGCGTAAGAAAAGCCTTTGCCAATGTCCGGCATCCGGCCTCTTTTCACTCTGCCTCCAGTTCTGTCCTCCGAAGATCCAGAAACACCTCCGTTCCCTCTCCCAGAACGGAGCGGATCTCCATTTTGTTTCCCAGCATCTCCATCACCTGCTTCACCAGTGCCAGACCAACCCCAGTGGAACGCTTGTCCAGGCGGCCGTTGTAGCCCGTATAGCCCCATTCAAAAATCCTCGGAAGATCCTCCGGGCGGATTCCGATCCCCGTATCGCGGAGCACGAGCAGCCCATTCTCTTTCCCGATCCGGACACTGCCGCCCTCCTTTGTATATTTGGAAGCATTGGTCAGAAGCTGTTCCAGCACAAAGACCAGCCATTTTTCATCAGTCAGCACCTCACCCGACAGATCACCTGCTGAAAACGAGATATGCTTGTGTATCAGAAGCGGGCTGACCTTTTTCACTGCCTGCATCACTACCGGCCGGAGTTCATACCTCTGAATCACCAGATCATTGCCGTCTCCTTCCATCCGCTGATAAGAAAGTGCCATCTCCACATACTGACTGGTTTTCAGAAGCTCCCTCTTCAGTGCCCGGACATCTGCCGGTTCCTCCTGAAGCAAAAGTTCCATCGCTGCAATGGGCGTTTTGATCTGATGGCTCCAGCGCGTATAGTATTCCCTGGACCGTACAAGCTTCTCCCTGCTTTCTTTCTGCTCTCTCTGACAACGTTTTTCCTGATCCTGAATGATTTCCTGATAGATTTTCTCCAATGGTGTCTCCGCTTTCGGAAGATCTGCGGTTTCAAGAGACTGTTCTGCCTGCCTTTTCAGGATCAGCAGCTGCCGTCTTTTCCTTTCCCATCTGAAAAATCCTGCCATCAGAAATCCCAGTGTCACAACTGCTGTCACCAGGCAGGTATAACCGGCCGGTCCCCAGGGCAGCCCGTAAAGACCATAGATCAGGCAGAGAGACCCCTCAAAAAACAGCAGAAAAAAGAGAAGCTGGCGTTTCTCTCTTAAAAAATCACACAGTTCTTTCATAAATATAAAAAATCCTTTCTAAGACAGACCGTACCTTTACGGTTCCATGATCAGATACCCCACACCTTTTCTGGTAGAGATCAGTTCTTCCACTCCGATCTGTTTCAATCTCTGCCGAAGCCTGGCAACATTTACCGTCAGAGTGTTTTCATCAATAAATTCCTCCGTATCCCAGAGTGCCTGGATCAGGTCTTCTCTCGGCACCACATTTCCTTTTTTCTTCATGAGAATTTCCAGGATTTTATATTCGTTTCTGGAAAGCTCCAGTTTTTCTTCCCCAAAGGAAACCACTCCATCCCCAAGGTTCAGGGTGACTCCCCGACAGTTCAACGTATTCAGATCTCTTCCGAAATCGTACGTTCTCCTGATAATAGCCTGGATCTTTGCCAGCACCACTTCAAACTTAAAGGGTTTGGCAATAAAATCATCTGCTCCCATATTGATGGCCATGATAAGATTCATATCGTCCGATGCCGAAGAAAGAAAAAGCACCGGTACCCGGCTGATCTTCCGGATCTCCGTACACCAGTAATAGCCATTGAAAAAAGGGAGCGACAGATCCATCAGCACCAGCTGGGGCTGAAATTCCCGAAATTCTTCCATCACCCGGTCAAAATCCTGCACAGCCCGGACAAGATATCCCCATTTTTCCAGCTGACGGGACAAGATATCCACAATGGTGGCATCGTCTTCCACAAGCATGATCCGATACATATCATTTACCTCCTCTTGATCTGACACCATTCTATCATCTTTTTTTAAATTTGGTATTTTTTTCTGAAAAGGACGAAAGCGTTCATACTGGTATGGTTATTTTTTTCAGAATTGGCTATTTAAATCCATCCACTTACAGTATAAGATAGCGATAACATTCCAGTAGATGGAAAACAAAGAAAAGAGGAGAAGCTTATGAACAGTAAATCACACGATCAAATCCAGAAATTAGCCCTGACGGCACTTTTCGCCGCTCTGTGCTATGTTATCTTTACCTTCCTGCAGATCAAGATCCCCATGCCCGGCGGAGATGCCACTTCCCTGCATCTTGGAAATGCCTTCTGTGTTCTGGCCGCACTGCTTCTCGGAGGCGGTTATGGCGGACTGGCCGGAGCTGTCGGCATGACAATCGCCGACCTGATGGATCCGGTTTATATCACCGGAGCTCCCAAGACGTTTGTCCTGAAGTTCTGCATCGGTCTGATCACCGGTCTGGTTGCCCACAAGATTGCTCACATTAGTGAGAGCACGGACAAAAAATACATCTTCAAATGGAGCCTGATCTCCTCCATCGCAGGTCTTGGCTTCAATGTCATCTTCGATCCGCTGGTTGGTTACTTCTACAAACAGTACATCTTAGGCCAGCCCCAGGAGATGGCTTCCGTTCTTGCCAAATGGAGCACCGCTACTACTTTTGTAAATGCCGTTGCTTCCACCATCCTGGTCGTTATCCTTTATAATGCCCTTCTTCCGGCCCTTAAAAAATCCGGACTGAAAATTTCCAGTCCGGCGTGGTGATGTGAAGCGGATTTCACGAAATCCGGTGAAAGATTGAGAATCCGATTAACAACCCTATAAAAACTTCCCGGACGAATAAGATATCAAACCTTATTCGTCCGGGAAGTTTTACTTTGTTATTTTTTCGATATTCCACATTGCTTCCAAAAGTTTTCTGGAAGCATTTACCGATGAAATTACATCATGCCAGTTCATTGTGCTGATTGCATTCATGTATTCCTGAGAAACTTCACGGTTAGGAATCGATGCCGTATGTCTTTCACTGTTATACGTCAGATAACCTAAATGAATCAGCAGCGTCAGAACATCATCCCTTGTCGCAAAGGTCGTCATATCATTCATACCATGCTTTCGCTTCCTGAAAACTCATATGATATTCATCGCAAAGTGATTTTACTTCCTGCTCTGTAAAGCCAAAATATTCCGATAAATCTCCGGGATTTGTCATGGAATACCCCGTAAACATATTTAAATTATGTTTATTTCTATTATATGATTGCAAAACCATCAAATTAAAAGGCTGACCACAAATCAGTCAGCCTTTTACAGAACCTACCATTACACCTTTTACAAAATATTTCTGTACAAACGGATATGCCACCAGGATGGGCAGCGTTGTGATTACGATGGTTGCGGCACGGATGGCCTGGGATGGCGGTACCACATCCAGGGAGTTGTATGCTTCTGCGCCCAGGTCTCCGATACTGGAAGCCGCCGTGATGATATTCCGGAGGATGTTCTGCATGGGGAGCAGAGCCGTGGTGTTGATGTAGAGCATGGCATCAAACCAGGCGTTCCAGTGGCTTACTGCATAGAAAAGGCCGATCGTTGCGATGGAAGCTTTGGAAAGCGGAAGCACAATCTTTACCAGGACCTGTGCATCATTTGCTCCATCGATAACAGCCGCCTCCTCCAGGCTCTTGGGAATCCCGTAGAAGAAATTTCTCATGATCAGAAGGTTCCAGGTATTGATCAAGCAGGGAAGAACCATAGCCCAGCGGGAATCAATAAGGCCTACACCTTTGACCAGAATGAATGTCGGAATCATTCCACCGGAAAACAACATGGTAAAAAATACAAAGCCTGTCAGAAAAGTCCTTCCTTTTAAACCTTCTCTGGAAAGTCCATAGGACAGTGTGATCGTAAAGACCAGGTTCAGCGCAGTTCCGATCACCACGCGGAACAGGGTGTTTCCATAAGCTCTCGCGATATTTTTTCCACTGGCGAGGAGCATTTTGTAAGCGGAAAAATCAAATTTTTCAGGAATGATGATAAACGTTCCTCTTCTGGCGATCTCCGCCTCACTCACAAAAGAAGTCATAACTACGGTAAATACCGGAACGATGACCAGTACCATGAACAGGCACATCACGATCACATCTACGATCTGAAAAATTGTTTCCCCTGATAATTTTTTCTTTTTCACCAGATGCCCTCCTGTCCTAATTTTTTCGTGATCTTATTTGTTCCGAGAACAAGAATCAGAGAAATCACGGAGGTAAACAGATTTACCGCTGTCGCAAAGGAGTAATTCTGATTTACCACGCCTTCCCGGTATACATAAGTGCTGATAACGTCCGCTGTGGAGTAAACCTGCGGAGAATAGAGAAGCAGGACTTTTTCATAGCCCAGATTCAGGATATTTCCCACTTTGAGGATCAGCATGATTGTGATAACCGGCATGATTCCCGGAATCGTTATATGCCACATTCTCTTGAGAACGCCTGCACCGTCCACCATGGCAGCCTCATAGAGCTCCTGGTCGATGGCGGCCATCGCTGCGATAAATACGATGCTGTCCCAGCCGACGCTCTGCCAGACTTCTGAAACTGTGTAAATTGTCCGGAAATATTCCGGCATTCCGAGAAACGGCATCGCCTCTCCGCCGAAAAATTTCACAATCGCATTGACCAACCCACCGTCCACAGACACCAGGGTTCGGATCATTCCGCAGACGATAACGGTGGAAAGGAAATGCGGCAGATAAGATACAGTCTGAACCGTTTTCTGGAAAATTTTACATTTCAGTTCATTGATAAAAAGTGCCAGAATAATGGCTATCGGAAAGCTCCATACCAGAGTGTAAATACTCAGCAGGAGAGTATTTTTCATCAGTCGGAAGAAATAAGGGGACTGGAAAAATTTAATGAAATGTTTGAATCCTACCCAGTTTGAAGTAAAGATTCCTTCGATTCCCCAGAACGGTTTATAGTCTTCAAAAGCAATAACAATTCCCAGCATGGGAAAATAGCGGAATACCAGATACCAGATCAGGCCTGGCAGCATTAACAGATAAATAAAACGGTCTTTCTTCAGGTAATAAAACAAGTTTTTCTTTTTTTTCATATCAGGTCTCCTTTAGTTATACAGGCGGCTGGTTGCCCGGCCGCCCGCTCACTCATAACATTACGCTTAGCTTTCTTTCTGCTCCTGATACTGTCTGGTATACTCATTGATGTAATCCTGTAATCCTATTCCATCGCACTCTTCCAGGAACTGATCCCAGGTATCGAAAGATCTTGTGCCGTTTACAAATTTGATCAGCTCTTCGTCTTTGTAGGTATTCAGGTCATTCAGCATGGGAATATTCTCTGCCAGAGCGTCGGTATCCCAGTTGATATCCCCTTCGATTCCAGGATCCAGAGTTGCATCGAAGTCGTCCAGATGCTCCTGAAGCCAGAAGTTGTGCATGAGCTGATAGCCTTCCTCATCATATTCAGAGGTCTGTACTTCAAGCGGCAGGCCTAAAGATACCAGGAAATCTCTTGCGTAGGTGGGACCGCCCTCGATGGGGATGATATTTTTGTTCTCTTCAGCGTTTTCTACATCCGGATTATATTTCCAGTATTCGCCTTCCGGACCGTAAGCTTCTGTTGTGTAATTCTCCCACTGGAAGGACCATTCCACAAATTTCATAACTGCTTCCGGATTCTTGCACTTGCTGCTGATCACCAGACCGCTGGTTCCGCCCAGGGCCTTCGTCTGAATCAGGCTTCCGTTATCGCCGGTGATACCTGCTTCGTTGATGCTCCATACATAAGGTTTCTCTTCTGTACGCTCATAGTTTCCAAGATTCTCTCTTAAAGTCGGCTCTGTCAGGGTGATTCTGGAATACCAGGCGCAGGTAGCTCCTACGGCTCCTTTGGAAATATAGGAACGGATGGTGTCAGCATCCATGGTAAAGCACTCTTTGTGGATGATGCCGTCGGTGTACCACTGATTCAGCTGTTTCAGGAAATCCACATAGCCGTCAGCGATCCATTCCGGTTTCACCTTATTATCTGTTTCATCCAGCCACTTGCCGTTTCCACTCTTCACAAAACCGCCCAGCAGAACGGATTCCGCAGTATTGAGGACCTCTGTGGAACCGCCCTTTTCCAGGATCAGAGGGATTGTCTCGCCGTTTCCATAGGGATCCAGCTCTTTGATCTTATAGAGATACTCATTCAGCTCTGCCATGGTCGTGGGCATTTCCATTCCGGTGAGCTCCAGCCAGTCATTGCGTACAAATACCTGATACGGGGTGGTGTTGGTTCCACGGGGGATTGCCCAAATAGTTCCGTCAGTGTCTGTTACTCTGTCCCAGGATCCCCAGGGCTCCCAGAGATCGTACAGCTCTTTTGCTTCCGGCGCCTGAATGTAGTCAGTCAGCGGAAGGATGATGCCGTCTTTCGCATAATCTCTCCAGTCTCCCCACCAGGCATCGATCTGATCGCCGCCTGCCAGCAGAAGGTTGAGTTTTTCGGTCTGTGCGCCTGCATCGGAGGGAGGCATGATGATTTCAACTTTCACTCCGGTCTGCTCCAAAATGTAATCCTGCATTTTCTGGTAAATGGAGCTGTCACTTCCTGCCTCTGCTCCGGCTACGGAGAAAGCGCCTGAGTTATTGTAAATGACGATGGTGGGAACGTCCTCATCCGCAGATACGCTGATTCCTCCGCCAAGTACGCCAAGGGCCATAACTCCTGCCAGCAAAGCTGACCATTCTCTTCTTCTCTTCATTTGTTGTTCCTCCTTTTTTTATTTTTACAGAAGCACTTTTTTCAGCAAAAGCTCCTGTATCGTTCCGTTCACTGTTCGCTCATAAAGGATATACGCCGCATTTTCGTGGATCGCCAGATCCGCATAACCGCCGCAGGGATCGATCTCCTCCAGAGCCTCCCAGGTGCGGGCATCGTCGTTGCTTCTATATAAAGTCAGATGAATCCGCGGTGCGTAAAAAATATTCATATCATGGTTCGCACAGTTTACAAAATAAAGCGTGCCATCTTCACTTTCCATACTTCCACAGCAGGTCGGATCCGGAAGCTGTGTCTCGCTCCAGACAGTCTCGAGTTTCGTCGGAACTGCCTGGGTGATTCCCATGACCCGACAGCGCTCAAACCGTTCATTCCGGAAATTGAATAAAAGCTTTCCGCTCGCCATTTCCGCCACCGTCGTCTCGTTGGCATTTTCCACACCTCTTGTGAAAAAGCCGGGAAGCCAGGTTTTTCCGTGGTCCTCGCTATAGATACAGCCGGCTACTGACGGGAAATGGTCCCGTACCAATTTGCCTTTTCTCTCATGAACTTTCCCCATGGCCAGCCAGATCGGTACTACCAGAAGTCCGGCTTTCGTCAGGATACCGTGGCCCGGGCCTGTCGCGCATACGTTCCATTCCCATGGAATATTTCGTAAAGTTTCTGTGATCTCTACCGGCTCCCGGAAGGTCTCGCCTTCATCCTCGCTGACGGTATACCAGGTTTTTTCATAATCCTGGCAGAAAATGAGATGCACCAGGTTTCCGTCGGAAATCAGCACCGGATTGTTCCATGTGATCCGCTCCTCCGGAGGAACCGTTCCTTTTATATACTGAGGTTCGCCGAAACTTTTTCCATCATCCGTACTTCTCCGGACGGTGATATGGCACTCCGCCCAGTCATTTCCCGTCTCTTTCCGGGATTCCCAGGCCGTCAGGACGGTTCCTCTGTCCGTCACCGCAATGGCCGGAATCCGGTATTCCTCATAGCCGCCGATACCGGCTTTTTCCAAAATCGTTGTCGTCTCTGTCATCAATCCAGATCACCAATCCCGTCTAATAACTGTTTCTGCGCTTCTGTTATGGGTGAGAAGGGGGAACGGCAGTCGCCACAGACAATTCCTTTGCGGCCCAGCAGATATTTCACCGCCGTGATATCTCTCACCTGAAGCAGAGCGTCGATAATTCTGCAGGCTTCATGCTGGATTTTTTCCGCCTCTTCCTGGCGGCCTTCGTGATAGGCATTCCAGATTCGTTTGAATTTTTTCAGCATGAAGTTGTAAGTGCTTCCGATGGCTCCGTTCACTCCTACCGGAAGGGAATACAGGAAAGATTCATCCTGACCGAACATTACGGTCATTTCCGGATAGCGGGTGCGGATGCGTTCGAGCTCGTAGAGATTGGAATCGGTATATTTGATGCCCTCCACCCGGCAGCTCTTTTTAATCTCGCCCAGGTTGTCGGCATTGATGATCACGCCGGAATACCTGGGAATGTTGTAAACCATCACCGGAAGGGTTGTCGCATCGGAGATCGCCGTATAGTAACGAACCAGCTCTTCCAGCTTGAAATTGTAATAGAAAGGCGGAACGCTGGAGACTGCGGTGGCTCCTGCCCTTTCTGCTTCTTTTGCAAGCTTTGCAGCCTGAGCGGCACCGATCATTCCCACATGGGTCACAATGGGAACCCGTCCGTTCACGGTCTCTGCCACCGTCGCTGTGATTTTGATTCTCTCCTCCTCGCTCAGAAGAAAGCACTCGCCGGTACTTCCTGTCACATAGAAACCGTCGGCTCCATCCTCCAGAAGCACTTCCACCAGCTTTTTCAGCATTTCATAGTTGACTTTTCCTTCCCCGTCATATGGTGTTACCAATGCCGGGACGATACCACCTAGTTTCATCTCCTTTTTCCTTTCCAGCCTCTTACGGCTTATCAAATTTTTTCTGTACGGCTGCTCTCTCTTATCTTCAGTTCCGGGATGATCCATTTGGCAGCTTCCTCTTTCACTCCGCCTTCCAGGGCTTCCATCATCATCCGGATCGCCTCTTTTCCCATCTCCTTGGAACGGGAAGAAACGGACGAAAGCGGAACCGGCAGAATATTGCAGATGCTGCTGTCGTTATATCCCACAACCTTTACATCTTTTCCGGGTACCAGCCCTTTTTCCTGCAAAACGCTGTACAGGACCGTCGCCATCATATCGTCAAAGCAGTGAACCCCATCCGGAATCTTTTCCCCAGAAAAAATCACCTGCAACTTTTCTTTCAGTGCGTCGCCCTCGTAATTTCCCAGAAGAACCGGCCCCTCCTCCACTTCTTCCTGACAGTCCAGCAGTGCTGTCTTGAAGCCGTTGTAACGGCTGATGGAGGTAGAATATTTTCTCTGTGAAAGATAAGAAAGCCGCCTGCAGCCCCCTTCGATGAGATGCTTTGTCGCCATATAGGCTCCGTAATGATTGTTGGTCCCCACAAAAGGAGCGTTCAGTCCGTCGATACTGCGGTTACAGAGCACAAAAGGAATCTTTTTCTTTTTCAGAAGATCCAGGGTTTCAAAGCTCATCTCCGAGTTAATAATTGGAATGATGATACAGCCGTCGGCTCCCATCTCGATCATCTGGTAAACGTTCCTCTTCTGTTTCTCCGGAATGCTCTCACTGCTTAAAAGCACCACATTGATGTGATTCGCTGTGGCGTAATCCTCAATTCCGGAAATAAACTGTGGATAAACATCGCCCATCAGAGAAGGCAGGATCACGCCGATGTTGACATTCCTGCTGAACCGGCCTGTCACATAAGTGCCGCTTCCCTTCACCGAATTTAGATACCCCTCCTGCTCCAGTTCCGTGATCGCCTTGTCAATCGTGTTCCTGGCCACCTGATACTTCCTGCTCAAAAAATTTCTGGAAGGTATCCTGCTCCCCTCTTTGCTGCTCAAAATCAACTTTTTTATTTCCAACTTAACTTCCTGATACCGTAAGGCCATTCTCTTCTCCCATTTAATCAAATCTCCTAAAAAGGCAAAATTTATGCATATTTTTCACATATATTTTCTTTTTTAAACCTTATTTTTTGTTTATTTTTCCGTTATCGTTATTTTATCATCTTAAGTTTTACATTGTCAATATGTTCAGATTTTATTAGTCATCTTTTTAAAATCATCCTATTATTTATGTATTTCAATCTATTTTTAGCTATCTTTTTTCAACAAAAAAAGAGATACCTCTCTCAAAGAAGCATCTCTCACTCACTCTCTATCTCCCCACCGCTGCGTCCCAATCTGACGTACGCCCCTTATTTTCTAAAGCGGGCCCAGATGGTGGAGTTTGAGGGGGCCTGCGGGCTCGCGACTCAGAGCGGGCCCCCTCAAAATTATTATTTTACCTTGGAAATGATCAATTCTTTCATCTGGCCCGGATTGCACTTTCCTTTCATCTCTTTCATGATCTGACCGACCAGAAAGCCAAGTACTTTCTCCTCGCCGTTCTTATATTTTTCTACAGCATCCGCATTAGCTGCCAGGATCTTATCCACTACAGCCTCCGCTTCCCCGGCAGACTGGGAAATTTTCAGACCGTGGGCCTCGATATAAGCCATCGGCTCCACATCTTCATCAAAGATCTTCTCAAAGACCTCCTTCGCACCCTGGTTGTTCACTTCGCCTTTTTCCACAGAAGCGATAAGGGCTGCCAGATGCTCCGGTGAAAACTCAACCTCTTCTTCCTCCAGTCCTCTCTCTTTCAGCAGACGAAGCGTCTCACCCAAGAACCAGTTTGCCGCTTTCTTGGGATTGCCGCAAAGGTCCGCCGTCTTCTCAAAAAGCTCTGCCAGATGGCGGGACTGGGTCAGCTGGCTGGCATCGTACTCGGAAAGGCCATAATCCTTCTGGTAGCGGGCCGCTTTTTCCGGCTGCATCTCGGGCTGGGCTTTTTTCACCCGGCTGATCCACTCGTCGTCGATGTAGACGGAGGGCAGATCCGGATCCGGGAAATAACGATAATCCTTGGCATCCTCTTTGGAACGCATTGCGTATGAATACTCTTTGTTGTCGTCCCAGCGGCGGGTCT
>OLRT01001169.1_pt1 | contig 18823 bp, 14 predicted proteins | sample 1672021 | NCBI WGS metagenome assembly OLRT01 (sample SAMEA3136637, study PRJEB25190) | human gut metagenome | reverse complement strand
ATTCTATCTTGCACTTTTTATGTAATATCTTATTCTCAATATATTGCTCTGTCAATAAAACGCCAATCCATAACAGAACAGTATTATCTATTAATTGAAGTTTCTGCGAATTCAGAGGTTCTAATATGCTATCCCCATAATACTCCATATAGGTATAAGCCTCATCAATACCTGTTTCTCCAAAATAAATGTCACAACTTGGAAGAAGGAAAGTCTGCACATTGGACTGTACAATATGGTTCAATATGCTTTTTCCATAATTCATCCCATATTTGGACGGGATCTGGGTGCGAATATGTGTAATTTTGTTAAATATGCTCTTTGTGCAGTTAACCTCAGAAGCATTAAATATGGGGTGATTTTCCATCGCAGTATTTAATTCTTTTACAAGAGCCTGTATTGTATAATATTTATGCTGAAATTGAAATTTACTGTTTATTTCTGATAAATCAATCTCATCGTATGATGTCTCCGTATACGGTTCCCTAAGCTTTTTCAGCAATAAGGGCATCTCTTTTAGACATTCGTCATTGGCTAATACTCTTCCAGCAGGCATAGTATAAGAAAACAGCACATCAGAACGTTCGGTAATTGGTAAAAATCCTGTAAGGGAGGAAGAAAAAACCGCAGCGTCATAAAGAGACATAAGCGGAATAACCTGCTTAGGATCATATGTATTCCATTCCTGTTTATAGTTAAAACGATTATAATACTGTTTGATTACTTTACAAGGTGTTTTCCATAAATAGCTTTGGTTATTTTCCATAGGAATAATAGAAGCTTCTTCTATATAAAATTCAGTACTAATATCTGAAATATCATTTTTTATATCGTTGTAAGGAAATGCATCTATCAGATTAGGATACTGTGGCTGCATTTTTTTATAAAATAAATTACCTTTATAGGTGTATTCGCTTGTTCCAAAACCAAAATATAAATCAGATATTCTTCGGAAATAATCCCAATTCCGGTTTATTTCTCTGAAAAGACTTTTGGAATTGATCCCAAGCATATTTGCCAAATACGGATTGGTTATAAACAATTCCAAATATCGGGATAGGTTCTGGAAATCTCCATACTCCACATGAAAACCATTATACCAATCCTGTATTGTTTCCAAAGCCAGAATAAGTCGCTATAACTGGCTTTCCTGAAGACATTGCTTCCAGAATCACTCTTCCTCCAGGCTCAAAAGCAGAGTGCATAATCAATACACTGCATTTGAGTAACACGTTAGAAATTCCTGCATCAGATAAGAATCCCCACCAATATATTTTGTGCTGCTGTTCATATGTTTCAAGATCTGGTACATATTCTTTTATTATTCTGCGATACTTACTGATATCTTCAGCAGTACCGCCAATAAACCACATGGGAGGTGTCAGATTCAGGTATTTCTTATACAGAATTTCCCAGGCGAGAATTATTTCTTTAACCCCCTTCTGATCGACGATTCTTCCTATATAGCAGAACGCTCCATTTATCCACCACTCAGTGCCCTGTAAATCCATTGCATTGTAATTAACAGAGCGCGTTTGTCCCAGATTTCCTGAGGGAAGGTGTGACGGATGCAAAAAACAGTCTGCAACAGTTCTGCCTACAACAATAATTTTATGTGGTTCAATATGATATTCTTTTACCAACAACTCATATTCCGACTCTGCAATTGAAAGAATACAATCTTCTTTTGGCAAAAAAAACTGTTCGATTTCATATTGATGGGAAGAAACAGGGGGAAACCCATTTCTTTTTCGTTCACAGGAAGTGCTGATTACAGAATGAATCTGTATTAAATGATGGTCACTGCATAATTGACTGGCCAACAAGCCGGATATCCAATAGGTAGAATGCACCAGTGCTATGGGATGTTCTATATTTTCATAAATATTTTTTATAGTTTTATATAGAAAATCCTTGTTATCGTACAGCAAGTCCTGATTTTCCAACCATTCTTTCGCTATGGGAATTTCATATATGGTAATGTTTGAATATAAATGGTTTGCGGTTAGTTCTACTACTGAACAGTTGGTTGTAATCACGGTTAATTCCAACTGTGGAGTATCCTTAAAATAATTTATTAATTCCGCTACTGTCCTTTGATGACCGCCAAGATTTAATTCAAATGGATTTCCAAGTAAACATAACAATAAAATATGTTTTATCATAGCTTTGCCTCAAACAAGAAAAACGCAGTTGGTTACGGGGAATAATGGATAATTGCTAATTATCTTATTTTCGATTATAACAAATATTGATTCATTTTTCTACTAATATAAACTTCGTTCTATATAAACCTATAGGGAAATTTTAAGGTCTACTACTCTCGTATGACAAAGAAATCCCATGATTTAGACTTTTAGCAATCTGCACTATCAGATTCTTTATTCTGCCCTCGGCTAAGTCATATCGAATATTAACATACGACAACAAGACCACCTTTTCAGCTGGTCAGAGAATTTTTATATTTTCGATGTATTTCTCACGCAACATTCACAATTTTCATATTATTCCTTGGATGCAGTTCTCGTAAAATATCCGCTTGTTTTTTGGCGGCTATATGAATATATATCTGGGTCGTTTTTATTGATGAGTGTCCCAAAATCTGCTGTACACAACTTACATCAACACCTTCTTCAATCAAATATGTAGCGAATGAATGCCGGAACATATGGGGTGTAATCTTTGTTTCAATTCCGGCCTTTTTCGTGTATTTTCTCAGCATAAGGCGAATAGATTGTTCTGTGTATCTGTTGCCTCTTTTATTCACAAAAAAATACCCACTCTTTTTTATTTCCTTTTCATTTTCTACATAATATTTCCGCAGAATTTCCAAAACTGCATCATTACTGATTTGAATATATCTCTCTTTTCCTCCTTTCCCCATAATTCTTATCAGTCCAGAATTCAAATTTATGCTCTCATTTCGGATATTTGAAATCTCGTATACTCTCGCGCCGGTGGCAAAAAACAGCTCTACAACCGCCGCATCGCGCAAACCGTATTTATACCCAGAGCCAGAAAGGTCTATCAAGTAAGTATACATATAATTGAGAAGCTGCTCGATCTCTTCTCTGGGGATAATTCGAGGAAGAACTATTGTCTCTTTAAATTTAACTTTTATTTTTCGAAAAGGATTCTGGTCTAACATTTCCTCTTCTTCCAGGTAACTATAAAAGGCTTTTACCGAGGCAATTTTTCTTTTCACTGTTTTCTGCTTGTATTTTTTATGCAGATTCGTAATATATCTCTCAATTGTTTCTTTTTCAGGCTCATCACAGCACACAAACGAAAAATATTGCTTCAGATCAATACGGTACGCTTTTACTGTTTTGGCGTCCAGTTCTTTTCTGTAGGTACAATATTCTAAATACTCTTTTGCTCTATCCTGTAAATTCATTGTTAATACTCCTTTTTTTCCTATCACAGTACTGTAAAATGAATTTTTTGTCAAAAAAGCCAAACATAAAACACCTGATTTAGCTGCCGTGTATCCGATAATTTGTAGTTATCCAATATAAGAATAATACATCTTGATAACAAATATATACTTCTGGGAGGGCTTTCTAATGAAAAATAAAGTTGTTTGGATTGGAACAAAGGAATCTGATATTCTTCATACAAACCATTTTTTCAGCAATTCTATTACAGCTTGTGGAAGTGGTAAAAGTCATAATATTTCTTTTTCTGTTTCTCAGAATAGACGCATAAATTATAATGTAAATAATCCTGAGTATACCCAGTTCTTGTTAAAGCAAATGGAAATGGTTGTAGAAAAAGATTCTGAAGTGGAGTTTATGTATTACAATCCCTATTATGCTCATCTATTAAATCCCGTCCTTTTACAACATGTATGCTGCTTAAACTCTAAATCGATTATGGATATGCTGCGCTCAAAATGTGAAATGCGAACTTTGGCAGCTAAATATATACCTATTGTTCCGTATGAACGTGTATTAGGAAAGGAATTGTACAACAAGCTTAATTTATGCTTCCCAAATAATGGTAAAAAATACATTATACAACAAAATATTTCTTCTGGCGGTGAGGGGACTTTTGTAATTTCTGATGCCAAAGAAACGCTCACCTGTTCAGAAAATGAAGTTTATTTGCTTTCGCCTTATTATGAAAAAAACATTCCGATTAATGTAAACTTCATAATTTTTGACGAGGAAATCTTTATTTTTCCACCATCTATCCAGATCATTCAGCAAATAAATGGAAAGCTTCTATTTAAAGGCACAGATTTTAACGCAGAAAAGTATGCAAATTATTTAGATAAAGAAGTAATTTGGCAAAACACATTTCGTTTAGCTTCTGCATTAAAAGCAATGGGATATCGTGGAATCTGCGGTTTTGATTATATACAGACAAAAAGTCAGCTTTTGTTTTTGGAATGTAATCCGCGCTTTCAGGCATCAACATACTTGCTGAATTTGACTTTGGAAAAAGAAGGACTTCCATCCATACAAGAACTAAATTATATGGCTTTTAATCACAGGAAGGCAGTTAAATTTGATGCATATACTTTAAACGTAACATACAGCTGTATAGCGCCCTCATATCAAACATATTTAAAAAATTCATCAATTCGTGAAGAATGGTTTCAACATCCAAGTGTATTTGAAATATTGACTGATGGTCTGAAGGCTGACATGCATTTTGTTGAAGACGCTTACTTATATCGAGTTATCTTTTCAAAATCAATCACAGATATAACGCCCGAATTCGATTTGATTTCATATGATAATTTGCAGACAGCCTCTGAAGACTGGTACAAAAAAATAATATCCGGTGATCTTTTGGCGTTAAAAATAGGTTTGTTGAATCAGGGAATATTTATTTCAAAAGCAGCATTAAATTTCATCCAAAACTATGGAGGTATTAAAGATTCTGTATTTGATTCCATTGATTTGATTTTAAACAATGGTATCATAATTAATTGCCCATATAAAATTAATTATGCTGATTTTTCTCCTTTTTTCCTGGAATATTTTAGTGGTCAGCTTGAATTACATTATTATGATAAATGTCTGGGTCCAGTCTCATTAGAACCTAATAATCCAGATAAAGACCGAATAACACGTAACAGCAATGTGCCATATCGTAGGCTTTCCTATTCCGGTGGAGACAGATTGCGAATACATCATACTGATATTTGTGTATTTAAGCGCGGAAATAATTGCTGTCAATTTTGCAATCTGCCTGTAAATGGATTTGACTATACGTTTGAAGATATTCAGGAAGTAATTGATTTTTATTTAACTAAAGGGGGATTTCGTCATATTCTCATAGGCGGTGGTTCAGAATCAATTTCACATGAAAGTGACACGGTTTTAAAGATTGTACATTACATCCGTGAAAAGAATAATAGCCCCATTTATCTAATGTGTCTGCCAATTCAGAATGACGCTGAATTAGAAAGTCTTTATCATGCAGGAATAACAGAAATTGGATTTAACATTGAAATATGGGATGATAAAATTGCGAAAAAGTTAATGCCTGGAAAGGGACGTATTTCCAGGGAAACATACATGAATGCATTAAAAAATGCAAGAAAAATATGGAAAAAACCTTATTCGGTACGCTCACTGTTAATTGTCGGTCTTGAACCAGCTATCAATACTGAAGAAGCAGTTCATATGCTTTGCCAGGAAGGGATTATGCCAATTTTATCTGTTTTTCGTCCACTGCCTAATTCACAGATGAGTGAGTTCTTACCTCCGACAAATGAATTTTTGTATAATTTATATAAACGTTTGGATAAAATTTGCAATATTTATAATCAACACCTTGGACCGAATTGCACTGCCTGCCAAAATAATACGTTAAGTTTACCTTGGTAACTTTTCTTGGATTAGAAAAAATATATCTGGCATTGTTTTTATGCCAGATATATTTTTTCATTTTCTTTGATATTATGAGTAATGTTTGTGTGAACATTGTTTTTCGCAATGTCTGCCTGCAATTGTTCGATTTCAAGTTCCAGCTTTTTTATTTCCATATTTTCTTTCCGTAAAGCCGCGGCTTTCAATTGATTGTCTAAATCGTCATTTTGCGCACCATTCTTTTGTGCATTTCGTATTCCTATAATATCGTCACCTGTAACTCGAACATTATGAAAAATATTTGTTATACTTTCCACAATTTTACTTAATACATAAGTAGCGCCCACTACAACAGCAATAATTTCATACGGAGAATTATGCCTTATACTGATAGTTTTTGTTGTAAGAGCAAAAGAGGGAATATCTAAAAACATTTCCAGAAAACTTACAATATGATATAAGCAGGGTTGCTCATCTGTTAAAATATTTGTTTTCAATGATAGATAAAGACGTGATTCTGATTTTGGATTTTCTACCAGAATATTTCTTATATCATTCATATGAATCGCATAATTATATTGCTGGACAGGAGTTTGTGGCATGCTTGAAATTAATTCCTCTATCCGCGTATAAAGCATTCTGCATTCCGCTTTTGAAACACTGTTATGAGATGCGGCAAGTTTGCATAAATATTTTAACATTCTATAGTCAGAGTGGTTGATCATTGTCAATATGCCACTTAAAAGTGCCTCCAATGCTTCTTCTTTCTTGTTTTGTGCTAATAGAATATTAGCCAGCGGAAAATATAATTCTCTATTATAAAAAAATATCTTCCAGTCCTCAAAAGTCTGAATATATTCATCTACAGAAATACTTTTGATATCCTTCATATTTGCCGAAATAGAAATGTTATCATTGGTCAATAAAATATAATCCAAGCCACCAAAAATAAATGGAAGCTGGGCAAATGGGAGAACAACATTTTCCATTTGAACATTATTGAATTCAGAATATTCCATGGACAAATTTGCCAATCTTAAATTTTCGAAATATGTATTTCGAAATTCTGCAAATTCTAAAGTAGACGAAATCATTTCACCGCCTTGTATTTTGCAATTATTAAGTTGAGTTTTCAAAAAATTAGATCCTATAAAAGTATTTTGATTAAAAGTTATATGATCCATAAAACAGTTGCTAAAATTTGATCCGCTAATATTGCAAGAACGAATTGTACATTCATTAAGATTACTAAATTGCAGATTGGAATTTTCAAAATCAATTGTATCGAATACACATTTTTCATATTTAGAACCAGACATATTAGTTCTAATAAGCGAAGACAGGAAAGTACAGTCACAAAAAGAACTGTTTTGAATTCGTAATTGCTGAAAAGGAGTGATAAATTTCTGACCAACAGCATATTTAGGGAATCTTATGTCAAAGAGACTGTTTCCCTGATGGTATTTTTGCAAGTGCTGAACTGCTGTTTCAAACTTGTTTTGTATTTGTGAATTTTTCTTTTGAAGTGTTTGCATTATTTTAATCCTCGATTGGTGTAAGTATAGTAAAACAACATTAATATATTTCTGGATATACAAATATTGGATAACTACAAATTATCTGTCCATTATTATATCAAAAACCAATCGCAATTTCTACTCATTTACTATAAATTACATTCTTTCCTAAAACGGAAACAAGAGTGGGTATTGTTTTTGAATAAAAAAATCGCATTACCTACAACGAACTTTGCAGAAAATACAGCAAGGCGAATTGTTTAATTATATGACGGAGCGAGGGCTCAAAGGTTTTCAGAGTGGCAAATACGGAAGTACCGCATTGCATTTGACTTCCCTACAATATCAAATTAAGCAAGACTGCCCAGACCTTTTTATTGGTGTTGATCTTGCTATAATTCATAAATGAAGTATAGCATGAAAAAGTGGTTTTTTGTATTGGATTTCCATCATATAAAAAACTGCTAAATTGTATCTAAAAGATCACAATCTAACAGTTTTCCATTATATGGTACAATTTACAAAAATACCAATTTATTATGATTAATACGTTGGAAGAAGGCCTCCATTGCCTGTCATGCAGACAATGGAGCAAGCCTTAGGGGAATAAAATACTTTTATTTACAAGAATAAAGTATATACTTTTCTTTTAAATAAGTACATGGATAAAATTACATAAAACATGCACAAAATACAATAGTTAGTCAAATGAATACCAGAGATTGATACAAATTAATTTTGCAAGAATACCTTATTCAAATAATTTTTTTGCCTTCTCCAGATTCATTTTTCCATTCACTTTCAAATAAATTTTTGTAATTTTAAGCGGCTCACCCATCTCACTGCAAAGCTCCTGCGCCTGTGATAAAGGAATATAGATATCTTCATTTTCCGTTACGGCAGTTACTTTACATGGAAGATAAACAGTTTGCTGTTCATTTTCTTCGTGCCCAGTCAAGGATACCGGATGATCTGCCGCGCCAGAAAGCTCTTTTGTATTTCCAGCAAGTGCATAAGAAATGGTTAGATTTTCTCCCATTTGCAGGAATTTTTCCTGTTGTTTTTTTGAAATGGAATGATTATTTGAGTCTTTCATGTTTTGCAATGCTTTACTTCCAAGCAACAACACCGGTGTATTTCCTAAATCATTCTGCTCTGGATTTTCTCCAAACGCATTCAGATCTATTCCAAAAAAGGTGGCTGTTTCCGTATAATCTTCAATCTTAATGGTTACTGGAATTTCCACAACGGGCCATATCTCTTTTATCCCTTCTATTTTTTTTGCCTTTTTCAAAAAATCATCATCATAAGTAAGGTCTCCAAGGGAAACCAGTGCCAAGTATTGTTTTTTCCCATCCTGTATTCCTGCAAAAAGCTTTATAGAGAAAAATAATGCCAATATCAGAAGAAAACCTACAAAACAGGTAAAACTGTCTATTCTATTCTTTTTCAATGGGCATCCACCTTTCTGGTTTCTTCCAGAAGTATGTTTTTCTTATGAAGCTTACCCAAAAGAAGTAGAATCACAGAAACAAGCAGTACTGCAATAACTGCAATAACGGAATACCACCAGCTGTTTGTTTCTTCCTGGTCATCCTCTATTTTTAAAGACTGGATTTTAGCTTCTTTAATCTCAGACTCAAACTCTGTACTTTCCTCATAGGAATTGCCGGCTGCATCCTCATAAGTAAGAATCAGTTTTCCGGTAATCCTGCCAGGAAAAGAACCGTCATCTTCTTCTGATTTTCCTTTTACATACACACGGAGACTTCCCTGTACTGCGGTTCCAGCTTCTAATGTTCCTAAAAAAGCGGACTCTTTTGGGTTCAATCCGTCTGCTTCCAGCCGGACACTTGCATTATATATCTTATCCCTTCCAAGATTCATTGCTTTCACCGGAATTTCTACCGTATCCATGGTATATAAAACGGAAGGAATATCAGAAGCTTCCAGTTTTGCACGCGCCGGCTGAGTGATCTGAAAGGACAGCGTTTCTGTACCTGTCGCTCCCGTCGCTTTTGAATCTTCGTAATCCAGAGAAAAAGAAACTGTTGCCTGACCTGGAGTACAGTCCTCTGCTATAGTGACCTTTTGCTTCAGGGTAATTGCTTCTCCTGGAGTCAGTCTCTGAACATAAAAAGAGTTTCTCTCAAATTCAATTCCCTTTGTATCCGCAGAAATAGAAATCTTTAGACCAAATACATTCTGGCTACGGCTTTTATTCCGAAATGTCAGTGACATTTCTGTGACAGAGCCTGCTTTTAGATTTTGTCCGGAAAGATTGTTATCCTCTAAAAGAACCTGCGGTTTATGTAGTATTTTCTCACCAGACGAGCTGGCAGAAGAACCGCCTCCACTATACTCTCCAGCAGAATAATCCCCACTATCTATAACAGGATCTGTAATCTGTGTTCCATTATCTGTATCAGTATTTCCATTTTCTATTATGACATGGATTGTCTTCTTTTCGTCCTCAGCAGAAGCGTCTCCTGATATAAATCCATCCAGGTCAGAATTTTGATTTTCCGAATCCGTTTTTTCAGGAGTCTGTTCCTCAGTTTCCGGAATCTTCTCATCTGTAGGATTGTTTTTTTCCTCTTCAAAAGGCAATGTACTGTCTGCATCACTATAAGAAGCTGACTGATCTGCTTCCAGAACAGACTCTCCCACAAAAGCAGCTTCCATATTCCCTGCATCTTCTGCAAAAACAGATGTCGGCAGAAGCATCATGAAACTTAATATTGCGAATGTGGTTTTCACAAATTTTTTTCCCATTTTCAGGCTGTCCTTTCTCTTAAAACTCCGCCATCCATCTCATATACGTGATCACATAAAATCCGGATATCCTCATCATTATGGCTTGCCAATAAAATGGTTTTTCCAGCTGCCTTTAAATCAAGCAAAAGTTCCCTGATCTCTGCCACGCCGTGTTTATCCAGACCGTTAAATGGTTCATCCAGAATCAGGAAGCGAGGATCTTCCATAATGGCCTGTGCAATCCCAAGGCGTTGCCGCATTCCAAGAGAGTACTTTCCAACCGGCTTTTTCATATCCGGATCCAGTCCTACTTTTTTTAGGATCAGGCGGATATCTGCCTTTGAAATCATTCTTTTCATATCTGCCAGTATTTCCAGGTTCTTTGCACCGGTATACTGGGTAAGAAAGCCAGGCGTCTCAATGATGACACCAAGGCTTTCTGGAAAATCTACATCACGACCAATTTCTTTTCCGAAAACACGGATGGTGCCTGTGGTAACAGGAAGGAATCCGCAGATACATTTCATAAGTACTGTTTTGCCAGAGCCATTATTTCCTACAACGCCGTAAACCTGTCCCACCTTTAAGGTAAGATTTACTTCTTTTAATACCAGATCTTCCCCGAACCTTTTGGTTACGTGTTCTATTTTCACACAGGTATTTTGAAATTCAGATTTCTTCCACTTTTCCATTTAAAACACCTCCAAAAATTCCCATTAACACCAATAAAAATAATAGCAGAAATAACCACAATCCCGCTTTATCCGTTCCCCAGTTTCCATCTGCCAGAATCCATTCCACTGGGTAAAACCAGATCTGGTCTTTGAAATAGCGTTCATGAAGTATAATTCCAAAATAATAGCTGACAAAAGGAATCCCATATGCCATATAAGCTGAATTCCATAAGGTACCACAGATTCCACCAAAAGTGCTTAGAATACTTCCGACCAGTCCCATCCTAAGAGCTTTCATAAGCAGCTCCAGAAACTGTTCCTTTGGAAAGCTGCCTTTTATTTCCATAGGATAAAATATAACAAAATTAACAAGAAGTATGGTGCTTATAGCAAATATCCAGACTAAAAATCCAGATGTCATAACAGAAAAGACTTTTCCTTCCACATATAGCCTGCGGTTTGTCCTGGGAAATGCAGCTTTTAAAAATCCACTTTTATACTCCTGTAAAAAAGAATCACTCCACGGCAGTACCGCAGCTACAGGGATGGCAAAAGATACCATCTGACTTTTCAATGAACCATCCAGCAGGCTGATAAAAGTTCCACATGTTAATGCTTTTTTCAAACTTGGATAAGTCTGACCTGCTGCGATAGAAAAGCAGGCAATCAGCCATGCCGCCAGGAAACTTCTGCCAAGAAGCATACGTTTTGTTTCTACCCGCATAGATATTTCCCTTTCTGATTATGTTTTTTCTCCCAGAAATTCAAAGGGATATTTTTTCATCCTGCGAAGTGCCAGAACCATAAGAACAAATAAAATACCTGCGAAGAACATACAGGACTGCCAGATGGTCGGAAGTAATGGATCATAGCCAAAGTTATGTTTTCCATATACAGCCTGGTTCAAAGGACTGATCCAGCAGATCAGTACATTCACCTGATACATTTCATATTTTTCCTTATGCAAAATTGCGGCTACCACACTGGGTTCCAGTAAAAATCCAAATACACTATAAAGTAGTCCAAACACCATGCCTTTTGTTTTTCCTTTATAAAGATTTCCAACAAGGATCACAAAACCAAGTGTCAGGGAATAGCAGAATAACAGGAGAAAAACCTGCAGCATACAGCCATACGGAGAGATACTCTCCATGACTCTTACTGTAGAGGGGACCTGCAAGTTTTTCCCCAGTTCAGAATATCCGAGCATGGCAGCAGTCTCGCTCCACAGGTTGCCCGGATAACTGTCCTTCATACACAGTACAGATGTAAATAGCAGCATCAATACTGTATAAAGAGCAGTCACAAGAATAATATAAATAAACTGTCCCAAAAGCCATTTTTTCTTTGTTGTTCGAATTAACTGATATGGAGTAACTGGTGTCATCTTTGGCAGGTCTGAGAACAGCAGAAGCAACAGAAGAGAACTGAGCAGTACTGCTGTTCCATCCCCAAAGGTCCAAAGAAATGGCTCTACAGCCTGTACCGGTGTATCATAGTTTTCCATAACAACCATGATTCTTCCAGTGAGAAGAAAGCTAAGTACAAATTCCAGAAGGAAGGTAAAAATGACTTTTGGATTTCGAAAATAGCCAAAGAAATTGTAATGTACAATTCCAAGTACCTGCTTCATATCAGTAGCCCAGATCCCTGTCTATAATACTGCCATCCACGGCGTTAATGGTAAGGAAGCTCCAGTTTGGATAGTCTGTGATGTCCGAGTAACTATTCCCATCATAGTCACCTTCCACTTTTCTGCTTCCAAAGAAATCCCAAACGGGAACCAGAAGACCTGTATGCGGATCTGTGGATGGTTCATAAATTCTTGCATAGCCCAGAACAATCCGGTCAACATCATAAACTCTTGATTTTTCATATTCCATATTATCTGCATTGGTCACTACCATCATTTTTTCATATGTTTTCATAATCTCAGAAAATGGAAGAAGGTTTAAATTTTCTGTTTTTGTCTCTCCTATGGTATAAGGGTTTGAATAATACATGCTTTCAATTCCATCTTTATCGACAAAGAAATAAAGACTTTCATAAGACCAGGTTTCCATAGTGCTGTCCATATCTTCCAAAGCACCGCCATCTGCCATTGTCCGAGTAATCGGAACACCGTTTATAGTACGTGTGTAATAAATCGCATATCCGCTTCCAAGATTACTTAAACTATTATCCTTTTCAAGATTATTGCACAATGCATAACTCCAGTCTGAAAACTGCAGATCTGTAATCCCCATTTTATCTACTTTTTCCTGTACCATTTTTTTTGCTTCATCTAATGAAATCCCAATGGACTCCTCAGTAGGTTTTTCCCCTTCACTGGAAGAAGTATAATCAGACCAGGTCGTGTCCACAGGCAGCTTTTCCCCGCCAGATTTTGCCAATTTTCTGATTTTGACAGATAAGGTATCGGATCCGTAGGAAGATGTCATGTAAAAATATTCTGATCCATCCGGCATCTGTGCAACACCGGAGAATTCATTTTCCGCAGTACCATTTTCTGTCTCCTGGGAGCCTGCAACAGGTCTTCCTTCTGCCAGGGTCTTCGTCTCCGGGGCTGATTGATACTGCTCTTCCCAGTATTCAATATCATCATAAATATTATAGTAAAGGTTACCATCTTCATCCGTACCCCAATTATAGGGATCCAGATTTCCGTTTGCTACATCTTCTTTTAGTTCATCCAACGTTTTTTTGATTTCATCCTTTGTCTGGGTATAATAGCTATCCGATGTATACAGCTTTGCCTCTGAGAAAAAGGCATCTGTAATACGGTCAAGAAGATCCTGTGTAACTTCTGCAGGCGTGACAGAAATTGCGGATATCTTTTCTACATCCGGTATTTCTACAGTGGCATCCGTGTTCACTACAAGTTTTGCACTGTCATCTGTAGTCTGACTTTTATAGGTTTCCGGAGCATTGAGCAGGTCTCGAATAGTTGTTCTTACCGCTGTGTTCTTATCCTTTGTATTTTCAGAAGAGTCCTCGTTCACCATATCTACGCCTTCAGTTTCTGTATAAGCATTTTCTACCTTGCTCCCTTTTGGTTTTACAAGGGAAGATTCCGGGGTCTGGGCACATCCTGTGAGCATTCCTATACAAAGTGTTAATCCTACAATTTTATTTATGTTTTTTCTCATGTTGAATAAATTCTCCTTCCTGTTTATGTCCACAAGTATAGCATCTTTCATTGCACCAAATCTTCCGCAAGTTGTAACTGTTCTGTAAATTCCAATTATTTACCATAAAACAGATACGATTGTTCCTTTTCCCAGATGGCTTGTAATTTCCAGCTGAAATCCATGTATATCTGCAATTTTCTGGCATAGCGCAAGACCAAGCCCAACACTTCCCTTTACTCTGGAACGTGATTTATCGACCATATAAAAAGCTTCTGTTACTCTTTTCAGATCCTCCTCTGGAATTCCCTTCCCATAATCCTGAACGGATAAATGATTTTGGGTTGCCTCCAGTACGATTTTTGAATTCTCATCGGAAGCCTTGACTGCATTATCAATAAAATTTGTCACTGCACTCATCATAAGGTCCGGATCAAATGTTTTTCTAAGCTCCTCTGGATTACAATGTATTTCAAGACAAATTTTTTTCTCCTGAAGCCTGTAAGTAACAAGTTTTTTTACATCTTCCAGAAATTGATTCATCTGAACTTCCACTGGAACAAATTCTGCTTCACCTGTTTCATATAATCCGGTAAGTTCCAGCATTTTCACTGAAAGCCTGGAAAGCCTTCGGCATTCATTTCTAATATAATCAAGCGCTATCTCCTGCCTCTTGGGAGATAGGCGTACCGTTAGAAGTGTATCTGCATATCCTATGATTGCAGTCATCGGTGTCTTTAATTCATGGGCCAAACTTCCAAGCAGCTGTCTCTGTGCCTGGTTTACGGAAGAAAGCTTTTCAATCTGCTCCCTTACTTTACCTGTCATAAGATTAAAGCTTTTCCCAACCTGTGCCAGTTCCGTCTTTCCCTCTGATGGCACTTTTATCTCATAATTTCCATTTGCCACAGAAACAGCCGCTTCTTTTAGCCTTGTGAGCGGTTCCATAATTTTCCGCAAAGTCAAAAACAGGAAAAAGCCAACAAACAGAACCAGAAACAGGGTAAACCCTCCTGCCTGATAAAACAGTGTCTGACTCTGTTTTTGTACACTGGTAATATCTTTGTAGGTGACGATCTGATAGTTCATGTCTGTAGAACTGTAGCTGGAAAAATAAAAGAGCAAAAATACGTTGCCATTTGTTTTGCTGATCAGTGGTTTATCACAATAGATGTCATTTTCGAATCCATCATGTTTGTTTTTTGTTAGGTTTCTGATATTTTGCAGATCAAACTCATATTTTGTCCCATTATATTGTTCTTTTCCATCCTGATATAAAACGGCGCTGTCGTGGAATACCTGACGAAAAGCATAAATAATCATTTTTTCCCGGATTTTATCATCAGTGTCCTGTATTTTACTTTTAATCCGCATTAGCATGTTTTCAAACTTAGAAATATTTGTTTGAAACCTGCTATTTTCATAACTGTTGATATTCTGTATGCTCTGATTTTTCCACCTGTAAGTTGTATAGAAAAAAATTCCAGATGACAGCAGAAGCACCACGCAGATTACCTGTAAAAAAATTTTTGTAAATAGCTTCATAAATCCACCTCAAGTCGATAACCAATTCTGGGAATGGTTTTGATTTTATCCTGCCAGCTTAGTTTTTTTCTGATGCGTCCAACGTGTGCATCCACAGTTCTTGTTTCTCCGCAGAATTCCTCCTTCCACAGTTCCTGCAAGATCTGGCTTCTGGTAAGTGCTTTATTTGGGTTTTTTACGAACACCATAAGGCAGTTATATTCCATAGGTTTTAAATATATTTCTTCTCCATTTTTCGTAACTATGTGACTTACGGTATCAATTATGACATCGTCTATCTGAATCTGTTTCGGTGCCGTTCCATAACGATCTAATACTTTTTCCAAACGCACCATTACCTCCAGCATTTCAAAAGGCTTTACTATATAGTCCTCGGCTCCGTCTTTTAACCCTTTTACTTTACTTGTAACATCAGCCTTTGCCGTAAGAAATATAACCGGAATACCAAACTTTTTTAATTCCGGCAACAGGGTATAACCATCCTTTCCCGGAAGCATAATATCCACAAGTGCGCACTGAAATTCATGGTCCTGTGCGACTCCTTCACTTGCATCATTTCCATCCAGATAACCTACTGTTTCATAGCCGGCAGCTTCCAGATTCATACAAAGCAGATCATTGATTGCCATTTCATCTTCTATCACCAGTATTCTTGCTTTCATAATAATGTTCCTTTCATTTTACACAAACCCGATTATTTCTTTATTGTGCGTGATTTTTACTATTACAATTATACACTAATTTCAGTACTGCGAACGTAACCGATTTGTAAAGAAAAAGGAATCAAGAACGATCCATCTGGAAGTCGTTTTGATTCCTCAAATCCCACTACATTTTTGATTTCATTTTGTTAATTGTGTTTATATGAGTCACACCCTCCCTCTCTTAGAACTGTCTATTTCCCGACAGCCTCTTCCTATAAAATCATATGTTACACAAGTGTCTGTCCCATTGCCGCTGCAATTTCCTTTAACTTGTCGATAGCATAGCCTGTATATTTTGAAATCTTATCGACAGGTTCCTTTTCCTCGATCATCATCTGGGCCAGGGACATTTTTTCTTTTTCAACTCCCTGTTTCATTCCTTGCTCAATTCCCTGGTCTACAAGAGCTCTACTTAGATTACACATGTCTCTCACCTCACTCTCGAATTCTTCTGTCATGGCAATATCAAAATCTTCATGTAACCGCTTCTTTTTTTCTTCTGGCGTGGCGCTCATATATTATTTTCCCTAGCGGTAATCAACATTTCAAGTAATCCCTTTGGCTTGTTGTGTCCACCTTATAGGGTACATTATAAAAATCTTCATTTTGTGAAAGATTAGTAAGTTCTTTGAAAAATGAGCAAGCCCGAAACAGACCTGCCCATCAACAATATTATCCTACTTATTTCATTATGCACAAATTCTCATCAATCCATTTCTGGACATCTTTTTCGCTGAGATTTACGGCTTTCGCAATTTTATCAACTGGGATTCCCATTTCAGCCAGCGAAAGGATGGTTTCTTTTTTGGCTTTTAACTCGCCCATTTCTATACCACGTTTCTCTCCACTTTCCATTCCTTCACTATAAATTTTCTCCATTTCATGGCACATAAGTTCCACCCCTTTCTGCGTCTCCTTCAATTCATATACTCGTTTTGCAAGAATCGGACTGTGCATCTCATCTGCCTTTTTACAGTGTAAATCATGCATTAGCTTTCCAAGTTCTGTATCATCCTGTTTCCTGGAATTTACATATATGATATGTGCTTCATCTTGAAAAGCTTCATTTAATTCTTTGATTTGCCGGTCAATGTGGTAAATGGGAAGTCCATATCCAAGAATATCGTCCCTGGTAATAAAAATCACATAGCTTTCCGGCAGTTCCTCAAAATCCTGTCCGGGATTTAAGGTATTCATATCCATCAGTCCACTATGGTACCGGGCTCTTTTTGGGGAAGCTCCTTCATTATCCTGCTGGATTTCCACATCAAATTGTTTGCCTGTGGAATCCCTGGCAACGCAGTCCATTACTGCGGAGCGTCCCTGCAAATTTTTATAATCTTTTTGGATTACCTGATCAATCACGTATAAATCCTGTTTCTCCATAATGACCTGCAGAACATATTCCAGACATTCTCTTTTCTTGAACACGTTTCGCATAAATATATCACTCATGAGTGTAAAATTCTTAATAATGCCTTTGTATTTTTCGTAGCGTGACTCTAAATCACTGTTTAATAGGGTGTTTTCATCAGCCATTTACAGCAATCACCTCCTGGCATTTTCGATTGATGAATGTGAAAGTACTTTTATCTGATTCTATCTTAACATTAATGGAATTCCTTTACAAGATACTTTTTATGATGAGTGAACAGGTGCAATAGAAAATACCAGCAATAGCCGTCTGGAAAGCGAACTGCAACCATAAGAAGTATTATTAGATAACTGACAGATTGCATAAAAACCTGTTTTTTACAAAAATATCAAATTTTGTCATATAAAAGGGCATGATCCGAAAGTATGAAACAGAAAATTGATTGCAAAAGGTGGTCAAAAATGGCCTTTTGTCAAAGGCTTATTTTGTGTTATTGAATCCCTTTTAAGCTTAAATAACACGAACTAACACAAAATAATACAGATAAAAAGGTAGGAAATAACGGCAAATAGCACTAAGTGATTTTAAAAGGGAGTAGGTAAAAAAATCGTGTCTTAGACATCCGGGATGGAAAATACAACACGAATGGCCACATCTTTTTTATCCTTTTCAACAGAGTTGACTTCACCGCCAATGTACCGTGCGGCTTTATCAACTTTAAGTAATATTTCATCACTAAGTGCTAATTTTCTCATATTTTTCCTTTCATAAACTGTATATATTAAACAAAATATACGTGAGCTTTGCGAAACATGGATTGCCGTGGTACTATTTCATGAAATTAAAATTTGGCCACAAACATTATAAAAAACAGTCACGTCTTTTAACATAATTTGAGTTCAAAAAACGGGTTTGGTCACTATTGTAATCATAGTAATAGAATCGTTTTAGTATTATTCCTGAAATAGCCGTTAGCAATAACTTTTATTATAACCAGAATCCAGGGGAAGTGCAAGCATAGAATTTGGCGAAGACATGGTTTTTCCGATTGTGTAGATTGAGGATGCCGAGTTTTTGCAGCAATAAAAGCTTCTTTTGAACAAATTTGTGGGAGCCGCAATAGGTATAAAAAATGGCAGACAATCTCGTTATTAAGTCGGCTGCCCATTGATTATATAGTATATTGTTTTTTGCGTTTTGATAGTTCGATAAACTTGAATTGAGATTTCATATATTCCAAGGGATTTAATAATTGTTATATTTTATTATCAAATATCTCTCAAGCCCTTGAAAACACT